>Ga0207699_10000192_pt1 | contig 36945 bp, 34 predicted proteins | sample LARL51metaG_FD_184344 | JGI IMG/M metagenome (GOLD analysis project Ga0207699, IMG submission 184344) | Corn, switchgrass and miscanthus rhizosphere microbial communities from Kellogg Biological Station, Michigan, USA - LAR L5-1 metaG... | ecosystem: Host-associated > Plants > Roots >...
CCCCTCGTCGAGGTTGCCGAGCAGCTGCTGAAGCTGCCCGAGGAGGAGCGCTGGCCGCGGCTGCTGCCGTACCTGTTCCGCTTCAAGGAAGAGGCGCTGGTGCCGCTCGCCGAGCACGGCCTCGGGCTGCCCGACCCGGAGCTGCACCGCTGGTCGGCCTACGCCCTGGCGCGCGATCCGCTGCCCGCCCTGCCGCTGCTGCGGCGGCTGGCAGGCGATCCCGACCCGCTGGTGCGCGCCTGGGCCGCGCGCGGCCTCGGCCGGGTGGGCGCTGGCGGCGAGGACCTGGCCGTGCTGGCACCGCTGCTGAACGACGCCGCCGTTGGGCCGCTGGTGGAGGCGCTGCGGGCGGGCGCGGCGCTGGTCGGCGGCGGCAAGGCGGCTGCAGCGCCGGGGTGGCGCCCACGCTTGCTGGCGCTGGTCTCCGATCCGCGGGCCGGGGTGAGGGTGACGGCGATCGAGGCGGCGGCAGCGTGGCTCCCGGACCCCGATCTCGGGGCCGCGCTTGCGGCGCGGGCGGGCGGGCCGGTGGTGGCTGCGAAGGGGGCTACGGGGCCGGGGTCGCCGAGCCGTTCAGGGCCGGACGCAGCCACGGGCGTCGCGGCCGCGCTGGCAGGACCGCCGGTGCCGCTGGCGCAGACGATCGAACGCGGCACCGCCCTGGTCGCCCTGGCGCGCGGCAGGGACTCCCGTGCCGCGGCGCTCGTCGTGGCCGCGGCAGGATCGCCGGAGCCGCGGCTGCGGGCGCGGGCGGCAGAGGCCGCGGGACTGCTCGGGGAGAACGAGCTGCTCGGCAGGCTGGCCGCCGACCCGAACGCGCTGGTCCGCGAGGCGGCGCTGGCTGCGCGGCTCGCCCAGCCTGCCCCCGGGAGACGCGGCGCTGAGAAGGTGACCGGGAAACCCGGCGCCGCACCAGGGAGCGCCGCCGCCAGTGCCACCGCGGCCGCGTCCCGGGCGGCGGCAGCGGCCCTGTCCGACCCGGATGAGGGGGTGCGGACCACCGCCGCCGGCTGGCTCGCCGACCATCCGGTCGTGCCGCTCGCCAACCTTGCCGGCGCCCTGACCGCCGCGCTGCGCGACGAGTCGATCGAGTCGCCGCTCGGCGTCATCAAGGCGCTGGCCGCCCGCGGCGAGGCCGAGTCGCGGGAGCGCGGCGCCGCCGTCGAGCTGCTCGAGCGCGCGGGCCGCCAGCCCAGCTACGCCCTGCGGCGGGAAGCGGCCGCCGGGTTGACCCGCCTGGGCCGCCCCGCGCCGCCGCTCGGCCCGGCACAGGGCCTCGACGCCGGGGCCGGCGGCGACGAGCTCCGCTTGTACCGCGAGATCGTCGAGCGGACCCGCCGCCCGCGGACCGTCGAGGTGCGCACCAATCGGGGCGCCTTCCGCCTGCGTCTCGACTGTCCCCGCGCGCCACGCACCTGCCTCAACTTCCTCGACCTCGCCGGCCAGCACTTCTACGACGGCCTCCTCTTCCATCGCGTCGTCCCCGACTTCGTGATCCAGGCCGGCGATCCGCGTGGCGACGGCTACGGCGGCCCCGGCTACGTCCTCGGCGACGAGATCAACCGCCTCCGTTACCGCCGCGGCATTCTCGGCATGGCCCTGGCAGGCCCCGACACCGGCGGCAGCCAGTTCTTCATCACCCTCTCCCCTCAGCCCCACCTTGATGGCGGCTACACGGCCTTCGGCGAGGTCGTGGCCGGAGCCGAGGTCCTGGACGCCATCCAGGCCGGCGACCGCATCGAGAGCATCGTCGAGGTGCGCTAGAAGCGTGGGCGCAGGAGCCCCACAGACGACCTATCGGGATTTCCGCAGCACGAACATCCCTTTCCTGGGCGTCGCCGGACAAGCTAACGGAAAAGGCGATCGCCGAGAACCTCTCCTTGCGGGTGTTTATCCTGCTGCTGGTGTTACCAGTTAGATTTCGCGGGATCCGGTGCTCACTCGAACAGGAGCACGTGGAAATGGATGTTCAGTGACGGCAGCGGCACTGGAGGCGGTGCCGAGAGGGGTGGAAGGACCAGAAGCTGTCGCACCTCGATCTGGACGCTGGAGTCAAGATGCCGCTCGAGCACCCAGCGGTCGCCGATGAGATACCATGCGCGATCGGTGTGCGCCGGGTCGAGTGCGATATAGGCCTTGTCCGGAACCCGTGACCCGAACTTCTTTGCCAGGCCGGGAGGAAGGCCGCCCTTCTTGGCCAGGCCAGGTGGGACACCGCCCTTTTTTACGAGGCCCGGCGGAGTACCACCCTTGTCCGCCAGCCCCGGCGGAGCATTCTTGTCGGCATGCGGTTTTTCCGCCAGCGCGATTCCGCCGCATATCAGCGCCATCGACAACACCACGCTGTATCTCATGTGACACCTCCCGCGCAAAGTCCATGCAATTCGCGTGCAGGTGTCGGCGGGAGCGTTCGGGCCCTTCGTCAGCAGTCTCGCAAGGTGAGCCGCGCGAGCGCGGCGCCGGCTGTTGAAGCTGCGGGAAGGCAAGGGGTGGCGGCGGGAACCAACATGGTAGCATCGAGACCGTGAGGTCTCCTCATGAGCACGCCTTTTCCTGGATTTCCAAAAGGGGAACGTTCGAGAACCCGAGGGTCCAGGTGATCAAGAGACGCTGCGTTCGGCTCGCAGTCACGGCCGGGGTCCTCCTGGCGGGCCTTGCTCTTGGTGCCTGTGCCAAGAAGACGCCGGAGCAAGCGGTTGTGTCGTATGGCATCGCGGCGCCGGCCCAGCCGTCGCCGCCGGCGGTGCCGAAGCCGGCGGCCGTGGCGGCGCGCCGGGAAGGCTCGGCGCCGGGCGGCGCGGCGGCGACGGCGCCCTTGACGCCGGCGGCTGGCCGCGGGTCGGCGGCGGCCGGCGGTTCCGCGGGGCGCGGGGAGTTAGCGCGCCGGCTGGTGCGGACGGTCGACCTGGAGCTGACGGTGCGGCGCACCACGGAGGCCGCGCAGGAGCTCGAGCGGCTGGCGGCGCGGCTCGGCGGCTATGTCGCCAACGTCGACGGCTCGCGCCAGGATGACCTGATGCGATGGAGCCTGAGCTTGCGGGTGCCGCCGGAGCGGCTGGACGAGGCGCTGGCGGCGGCCAAGGCGATGGCGGTGCGCGTCGACCGCGAGCAGCAGAAGGTCGAGGACGTCACCGATCAGTACGTCGATCTCGACGCGCGGCTGCGCACCCTGACGGCGACCGAGGCGGAGCTGCGCGGGTTGCTCGCCGAGTCCCGGCAGCGGCAGCGCAAGGTCGAGGACATCATGGCGGTCTACACCGAGCTGACCGAGATCCGCAGCCAGATCGAGCGCATCCAGGGACAGCTGCTGTCGCTCCAGAAGCTGGTCGCGTTCTCGACCCTCAACATCGGCCTCAACCCGGTGGCCTCCGCGCGGCCGCTGGCCGCCGAGGGGTGGCAGCCCGGCGACACGGCGCGCGGCAGCGCCCGCACGTTGATCGGCATCCTGCACGCGCTCGGCGACTTCGTCATCTTCGCGGTCATCGTGCTGCTGCCGGTCGGTCTCATCCTGGTGCTCGTGGTCTGGTCGATTCGACGCCTCTGGCGCCTGGCTCGCGGACCGCGAACGGCCAGTCCGGCAGAGTGAAGGCCGTGGCGGAGCTCGCTTGCAGCGCGCAGGAGCTGGAGCGGCTGCTGCGCGAGGTGGCTTTCACCAGGAGCTACGGCTTCACGCTGCACGGTCTCGCGGACGGCCAGTGCAGCATCGACGTACCCTTTCAGGATGTGTTCGAGCGCCCCGGCGGCATCGTCAGCGGGCAGGTGTACATGGCGGCGGCCGACGCGGCGATGTGGCTGGCGATCAAGACCAGGCTGGGGCTGGCGGATCCTTCGGTCACGGCGGAGATGAAGACCAACTTCCTGGGCAGCGCCCGGAGAGAGGGATTCCGCTGCACCGCCAGGGTGCTGAAGCTAGGCCGCCGCCTGATCTACGGCGTCGCCGAGTGCGTCGACGCCAGCGACCGCCTCCTTGCGCATCACACGATCACCTACATTCGCGCCGAGGAGTAGGAGTGAGGTTGACCCTCCAGTTGTGTATGTATATAGTACGCACATGAAGCGCAAGCTCGTCCAGGCTGGCGGCTCTCTCGCGGTGACGCTCCCGGCCGAGGTGGTGCAGGAGTTCGAGCTCAAGAAGGGGATGACGGTGGAGGTCTCGGTGCATCCGCAGACCGGCGCCGTCACGATCCGGCCCGGGGTCCGCTTCTTCGAGGGCGGCAGGACGACAAAGGCGTTCGACCGGCTCGTCAAGGACCTTCTCGAGCGGCGTAAGAGGGTGTACCGCGAGCTGGCGAAGTGACAGTCTACCTGTCGGTGGCCCAGGTCCTTCGCATCCACCAAGAGCTGATGGCGACGTTTGGCGGCGCCAAGGGCCTGCGTGACGCGGGCGCCCTGGAGGCGGCCACGGCACGCCCCCAGATGACGTTCGGAGGCGAAGACCTCTATCCTGATGCCGCCGCCAAGGCAGCCGCACTGATGCATTCGTTGGTCATGAACCACCCGTTCGTTGACGGCAACAAGCGCGTCGGCGCCGTCGCCATGGAGTTGTTTCTCCTCCTCAACTCGTTGGCGCTCGATGCCGTGGATGAGGAGATCGTGGCGGTTACCCTGGCCGTCGCACGCGGCGAGGTCGAAGCCGAGGCGCTGGCGATCTGGCTGCGTCAGCGGACGCGGGGAACGGAGCTCTGAGCTCGAGCCTCAAGGATCGCAGATCGGACAAAGGAGTGAGAAGTATGGACGTCCATCGCTGGAAGGATCTTCAGCACAAGATGGGGACGGCGCGACGCCAGCAGCTTCGACAACAAGTCGAGCAGGCGGTCCTCAGGATGGACCTGCGTGGTCTGCGGGGGCTGTCGGGCAAGACCCGGGAAGATAAGCGCTGAGCCTGGTTCGACTGGTCGATCTCGCTCTCGGTCGCTCCGCACCTGCGGTACACTCTCGCCGATGATGAGCTCGCCCAGGACCCTGTTCGCCGCGGCGGCCCTGGCCTTCGCCGCGCCAGTCGCCGGGGGTGGCCGGGCCCCGGCCGCTCCACCTGCGGCGCCGTCGGCGTCCGCGACACCCGCAGCCCCGGTCGCGACGCCCGCGGCCGCGCCGGACCCGCAGGTCCTGGTGGGCCCGGTCACTCGCGAGCAGGTGGAGGCGGCGGTGCCTGCCTGGGTGCAGGCCGGGGTCGAGGCCAAGCCCGATCTGGCGGCGGCGCGGGCGCTGGCGGGCGTCGCGCCCGGCGCGGAGGTGACGGTGCTGCTGGGGACCTGGTGCTCCGACAGCCGCCGGGAGATCTCGCGGCTCTGGAAGGCGTTCGACGAGATCGGCGCCACCTCGGGCGGCGGCGCCGGCGGCGGCCTGCCGTTCACCCTGACCTACATCGGCGTCGACGAGGCCAAGCGGGAGCCGGCGGCGGCGGTGGCGGCGGCCGGCGTGAAGTACGTGCCGACCCTGATCGTGCGCCGGGACGGCCGCGAGGTCGGCCGCATCGTCGAGAGCTCGCCGCACGGCGTCGAGGTCGATCTGCTGGCGCTGCTCGTCGGCAAGGCTGCCGGACTGCTGACCGCCAACCCCAAGCTGACGGCCGCCGGGAGCGCCCCGCCGAGCGCCGCCCCGCCGCCCCAGCCATAAGTCGCCATGCCCGCCGGCCGGCGGGGCGCCGCCCTCGGTGCCTCCCTCCTGCAACCTTAGACATGCAGCCTGCGTATCCACCCATGACCAGGGGTGCCGTGCAGCCGAGCGACGAAGAACTGGTTGCCGCGGTTCTCGCAGGCGATCGGGAGGGCTTCGGCGCCCTGGTCGAACGCTACCAGGGCCGGCTGGTGAACTACCTGTTCCGGCTGCTGCGGAACGCGGAAGACGCTCACGACTTGGCTCAAGAGGTGCTCGTCAAGGTGTACCAGGTGCTGGACAGGTACGATCCGCAGTACAAGTTCTCGACCTGGCTCTTCAGGATCGCCCAGAACGCCGCCATCGACCAGATCCGCCGGCGGCGCCTGAAGCTGGTCTCGCTGCGGATCGAGGACGAGGACGGGGAGGGGCGGGACTGGGAGCTGCCGGCGCCGGAGCGCGGGCCCTACGGGGACCTGCGGAACCGCGAGCGCGCCGGCGCCATCCAGCGGGCGATCGACGGGCTGCCCTGGGAGTACCGGGAGCTCATCCTGCTCCGCCACTACGGCGAGCTGCCCTACGAGGAGATCGCCCGCTTGAAGCAGATGCCCCTGGGCACGGTCAAGAACAAGCTGTTCCGGGGGCGCCAGATGCTCAAGGAGAAGCTGCAGGGCTTCCTCACCGACTGAGCCGCTGCCGCTGACTGAGCCGACCGAAGACGACGAGGACGATCGAGCACCACCACCAAGGACGACGCACGATGAACGAGAGGCCCGATCACACGCTCTACCGCGAGCTGCTGAACCTCGAGCTCGACGGCTGCCTGAACGTCGAGCAGCGGGCGCGCCTCGCCGCGCACCTCGCCGCCTGCCCGGAGTGCGTCGCCGAGCGCGAGCAGCTGCGTGCCTTGACCGGCCTGCTCGAGCGCTCCGCGCTCCCCGTCGAGCCGGACTTCAAGCAGCGCGTGATGGCCTCCTTGCCGGCCGCCGGCTGGGAATCGCGCCACCCGCGGACGTGGAGCTTCCCGGTCGCCGCCCTGGCCGTGCTGCTGGCGGCGGGCGCCGGCCTGCTCGGCGCCGGCTCCTCGGCGCGCCCCGGGGGTGCGGCGTCGGCCTACGGCGTGCTGGCGGCGCTGGGCGGCCTGCTGCGGGCCGCGCTGGTGGCCGGCGTCGGCGTCACCGCCGCCTCCTGGCGCTGGTCCGAGATGTTCGTCGAGCAGCTGCTCGCGTCGCCGATGAGCCTGACGATGTTCGGCGTCTTCGTCGTCTGCCTCAACCTGGTGCTGGTCTCGCTGATCCGCCGCGGCGCCGGCCGCCACGGCTCGGGCGAGGCCGCCGCGGCGGGCCCCGGCGCCGGCCACCGCCCTGGCGCCCGGCGCGGTTCCCACCGCGATGGGCGCTCCACCCGCGGCGGTCGTGGCCGCTGACCCCGCGCCGAGAGTCGCCGTCCAGCTCCTGCCGCGCCTCCGAGAGACGGCAGCGTCTATGCAGGCGGCGCCGGCCCGCGCTACATTCACGGGTGTGAGCATGCGAGCACGAGTCGCCGCGAGCCTGCTGGCGGCTGCCGCGATCGCGGCCGCGGGCGCGGCCTCGGCTGCGACCGGGCCTGCCGCGACCTTCTCCAGGCCCGCCCTGCGCCTCGAGCGGGGCGCCATCGCCCGCCATCAACTGGTCGCGGTAGCGCGCGACATCGAGGTGGACGGCGACGCGCTCGCCGACGTGGCGGCGCTCAACGGCTCGGTGCTGGTCCGGGGGCGCGTCAAGGGCGACGTCATCGTCATCGGGGGCAGCGCCCGCCTGGGGCCGAGGGCTGCCGTCGACGGCGACATCTCGGTCATCGGCGGCGTCATCCAGGCCGATCCCGGCGCGCGGATCGGCGGCCGCTCGGTGGCGTACCCGAATGCGTCGCCGACGTTGACGACCCTGCTCGAGGGCCCCAGCCTCGGCCTCTCGGGCACCTCGCCGCTGGTGCTCGGCGCCAAGCTGGCGCTGCTCGCGGCCTGGGCGGCGCTGCTGCTGGTGCTGTTCGCCGCCAGCGGCAGGCAGATGCTGGAGACCGCCGACGACGTGCGCCGCGAGCCGTTCCTCAGCTTCTTCACCGGTCTCACGGGGGTCGCGGCGCTGGTGCTGACCGGGCTCGCGCTGACCATCTTCCTCGGCGGCCTGGCCTGGGCGCCGATGCTCGCCCTGGTCGCGCTGCTGCTGCTGGTGCTCAAGCTCTGGGGCATGGTGGCGGTGTTCTACGCGCTCGGCGATTGGGTGGCGGCGCGGCTGCTGCACCGCAACCTGCGGCCGCTCAACGCCGCCACGCTCGGCCTGCTGTTGATGGGAGCGATCAAGTTCCTGCCCTACGTCGGCGTCTGGGCGTGGACGGCCGCCACGCTCATCGGCATCGGCGCCACGCTGGCGACCAAGTTCGGACGCCGGGAAGCCTGGTTCGATCTCGCCAGCGCGCCCTGAGATCTCCTCCTGGTTCAAAGGCCGGGAGGAGATCTCGCGCCTTGACCATCCCAGCTCGATCTCTTAGGCTCGCAGGCGAACCGATGAACAGCCAGCGGGAGGAGAGGGCCCTGGAACGATGACCGCGATCGGCAGGATCGGCGTCGTGGGCGCCGGGACCATGGGTCATGGCATCGCCCAGGTCGCGGTGCAGAGCGGCTACGAGGTGGTGCTGGCGGACGCCGCGCCGGACGCGCTCGAGCGCGGCGTGGCGCAGGTCGCCAAGGGTCTCGGGCGGCTGGTGGAGAAGGGCAAGCTCGCCGGCGACGCGCGCGAGCAGGCGCTGGCGCGGCTCGAGACGGCGGGCGATCTCACCGCCTTCGCGGGCGTGGACCTGGCGGTGGAAGCGGTGGTCGAGAGGCTCGAGGTCAAGCAAGCGGTCCTCGCCGAGCTCGACCGCGTCTGCCTGCCGCACGCGATCCTGGCGACGAACACCAGCTCGATCTCGATCACGAAGCTGGCGGCCGTCACGCGGCGGCCGTCCCAGGTGATCGGGATGCATTTCATGAACCCGGTGCCGCTGATGCAGCTGGTCGAGGTGATCCGCGGCCTGGCCACCGCGCAGGCCACCTACGACGCGGTCGAGGAGGCGGCGCGGCGGATGGGCAAAACGCCGGTCGAGGTGCACGACGCGCCGGGCTTCGTCTCCAACCGGGTGCTGATGCCGATGATCAACGAGGCCGTCTTCTGCCTCCACGAGGGGGTCGGGAAGGCGGAGGCCATCGATCAGGTTATGAAGCTGGGGATGAACCACCCCATGGGTCCGCTGGCGCTCGCCGACCTGATCGGCCTGGACGTGTGCCTCGACGTGCTGCGCGTGCTGCAGCAGGGCTTCGGCGACCCGAAGTACCGCCCCTGCCCGCTGCTGGTCAAGATGGTCGACGCGGGCCGGCTCGGACGCAAATCGGGACGGGGCTTTTACGACTACTCTGACTCTCGCTAGCGGATTCGCGGACGCGGGACGGAGGATGGACTGAGGTGAGGATCTACTGCCAGACCTGCGGCGCCCTCAACCGGGACGACCAGGAGTACTGCGTCCGCTGCCACCAGAAGCTGCTGGTGCTGTCGGGCGGCGCCCGCGACGACGAGGAGCCGTACGAGGAATCCGGCTCGGAGGAGAGCTTCTCGTTCGACGAGCACCTGCTCGAGCGCATCTCGATCCTCGAGGAGGCGGTCAAGCGCACCGCCGAGACGGTGCGGCAGCTGCTCGGCGCGCTGCACAAGCAGGAGAAGAACATCCTCATCGGCCAGACCGGGATGACCGCGCTGCGCGAGCTGCTCGAGCAGAAGCGGGTGATCGCCTGGGACGAGTGGAGCGACCTCTGGGAGTCCAAGATGGACTACCAGCTGCTGGCGCTCGAGAAGCGCGAGCGCTTCCTGTCGATCAAGGAGCGCATCGCGGCGCTGCACCACGGCGACAAGCGCAAGGCGTTCCTACAGCATCTCGAGGACGCCGAGTACGCGCTGTTCGCGTTCGACATCGAGCGCGCCGTGGTGGCGCTCGAGTCGGCGTACAAGCTCGATCGCGACAACTACGAGCTCGCCTACTTCCTCGGCGAGACGCACTTCAACGAGGGCGAGACCGAGCCGGCGCTGACTTACTTCTCGCGCGTCCTCGAGGTGAAGTCCGACCACTACGAGGGGCTGGTCTACAGCGGGGTGATCTATTACGAACGCGGCGACCACGGGCGCGCCGAGGACTACCTGAAGCGCGCGGTGGCGATCTATCCCGACAGCTTCCTGCCGCTGTTCAGCCTCGGCGCGGTCTATGCCGGCCAGGGCAACCTCGCCAAGGCGGTCCTCTTCCTCGAGCGCGCGGTGCAGGTCGACGCGGTGCCGCAGGCGCTGTTCCTGCTCGGCAGCTGCTGCTACGAGATGGGCAGGCTGACAGCCGCCGTCCATTACCTCCAGGACGCGGTGCGGCACGACCCGGCTTTCGAGGAGGCCCATCACCTGCTCGGCCTCGCCTACCTCGACCGGCACTGGAACCGCAAGGCGCTCGATGCCTTCCGCCAGGCGCAGCGCCTGAACCCGCGGAAGCTGCAGTACGAGGACCTCGTGCACTACCTCTCGGGCCAGGCCGGCGGCAGCCCGCTGCCCGGGGTCGAGGGAGAGGCGGCCGGCTGGCTGGCCAAGGGCGAGGACTTCTTGAAGCGCGACAACCTCAAGCAGGCGCACTCGTGCTACCGCCGGGCGCTGGCGCTCGATGCCGAGAACCCGACTCTCCTGATGTCCTACGCGCTGCTCTGCCTGCACCTGAACCGCAGCCAGGAGATCGAGGCGGTGACCCGCAAGGTGCTCGACCTGAACCCCGGCGAGATGCTCAAGGCGACCGCCTACGCGGCGCTGATCGAGGCGCTGCGCAGCCAGGGCAAGTACCGCGAGGGCAACCGTATCGGCCAGCGCATGGTCGACGAGGCCGGCACCAACTTCAGCAAGACCATCGCCTACTACGAGATGGCCTGCAACCTGGCGGAGATGGAGGAGGATCTCGACGAGGCGCTGGGCTACGCCCGCCGCTCGGTCGAGCTGTCGCCGGACGAGATCCGCCAGTTCCCGCTGGCGGCGCTAGGCTGGGTGCACTACAAGCGCAAGGAGTTCGACAAGGCGATCGATTTCCTCTCGAAGTCGAGCGAGCTCGGCCCCTCCGCGAACATCCTCACCCACCTCGGCATGGCCCTGCTCGCCTCCGGCGAGGAGGGCCGGGCGCGTAGCGTCCTGGCGCACGCCCGCGGCCTCCCCGGCCACAGCGAGGGCCTGCAAGAGAAGATGATGGAGTGCATGAAGGACTCCACCCGCCTGCTCGAGCGGGTTCGCCGCGGGCAGAAGCGCTGACGCGGCCGGCAGGACCCTCCCCGAAAACCGTCCCCGAGAGCTTCCGAGGTCTGCCCGTCCTGCGAGATCAGGGCGGAGCGGGGAGGCGGTGCGGCCGGCGCGGCCGGAAGCCGCGCAGGGTGGCGATGAGGCGGGAGCACAGCGCGGCGGCTCGCACGCGCAGGCCGTGGTAGATGCGGAAGGCGAGGATCTCGGCGGCCCGGGCGAGCTGGCGCGGGGAGCCGAGCCAGCGGACCTCGGCGGCGCGCTTGGCGTCGAGGGCTCGGCCGAGGTCGGCGTAGAACTGCTCGTCGTGGCGGAAGTACATGTTCTTCAGGGCGCACTGGTGGGCCTCGACGCACTGGCGGCCCAGGGTGCGGAAACGCGCGGGGCGGTAGAACATGCGGCCGCCGCGCAGCAGGAGCTCGCGCATCTCGGCGCGCAGGCGGGTGAAGGCCGGGCCCCGCCAGTGGTCCGCGAAGCTGCCGGAGAGGGCGTTGCCAAGCGGCTGGTAGTCGGGGTGCATCAGCATGCAGCACGGGTAGAGGTCGCCGTTGCCGCGGATGGTCGCGGTGTAGTAGCCGAAGAAGCACTGGCCGTCCCGCTCCCGGAAGCTGCCGGCGGGGGCGAGCGGCAGGTCGAGGCGCCCCGCCGCCTTGAAGCGTGCTTGGCGCAGGATGCCGTTCCATTCCTGGTAGGGAAAGGTGAGCTGCAGCAGCTCCGCGCCGCGGTCCCAGGCGAGCACCTGCTCGAGATGGGGGCGGATCAGCTCGCCGTCGCCGGCGCCCAGCAGGACGTCGGCGGCGATGCGGTCGCGCGGGATCTCGAGCACCGGGCTGATCGTCAAGCGGTCGGCATGCAGGCTGGCGCCGAGGCGATACATGTCGGGGATGCGCGCGAGGTTCTCGCGGTCGATCAGGAACTGGACGACGATCAGCGGCAGGCGCGGGCGGGAGCCGTTGCCGTTGCCGTCGCCCTCGCCGGCCGCGCGGACCGCGGCGAGATGCCGCACGTTCTCGCAGACGCGGTCGAAGGTGCCCGGCTTGACCGCCATCATGCGATGGTAGTCGGCGGCGTCGGCGGCGTTGAGCGAGAAGATGACCTCCCGGCAGCCGTTGGCGACCAGGCACCGGGCGATCTCCGGGCCGAGCAGGGCGCCGTTGGTGGTCAGGTTGTCGATCACCACGCCGCGCGCCGTCAGCGCGTCGAGGACGTCCAGGATCTCGCGGTGGAACAGCGGGTCGCCGCCGCCCGACAGGCGCACGGAGCGCAGGCCGCCCGCCACCAGCTCGTCGAGCAGCTCGGCGATGCGATCGAGCGGCAGCTGCTGCCTGGTGCGGACGTCCTGCTGGTTGCAGAAGTAGCAGGCGACGTTGCAGCGGTCGGTGAGGTCGAGCTCGACGTGCAGCGGGCCGCGCGGCACGGCGTCGTCGCAGATCGCCGCGATGAGCTCCCGCTTGCGCTCGGCGTCGATCAGCTCCCAGCCATGCGATGCGGCCATCGCGCCGATTGTAACAGCCGCGGCCGTCGCACTCGACGAGCGCAAAAGCGATGGGCTTTTCCGTCAATCAAGGTGGGGGAGGGCCGCAGCCGCCAGGGAGCGAGGGCGTCTTCGCCAGGGAGAGGGTCCCGGATGCGTGGCAGGGTTGGATGCTGGAGCTTGGTGGCGGTCACGGGACTGGCGGGGCTCTTCCCCAATCTGTGCTACCTGGCCCGCCCGCCCGGCAAGCCCGTTCCTCACCGCGCGCCGTTGCAAGCGCCGGTCTGCCTCGAGGCCTGGGTCCGCCTGCGCAGCTATCGCGGCTGCCCGGTGCTGGCCGCCGGCAACGGCTACCGGCTGGGCATCTACTGCTTTCCGGGCGGATGCTCCGGCCCGGCGGGGTCGTCGAACGGGGCGCTGGTCTTCGCGGGCCCCTTCCCGGGACGGGCCTACGTCTCGCAGCGGCCGGTGCCCCTCGGGAGGTGGGTCCATCTGGCGGGGTTCGAGGGTGCCTCCTCGCCGCCGCTCCCGCCTTCGCTGCCGGCGATCTCCGCGGCGGTGGCGATGGATGGCGCCGACGTCACCGCGGGCCGGTTCTCGAGCTGGACCGACCCGATGGCGCTGGGGTACGACCCCTGGGAAGCGCGGCTGCTCGACGCCGGGGCCGCGACGGCCGCTACGGCCGCGACGGCGGCGATGAGCGCAAGGTCCGCTCCTGCCGCGAGGGCCGCGAAGGCCGTGGAGGCGCCGGGCACGATCGGGCGCCGGCGTGTCCCGGAATGCGCCGGGACGCCGCTGCCGCTCGACGGAGAGATGGGCGCGTGGCGATGGAGCCGCTCCTGGCGGAGCCTGGCGCAGGTGGCCGCCGGCCGTGGCACGCCCCGGCACCTGGAGCCCCTGGCGCCTGCGGCCCTGGTGCGCCCGGACGCCCTCCGGACGGCGCGAGCCCCAGGCACCGGCGGCATCACGCCGCGCGGCTGGACCATCCTGGCCTCGGGCTTCCTGCTCGCGCTGGCGATGGTCGGGATCGGCTTGGCTCTTCGCCGGCGAGATCCGACGGAGGTACGGCTGGCGAGGGCGGAAGAATGATCGTCCTGCTCCTCATGTGGGTGCTCCGGTCGCTCCTCGGGCGTCCGATGCGGCTGGCTGGCTCCTACCTCGCGGTCATGATGCTGCTGGCGGTGCCTGACCTGCTGCTCCGGCGCTTCGTCGACCCAGAGCTGCCGCGGCCGGCTCTGCTGGCGCTGCTCGCGGTCCTGGCCGCCGCCGGGCTCTTCCTGCGCGCGAGCTGGCGGCGCCGGCCGAGGGCCGCCGTGACGCCCCGGAGGCGTTCCTTCGCCCTGCGGATCGCGGTGCTGCGAGGCCGCGATGGAGTGTCGACCCGCACCGCCGTGGTCATCGACCGCTACCGCCGGCCCGGCGGCGCTCAGCCCGCGGGGGCCGGCCCCGGTAGGATCTCGCGCAGGTAGGAGGCGAGGGGCCTCAGGGGATCGTAGTTCTGGGGGTAGCCGAGGGAGACCTCCTCGAAGCGCACGCCGTCGCGGTGGTAGGTGCCGCGGATGTGCAGGTGACCGTAGACCACGGCGTGCGCGTTGAAGCGGAGGTGCCAATCCTCGCTGCGGCGGGTACCGCACCAGATCGAGAAGCGCGGGATGCGCGGCAGCACCGCGAGGTCGTAGCGGAGCGGGTAGTGGTTGATCAGCACCAGCGGCCCCTCGCCGGCGGCGGCGGCGAGGCGAGGCTCGGCGGCCAGGCAGCGCGCGGCGCACCAGCTCGGCTTGTCGGGGTAGGGGTCGGCATGGAGCAGCACCTCGTCGGAGCAGAGCAGGTTGTCCTCCGCCGCCCAGGCGATGGCGTCCTCCGGCGGCACCTCGGGCGGCCGGAAGCTGTAGTCGTAGAGCAGGAACAGCGGCGCCAGCACGCAGCGCGGCCCGTCGCCCGGCCAGGTGACGTAGGGGTCCTCGGGAGTGAGCACGCCGTAGTCGCGGCAGATGGCGACCAGGCGCTCATACTTCGCCTCGCCGCGCGGCTCGCCGGCATGGGCCGGGACGGTCCACAGCTCATGGTTGCCCGGCACCCACAGCAGGCGGGCGAAACGGCGGCCGAGGAGCTTCAGCGCCCACTCGAGGTGCTGCTCGGTCTCGCCGACGTCGCCGGCGACGATCAGCCAGTCCTCCGGATGCGGCGGCAGGGCGGCCAGCGCCTCGCGTGTCACCGGGTAGCGCAGGTGCAGGTCGGCGATGGCGTAGAGTTTCAGTTGACCGGCTCTCTCGTCGGATCCCCGGGACGCAGGATCTCGATCACGCCGTCGGCGCCGATGGAATAGCCGAGCTCCCGCCGCTCCTGCTCGACGTCGGCGCGCGGTCCCGGCGCCGTCCCCGGTCCGGATGCCTGGCCCGGCAGCAGCAGCGCCTGCTGCATGCCGCTCTCGGCCTGGCTCACCTCGACCAGCGGGTGCCGCACCGGCTCGACGGAGTAGTCCGGATGATAGAGGGCGCCGCCGCCGCTCGGGATGCCGATCCCGCGCGCGTGCTCGCCGGCGCGCGGCACCGCCTGCAGCAGGCGCCCCCAGCCCGGCTCGTCGTGGACGTCGACGACGAAGGGCACGATGCGCAGCATGTCGCTCGTCCGCTCGCCGGTCTCGTCCCACCCCTTGAGGCCGAGCTGCACGGCCCCGGCCGAGACGCCGACGAGCAGCGCGCCGCCGTAGTAGCGCTCGACCAGCTTCTGGTCGAGCCCGGCGGCCTTGAAGGCGTCCCATCCGCGCCTGACCTCGCCGCCGGCGAGCAGGACCAGGTCCGCCGCCGCCAGGAACTCGAGGTCCTCGGCGGCAGGCTGGGCCGGGATCTGGCGGCAGTCGCGGACGTCGATCTGCTCCATGGCCGCGAGGAAGAGCTGGTAGAACTCAGGAGCGTCGCCGTTGGAGGCGCCCAGGTACGCCGCCCGCGGCGCGCGCCCCGGGTGCTCCTCGCCCGCGTCCGCGTCGATCAGCGCCCGCGCCCGTCCCAGGAACGGCTCCCCCTCGTCGCGCCAGAACAAGAGCTGGCTGTCGGCCAGAAGGAAGATGGGCTTGATCGTGCTCACGCCGCCAGGGCTCCCGCGCGCTCGAAGGCGCAAGATACCATGCGGGGTCCGCCCCGTCGCGAGGTGCCGCCAGGCGCTACCCGGGCGGCGCGGCCGCCCGCCGGGAGGCGTCGCTGGCGAGCGCGACGACCGCCAGGACCACCATCGCGACGTGGACCGCGATGGTGGCCAGGACCAGCAGGACGAACAGGCAGACCAGGACCGCGGCCGCGAGCAGCAGCAGCAGCACGGCCGCCGCGGCGGCGGTCACGGCCGCCGACACCACCCAGGAGAGCACGGAGAGGCTGGTCACGGCAGAGAGGCGGCGCCGGCGAAGCGGGCGCCGGCCCGCGGCCGATCATAGCAGGCCGCCCGCACGGGGAGCCCGAGCGGGCGCCGGCCCTGGGTTTGCATGGACCTCGAAGTCGTCAAGCGCGGCGAGCAGGGCAGCGGTCGAAGCCGCGGGAAGGATCGGAGGCCCAGGATGCGGATGCGCAACGCTTTGCTCTTGGCGGTGATGCTGCTCGCGGCCGTCGTGCCGGGAGGCGCCAGCCCGCGGACGTCCACCGTGGAGTACAGGCCGCCGGCCCAGCCGGGCGACATCTACACGGTGATCGACTTCGCGCGTTCGGGCGGCACGGCGGAGGCGACCACCATCTCGGAGGTCATGGGCAGCCGGCACCGGGAGATGACGGTCGTGCCTCACGACTACTGCGAGCGCACGACTCCCACCGGCGTCGTGGTCCGGTTCCGGCACTACACCGCGGACTCGGCGCCGCTGCGGGTCACCACCACCGGGAGATTCGTCCGCGGCCCCTACCAGGGAGGCGTGCCCGCCGAGGCGATGCATCGCTGCTACCAGCTGGTGAGCTGAGAGCGCGCGCGCTCGCTCCTCGCCGCCGGCGCCCGCGGAGCGGCTGTTACAATCCCGCCCGTGGACGAGGAGCTGCCGCCGAAGCCAGGCCCGGAGGTCGACGCCGCACGGCCCGCCGTCCCCGCCGGACCGGCGCCGGCCCCCGCGGCGCCCAGCGCCGACCCGGGGTCCGGCGGCATTCCGCCCGCCGAGCGGCAGGTCTCCCATGCGAGCGGCGAGCCGCCGCGCTGGGGCAAGGGGACGCTGAGCGGCGAGGAGGGGGTGTTCCTGCGCGGGCCGCAGCCGCGCTCCTCGGAGATCGCCCGCCTGCTGCGGATCTGCGCCGACTTCGTCCGCGGCGTCCGCGCGCTGCACTTCGTCGGCCCCTGCGTCACCGTCTTCGGCTCGGCGCGGTTCGCCGAGCGGCACCCGTACTACGAGTTGGCGCGGGAGATGGGGCAGCGGCTCGGCAAGGCGGGCTTCACCGTCATGACCGGCGGCGGCCCCGGGATCATGGAGGCCGCCAACCGCGGCGCCCGCGACGTCGGCGCGCGCTCGGTCGGCTGCAACATCATCCTGCCGGAAGAGCAGCGGCACAACGACTACCTCGACCTCTGGCTCGAGTTCCACTACTTCTTCCTGCGCAAGATGATGCTGGTCAAGTACTCCTATGCCTTCGTCGTGCTGCCGGGCGGCTTCGGCACCATGGACGAGATCTTCGAGACCGCGACGCTCATCCAGACCGGCAAGATCCACAACTTCCCGGTGGTGCTGATGGGCGTCGACTTCTGGCGGCCGCTCTTCGACCTGTTCCGCGACAGCATGATCCCGCAGGCCACGATCTCGCCGCTCGACGTCGAACGCCTGCTGCTCACCGACTCGCCGGAGGAGGCGATGAGCCGGATCATGGGCTCGGTGACCGACTTCGGCCTGAGCTGGCAGCCGCAGCCGCGCTGGTACCTCGGCGAGAGCGATCTCGCCGCCGCGACGCCCGGCCGCGGTGAACCCGCACCCTCGACGCCCCGCTAGAGCAGGCGGCTGGCCAGGTTGGCGAGCTCGGAGCGCTCTCCCTTCTCGAGGTTGATGTGGGTGTAGAGGGCGCTGCCCTTGGTGCGGTCGATGAGATAGGAGAGGCCGTTGGTGTGTGCGTCCAGGTAGGGGGTGTCGATCTGGAAGATGTCGCCGGTGAGCACGATCTTGGTGCGCTCGCCGGCGCGGGTGATGATGGTCTTGATCTCGTGCGGCGTCAGGTTCTGCGCCTCGTCGACGATGAAGATCACGTTGGAGAAGCTGCGGCCGCGGATGTAGGCCAGCGGCACGATGTGCAGCTTCTCGGTCTCGACCAGCTCCTCGACCTTGCGGTACTCGCGCTCCTTCTCGCCGTACTGGTTCTTGATGATCGACAGGTTGTCCCAGAGCGGCTGCATGTAGGGGTCGATCTTGGAGTGGATGTCGCCGGGCAGGTAGCCGAGGTCGCGGTTCGACAGCGGCACGATCGGCCGCGCCAGGTAGATCTGGCGGAACTGCCGGCGCTGCTCGAGCGCGCCGGCCAGGGCGAGCAGCGTCTTGCCGGTGCCGGCGGCGCCGGAGAGCGTCACCAGCGGCACGTCGTCGTTGAGCACCGCGTGCAGCGCGAAGGTCTGCTCGGCGTTGCGCGGCGAGATGCCGTAGGCGAGCGGCTTCGCCACCCGCTCGATGCGGTCGGTGCGCGGGTTGTAGTAGGCGAGGCCGGAGTTCGAGCGGCTGCGCAGGATGAAGTACTGGTTCGGCAGGGGGCGCTCGGATAGCAGCTCCTCGACCGGCAGCGCCTCGCCGCGGTAGAGGCGGTCGATCGAGGCCGGATCGTCGACCTGGATCTCGCTCTTGCCCTTGTAGAGATGGTCGAGGTCCTTGATCTTGACCGTCTCGTAGTCCTCGGCGGTGAGGTTCAGGGCGCGCGCCTTGAGGCGCAGGTTGATGTCCTTGGTGACCAGGACCACCTTGCGGTCGGGCTCGCGGCGGGTGAGCGACAGCACGGCGTTGAGGATGCGGTGGTCGGCCTTCTTGGAGCCGAAGACCTCGGCCGAGTCGGGGTGCTGCGAGCTCTCCTCGGTGAGCACCCGGAAGCGCCCGTGGGCGGCGCCGTCGAGCGGGATCCACTCGGCCAGCATGTTGCGGGTCGACAGCCGGTCGAGTTGGCGGATGAACTCCCGGGCCTGGAGGTTCAGGACCGAGTTGCCCTTCTTGAACTGGTCGAGCTCCTCGAGGACGGTGATGGGGACGGCGACGTCGTGCTCCTGGAAGTTGAGGATGGCGTTGAAGTCGTAGAGGATGACCGAGGTGTCGAGGACGAAGATCTTGGGCAGTCTTCCTGGCATAGGCTCTCGTGGGAAGCGCGAGGCGATGGCGGCGCTGGCTCCGGTGTCTGCCGAGGTTCGGTGCTCCGGCTGCTGAGCACAGGCTAACCCGCGACCGTGCTCCGGGGCAAGATCCGGGGCCGTGGGTCCGTCTCCGCTGCGCCCCTTTGGGCGAGGCGCTGTAGGGGTTGGCGGGCAGGGCTTTGGCGCCTCGCCCAAAGGGGCGCAGCGGAGACGGACCCACGACCCAGACCTTGCCCGCAGGTGATGGGAGGCGCAGCGCGGGATAACATCCGGCGATGGTCCGTTCCTGGCGCTGGGCGGGTTCGCCGCGAGTCTGGATGCTGGTCTTCCTGCCGGTCACGGCGGGGCTCGCGGCGCTGGCGCCCGAGCGGCAGGTGCCGCTCTTCGTCTGCGCCTGCGCCGCGCTGGTGCCGCTGGCCGGCTGGATCGGCCGCGCCACCGAGCAGCTGGCGGAGCGCGTCGGGGAGGGGGTGGGTGGGCTGCTCAACGCCACCCTGGGCAATGCCGCCGAGCTGATCCTCGGCGTGGCCGGCCTGCGCCATGGCCTGGTCGTCATCGTCAAGGCCTCGCTGATCGGCTCGATCCTCGGCAACCTGCTGCTGGTGCTGGGCGCCGCCGTGCTGGCCGGCGGGCTGCGGCGCGACGTCCAGCGCTTCAACGCCACCGGGGCCCGCGCGCAGGGCACCATGCTGACCCTCGCCGCGATCGCCCTGCTGGCGCCTGCCGTCTTCGGCGCCTTCGGCGGGCGCGCGGCGGCCATGGGCGACCTGTCCCTGGCCATCGCCGCGGTGCTGATCGTCACCTATGCCTGCGGCCTGCTGTTCTCGCTGCGCACCCACCGCCGCCTGTTCCTGGGCGCCGGGTGCCGCGCCTCGGAGTCGGCGGGGGAACCGCCCGGCTTCGTGCCCTGGGGCACGGCGAAGGCGGTCGCCGTGCTGACCGCCGCCGCCGCCCTGGCGGCCTGGGTGAGCGAGGTCCTGGCCGACGTGGTCCAGCCGGCCGCGCGGGCGCTCGGGATGAGCGACCTGTTCGTGGGCCTGGTCGTGCTGGCGATCGTCGGCAACGCCGCCGAGCACGCCTCGGCCGTGCAGGTGGCGCGCCACGACCGCATGGACCTGGCGCTGGGCATCGCGGTGGGCAGCAGCGTGCAGGTGGCCCTGCTGGTGGCGCCGCTGCTGGTCGTGGTGTCGCAGTTCATCGGTCCGCGGCCGATGGACCTGGTGTTCACGATCCCCGAGGCGCTGGCGATGGCCGCCGCCGTCGCCATCGGCGGCCAGGTGGCGGCCGACGGCGAGTCGAACTGGCTGGAAGGGGTGCAGCTGCTGGCGGCCTACGCCGTGCTGGCGGTGCTGTTCTTCTTCCTGCCCGGCTGACGGGTGGACGCGGACAGGGCGGCGCGGACAGGACGGCGCGGAGGGCGGACGGCGTGCACGACGGCGGCGTGCGGGAAGGAGCGGGAGCGGGGTCGGACGCCGGGGGGGCGCTGCCGGTGCGGCGGCCGCTGCCGCCGCTGGCATCGCTGCCGCCGGCGCGGCGGGCGCTGGCGCCGCGGCTGCAGCTGCTGGCCGCCGCCGCGCTGTTCTCGACCGGGGGGGCTGCCATCAAGGCGGTCCACTTCTCGGGCTGGCCGGTCGCCTGCCTGCGCTCGGCGATCGCCGCCGCCGGTCTGCTGCTGCTGCTGCCGCAGGTGCGCCGGCGTCCCACCGCGCGCATCCTGGGCGTTGCCGCCTGCTACGCGGCGACGATGATCCTCTTCGTGCTGGCGAACAAGCTCACCACCGCCGCCAGCACCATCTACCTGCAGGCGACCGCGCCGCTCTTCGTGCTGCTGCTGGGCCCCTGGCTCCTCGGCGAGCGCGTACGGCGCGGCGACCTGGTGTCGATGGCGGCCATCGCGCTCGGCCTGGTGCTGCTGGTGACGGGGCTCGAGCCGGCGTCCGCCACCGCTCCCGATCCGCTGCGCGGCAACCTCCTGGCCGCCTTCTCCGGGCTCACCTGGGCCCTGACCATCGTCGGCCTGCGCGGCCTCGGCCGGGGTGGCGCCGGCGCCGGCGCCACGGGTCTTGGCGATGCCGCGGCCGCGAGCCATGGGGATCCCGGCACTCCGGACGGCGGCCGCGAGGCCGCGGCGGCGCCGGGCGGCGGTGCGATCGTCGCCGCCTTCTGGGGGAACGTGCTGGCGGCCGCGGCGGCGCTGCCGCTGAGCCTGCCGCTGCCGGCGAGCCGCGCCGCCGACTGGCTGGTGCTCGCCTTCCTCGGCCTCTTCCAGATCGCCCTGGCCTACGTCCTGCTCTCCCGCGGCATCGGCGCCGTGCCGGCCCTCGAGGCCTCCCTGCTGCTGATGCTCGAGCCGGTGCTGAACCCGCTCTGGGCCTGGCTGGCGCACGGCGAGCGCATCGGCCCGCGGGTGCTCGCCGGCGGCGCCATGATCCTCGCCGCGACGCTGCTCAACAGCTGGCACGATGCCCGCCTGGCGGCCAGGGAGCAGCGCGGCACTAGCCCGTGACGCCCCAGCGCCGCTTCATGGCGGCGGTGATCGACTGCTTGACGGTGCTCATCTCGCGCCAGGGATCGGCGGCGAGGCTCTCGAGGCGCTCGGGGAGGGTCTCGATGGTGTAGGTGTCGCCGCGCACGTCGCCGTCCAGCTCTTCCCAGGCGAGCGGCGTCGACACCGGCGCGCCGGGGCGGGAGCGGGAGGAGTAGGCGGCGATCGAGGTGGCGCCGCGGCCGTTGCGGAGATAGTCGACGAAGATCCGTCCCCGGCGCCGGGCCTTGAGCGGGTTGGAGGTGAAGCGGTCGGGATGGCTCGCCACCATGCCCTCGACGACGGCGCGGGTGAAGGCCTTCAGCTCGTCCCAGGTGTGGCGGCGGGCGAGCGGCAGCACGACGTGCAGGCCCTTGCCGCCGGTGGTCTTGAGGAAGCTGCGCAGGCCGGTCTCGGCCAGCAGGTCGCGCAGGCCCAGCGCCGCCTCCACCACCCTCTCCCAGGCCAGCCCGGCGTCGGGATCGAGGTCGAACACGGCGTAGTCGGGGCGCTCGACCTGGTCGCGGTGCGCGCCCCAGACATGCAGCTCGAGCGCCCCCATCTGCACCAGCGAGACCAGGCCGGGGAGCGAGTCGACCGCGCCGTACTGCACCGTCTTGCCGCCCTCCTCGATCGCGACCCGCAGCACGGCGTCCGGGAACTGGTCGGTCAGGTGCTTCTGGTAGAAGCACTCGCCCCCCTGCCCCTCGGGGCAGCGCACCAGGACCAGCGGGCGGTTGGCGATGTGGGGCAGGATCCAGTCGGCGATGCGCTCGTAGTACTGCGCCAGGTCGCGCTTGGTCAGGCCGCGGCCGGGATAGATCACCTTGTCGGGATGGGTGAGCCGTACGCCCGCGACCTCCGCCGCCTGGCGGCGCGCCATCGGCGCGGCAGCCGTAGCGACGGTGGCGGCCGTGGCGGTGCTCTTGGCCGCGGTGGCCTTGGCGGGGGAGGTCTTGGCCGGGGCGGCGGCGCGAGAGCGCTTCGCCGTCTTCGCGACCCCCTTCGCGGCCCCGGACGGCTTCGCGCCGCCGGAGGTCCGGCGCGGGGCCCCGGCGGCGGGGCGGCCCGCGGCGGGCGGCGGCTGCGGCAGCTCGCGCCGCACCTCGCGGGCGGGCTTGTCCTCCCGCAGCCCCTGGAACGTCGGGTGGCGCAGGTGGCCGTCGCGGGTCCACTCGGTGAACGCCACCTCGCAGACCAGCTTCGGCTCCACCCAGTGGGCGCCCCGCGCCTCGGCGCCGCGCGGCGGGTTGGCGAACGGCGGCGACTGCCGCTCGCTCCGCTCGAGGCGCCGCCGCAGGTCCACCAGCACCCGCGCCGTGAACCCGGTGCCGACCTTGCCGGCGTAGACCAGCCGGCCGCCCTCGTAGACCCCCAGGAGCAGGGCGCCGAGCCCGGCCCGCGCGCCCTCCGGGTCGGTGAAGCCGCCGATCACCAGCTCCTGGCGCTGCAGGCACTTCACCTTGAGCCAGTCCTTGCTGCGGCCGGAGTGGTACGCCAGGTCGGCGCGCTTGGAGACGATCCCCTCGAGGCCGAAGCGGCAGGCCTGGCGGTAGAAGTCCTCTCCCTGGCCGGCGACGTGATCGCTCCAGCGGATCGGACCGTCGCCGCCCGACCCGATGCCCGCCGCGTCGAGGAGGGCGCGCAGCGCCTGCTTGCGCTCCCCGAGCGGCGCCGGGCGGAGGTCGTAGCCGTCGAGGTAGAGCAGGTCGAAGACGAAGTAGACCATCTCGGCGCCATGGCGGCTGCCGCTGCCGCGGTCACCGCCGCCGCCACCGCCGCGGCCGTTGCCGCCGTCGCCGAGAGACTCCTGGAGCGCCTGGAAGCTGGTCTTGCCGTCCGGCAGCAGCACCGTGACCTCGCCGTCGAGGATCGCGCTCTCGACCGGCAGCGCCGCCGCCGCGGCGCGCACCGGCGCGAAGCGGTCGCTCCAGTCCTTGCCGTGCCGGGTGAGGAGGTGCGCCTTGCCGCGCCGGACCTCGCAGATCACCCGGTAGCCGTCGAACTTGATCTCGTGCAGCCACTGGCCGCCCGCCGGCGGCGCGGCGACGAGGGTCGCGAGCTCGGGTGCGACGGCGCGCGGCATCGGCGCGCGGCGGGCGCCGGGCAATGGCTTCCGGCGGCTCGCCGGCTCCGCCGGGCGCCGGCTCCCGGAGGCGGCGTTCTTGGCCGGGGCGGCACGGCGAGACGATCGGGACGATGCGGACGATGCGGACGATGCGCCGGCCGCTCCCTTGGAGCGGGCCTGCCGCGGCGACGCGCCGGCCGCTCCCTTCCCGCGCCCGGCGCCGCGCTTCGCGGCAGGCTCGAGCTCGGTCGCGCCGTCCGGTCCCCAGACGCGCGGCGGATCGGCGGCGATCTCCTCGATGGTCTCGCCGCTCGCGACGCTCTTCGCCTGCTCGCGCACCAGCGCGTCGTCGCTGCCGGGCCGCGCGGTGTCGTCGTTCTCCTTGATCAGCAGCCAGTTCTCGCGGTTGTCGCCGGCGCGCGGGCCGGTCATGCGCACCAGCGTCCAGCCGCCGCGCAGCTTCTCGCCCCGCAGCTCGAGCTTGAGCTTGCCCTTCCGCCAGGCCTCGAGCGGCTCGCCCTCCTGGGAGCTCCAGGTGCCGCGGTCCCACAGCAGCACGGTGCCGCCGCCGTACTCCCCGGGAGGGATGACGCCCTCGAAGCCGCCGTACTCGAGCGGGTGGTCCTCGACCTCGACCGCCAGCCGTTTCTCGTGCGGATCGAGGCTCGGCCCCTTCGGCACGGCCCAGCTCTTCAGCACGCCGTCCATCTCCAGGCGGAAGTCGTAATGCAGGCGGCGCGCGGCATGCTTCTGCACCACGAAAGTGAGCCCGGCGGCCGCCTTCCCCGGGCGGCGGCGGGGCCGCTTGGCGCCCGCCGGCTCCGGCGTGCGCGAGAAGTCCCGCTTCCGCCGATATTGCTCGAGGGCCACGGGCTCAGGCGCTCCGCCTGGCGGCGCGATGGTGGCGCGGCGCGGCCGCGGCCGGGCGGCGGGCCGGCGGCCGGCGCCGCCCGCCCTCCTCGACGCTCTGCTTCAGCAGCGACATGAGGTCCACCACCTTGCCGCGCGACGGCCGCCGCGGCGGCTTCTTCGCCGCGCCGGCAGTGAGCTCGCCGGCCTCGACGCGGGCGTCGATCAGGGCCTTCAGGTCGACGCGATAGTCGTCGCGGTAGCGCTCGGGGTCCCAGCTGTCGATCATGGCCTCGACCAGCCGCTCGGCCATCTTCAGCTCCTTCTCGGTCAGCCCCTGCTTGCCCGCCGGCAGGTCGAGGTCGGAGGGGTCGCGCAGCTCGTCCTGGAAGCGCATCAGGTCGAGCACGATCGCGTCGTCGAACGGCACCACCGCGGCCAGGTGCTGGCGGGTGCGGATCACCACCTTGGCGATGCCGGCCTTGCCGCTGCGCCGCAGGGTCTCGCGCAGCAGGGCGTAGCTCTTGGCGCCCTTGCGCTCCGGCGCCAGGTAGTAGGGCTTCTCGAAGTAGACCGGGCCGATGTCGGCGAGGTCCACGAAATCGATGATCTCGATCGTCTGGGTGCTCTCGGGATTGGCGCGCTTCAGGTCGTCGTCGGAGAGCACGACGTAGCGCTTCGGCTCGAACTCGAAGCCGCGCACGGTGTCCTCCCAGGGCACCTCCTTGCCGGTCTTGGAGTTGACGCGCTGGTAGTGGATCGGCGCGAGGTTGCGGCGGTCGAGGAGATTGAAGTGCAGCTCCTTGCTCTTCTCCGCGGTGTACAAGCCGACCGGGATGTTGACCAGCCCGAAGCTGATGCTGCCTTTCCAGATCGATCGCGCCATGGCGAATTCCTCCCAACAGCTTACGACTCAAGGAGTTAGCAAGATACGTGCCGCTGGCTGAGAGCCTGGGCTGACGGCGGCGGCGGTTTCGTGAGAAGCTGGCCTTGGAGGCACGCCGCGTGAGGCTCCCCGAGCATACCAATCCAGAGATCGTGGCGCCCGAGGCGGCCGCGGCGCCCGTTGCGCCGCCGGCGGCGCCGACGGCTCGCATGCCGGCGTTGCCGGTGCTGGGCTGGCTGGCCCTCTGCTGCTGCCTGGCGGCCTGCGGACGGGGCGGGCCGCGGGCGGGCGGCGCGCCGCCGGCGGGCTCCGGCACGCATGCGGCGGCGGGCGGGGCGAAAGCGGTCGAGATCCAGGAGGATCCGGTCAAGACCGGCATCGAGAGCGCCGACGCCGCCCTGGCGGGCAAGGTGCGGGCGGGGTTCGCGGCCGACCCGCGGCTGCGGCAGCTGCCGATCGAGATGGACGCCGAGGCGGGACGGGTGACCTTGTGGGGCCACGTCGACCGCGCCGAGCAGCGAGCCGCCGCCGAGCAGCAGGCGCGCCGGACGCCGGGCGTCACCTCGGTCGTCAACCTGATCAAGGCCGGCGACGGCTAGGGCCTGGCCCCGGCGCGGCCGGCACTCCCTGGTACGTCCCGGCCCGTCCTGGCACGCCCTGGTACGCCCCGTAGCGCCGGCACGCCCCGGCGCGCCCGAATCTCCGGTTCGATTCTTGCTTGCTTCCGCTTCTCGAATGGGACTCCCCGGCGAGAGGGATGAGGAATGCGGGGAGGCCGGGGATGCGAGGGAGGAGGATGCGAATGAAGACCAGAGCGCTCCATCTCGCGGCGGCCGTGCTTCTCGGCACGGCGCTGGCGGCGTGGCTTGGCTGCGGCCGGGATTCCGCCATCGAGATCAGGAAGGACAACCAGGGCAACCGCCAGGTCCACGTCGACGACACCAAGATCCAGAACAGCCTCCACAAGGCCGGCCAGGAGATGAGCAAGGACGCTCACGATCTCGGCCGGGCGGTCGAGCAGGGGGCGAGCGACGTCGACCGGCGCGTCGGCCCGGTGGCGCGCGAGACGCTGGCCGACGCGACGCTCACCACGCGGGTGAAGGCCCGGCTGATCGCCGCCCCCGACCTGGGCGGCATCCACATCCACGTCAGCTCGCGGGACGGCCAGGTGACGCTCGACGGCACCGTGGCCACGCATGACGACGTCCTGGATGCGGTGAAGATCACCCGCCGCACCGAAGGAGTGCGGGAGGTGATCAACCACCTTCAGGTCGGTCCGACCGGCTGACCGGGCGCCGGCGTGGCGGCACCGACGGGGCGACTGACGCTGCTCCAGCCGCCGGCTCTTTTCTGACCCTCTAAACCCTTCTCGCGGCACTGGATCTCATAGGGATCGGTGTGCCGCGCCTGCCGGGGCCGCTCGGGCCTCCTGGCCGAGGCGCGGTCGAGGAGGAGGGTTTGCCATGAATCGAGTCACTTGGAAGCACGCCGTCGCCGGGCTGGCCCTGCTGGCGACTCTCATGCTGGTCGCGCCCGCCCCGGCGCAAGCCGCCGCCTGGGGCGCCGGCGGCCGGGGGGATGCTTGGAGCGACGGATGGTCCTGGATCTCTTCGCTCTGGGACGGGTTCGTGACGATGTTCGGCGGCGGCAGGGCGCCGCGGGCGCCGGCACCCGCGAAGCAGCGCCGCCCCGACGTCGAGAAGAGCACCACCGGCAGCGGCGCCGGCACGAGCTCGGGCGACCAGGGCGTGGAGATCAACCCGGACGGTCAACCGCCCGTATAAGGACGGGTGCGCGGGAACGGCGCGCGGCGGTCACCGGGCGTGGACCCCGCGAGGCTGGCGTGGGCGCCGGCGGACGGGGAGGCGCGGCGTGCGCGGGGCCTCGGCGTTTCGGGCTTTGGCCGCCGCTGATATAAGCTCTTCGTCATCGTCGTCAGGAGGGCGGAGCCATGAGCGAGCATCCGACCGCGACCGAGCTCGAGGGCTTGGTCCGCGGCGATCTGAGCCGGGAGCAGGCGAGATCGGTGGTTCGTCATCTGCTGCGAGGCTGCGAGAGCTGTATCGCGCAGATCGCCCCGTACGCGTCGATGCTGATCGCCGCCCCCGCCCCCGCCAGGCATGCCGGGCACGCCGCTCGAGGCGCTCGGGCGACGGCCGCGGATGCGGCCGGCGAGGCGGCCGCGGCCAGTTCCTCCGCCTCGGCGCCGCGTTCCGGCCGCCGGCTCGCCTCGCCCGCGGCGGCGCCGGCGGTCCCTGCCGCCGCATCCACTCCCGCGCCGCCCGAAGCGGCCGCCGAGCCCGATCGGACGCTGCTCGAGCATGCCTATGACCGCGCCATCGACCGCGCCTTCGCGGCGGTGATGCGGCATGGCGAGAACGCCGCCCGGAACGGCGCCAGGGCCGGCCAGGCGCTGGCGCGGCTCACCGCCGAGGAGCTCGAAGCCTTGCGGGACCTGCCGGCCGAGCTGCGCGGCTTCGCCGGCTACGAGGCCCTGCTCGATCGCAGCTGGGCGATGCGCCGCGAGCACCCGAAGCAGATGGTGAAGCTGGCGGAGCTGGCCGTCGAGGCCGCGGCCGGTCTCGGCGAGGAGGGCTTCAGCGCCGGACAGGTGGAGGACTTCCAGGCGCGGGCGGCAATCGAGCTCGCCAACGCCTATCGCGTCATGGAGCGCATGGAAGAGGCGCAGTCCGGCTTGGAGGCGGCGCGCCGGCATTACCGGGAAGGCAGCCAGGACCGCCTGCTCGGGGCCCGGCTGCTCGAGGTGGAAGCCAACGTCCACGGCGACCGCGGCGAGCTCGACGCGGCGCTGGCGGCCCTCGATCGGGCGCTGCGGATCTACCGCCGCCACGGCGATCCTCACCTGGCGGGCCGCAGCCTGATCAAGAAGGGGCTGTTCACCTCCCGCGCCGGGCGCCAGCAGGAGGCGATCGAGCTGCTCACCGAGGGGCTCGAGATGATCGATCCCGGGCAGGACGGCCCGCTGGTGCTGGCGGCCGTCCACAATACGGCCTGCTGCCTGGTGGAAGGGGGCCGCTGCCGCGAGGCCCGATCGCTGCTCTGGCGTCATCTCAGCCTCTACGAGCAGCACGCCGGCCGCCAGGACCGCTTCAAGCTGCGCTGGCTGCAGGCGAGGATCTACGCCGGGCTCGGCGATCACGGCCGCGCCGAGCGCGCTTTCGAGGAGGTGCGCCTGGGGCTGCGCGAAGCCGGCAAGGCGTACAGCGAGGCGATGGCGACGGTGGAGCTGGCGGAGCTGCGGTTGCGGCAGGGGCGCGAGGACGCGGCGCGGGGGCTGGCGGTGGAGGCGTCCGAGCTGGTGCTCGGTCTCGACATCAGCCGCGAGGCCTCGGCGGCGCTGGCGGTCCACAAGGCGCGACTCGAGAAGACGGCGGTGGTCACTCCCGAGCTGGTCGGCCAGATCCTGCAGCTGCTGCGCGACACGGCGCCCGAGGAACGGACGAGCCTGCTCGTGCGATCGGCATAGCCTTCGTGGAACCCCTCCGGCCGGGCCGTGAGCGGCGAATGTCCCTCCTGCCGCCCGATGGGCGAGGGCGGTAGGTAAGGGGCGGAGGACTGCGGTGGCTCGCCCAAAGGGCGGCAGGAGGGCATTCGCCGCTCACGGCCCTCCTCCTCCCCCTCCGGCTGACGGGTCCTGCTGCCACCGGCCTCCTTGACCTGACCCTAACCGATGACCCCTCCGGCTGGCGGGGGTCCTGCTGCCACCTGTCCCTTCAAGCTGACCGATGGATCAGGTCTGGGGTTCCTGGGTGCCTGCGGCTAGGGCTCCGGAGGCGATGAGCTTGCGGAGGGAGGTCTGGACCATCTCGTCGATCTCGTCCTGGGGGTTGGCGGCGGAGGGAGCGGCCTGGAGGGCGGGGTCGGCGTACATCTGCTCCAGGAGGCGGAAGAGGCGGTCTTCGGCGGGTTCGGCGGCGGTGAGGATCGGGCAGGCGGCGACGAAGAAGCGGCCGGGGGAGAAGCCGATCACGTGGAGGATGCTGAGGAGGTGCTCGACCTTCAGGCCGAGGCCGCCGCGCATGAGGCGGGTGATGGTGCCGACCCGCCAGCCCATCTCGCGCTCGACGTCCCGATAGGTGTGGTTCGACAGTCGGATGGCGTTCTTGAGCAGCGAGATGATGCGATCGCTTTCGACGGATGGCATTATGGCATCCTACAATGCATCTAGCGCCAACGGAAGATTCGGAGGGCCACCAGGAAGCTGGCGAGGCCCCAGGCGGCGACGATGGCGAGGTTGGCGGCTACCGCCGCCGGCGCGCGGCCCTCGGTGATGACGCCGCGCAGGGCGTCGTTGAGGGCGGTGAGCGGTAGGGCGCGGATGAGCGGCTGCACCCGGTCGGGGAACCTCTCCGAGGAGAAGAAGACCCCCGAGAGCAGCCACATCGGCAGCATCACCAGGTTGGCCAGGCCGCTCACCCCCTCGACGGTGCGCGTCCGCGAGGCGATGAGCAGCCCCATGCCGCAGAAGGTCATCGCTCCCACGAGGCTGATGACGAGCAGCAGCCAGAGAGAGCCGCGCACCGCGACCCCGAACGCCAGCCAGCCGACGCCCACCAGCACGGCGATCTCGGGCAGCAGGAAGACGAGGCGTCCCAGCACCTGCGCCAGCAGGTAGTGGCTGCGGCGCATCGGCGTCGCCACCAGGCGCTTGAGCAGCTGCTTCTGGCGGGCGGTGGTGACGCCGAAGGCCAGGCTCCAGATGCCGGTCCCCATGAGGTTCAGGCCGAGCAGCCCCGGAATCAGGAAGTCGATGTACCGCGAGCCCTTCTCGGTGACCAGCTCGGAGCGGATGGCGACCGCGTCGGTGCGCCCGGCGGCGCGCTGCAACGCATCCTCGGATTCGAGGCGGGCGATGCGCGAGTCGGGCCGCGTCTGGTCGAAGTGAAAGGTCCAGGGCCGCCGCACCTCGGCCACCCCCGCCGCCGCCGGTGCTCCCGCCGGTGCCGCGGCCGGCGCCGGCGGACCCGGAACCACCGCCGGAGCGGCCGCCCCGGGCTCGATCAGCAGCGAGATCTTCCCGGTGCGCAGCGCTTCCCGCGCCTCGCCGGGCGACATCGTCCTGACCAGCAGGACCGGGGAGCGCGCCAGGGCGGCGGCGGCGCGGTCCGCTCCGGCGCCGGCGACGAGGCCGATCGGGATGCGGTCCGGCGCCTTGTCGCGGAACGCCAGCCCCAGGGCGACGGCGAGCAGCAGCGGGAAGGCGAAGACCCAGAAGAGCGCTTCCGGCTCGCGCACGAACTCGCGGTAGCGCGAGAGGGTGAGCTGCCACAGCGGCGAGGGACGGTCGCTCATCGGGAGGCGTCTCCTGGGGGTGCGGGGCGCGAATGTGCTCTCTCGGCGGCCTTGCGTCAATCCTCGCGCAACGCCCGGCCGGTGAGCGCGACGAAGACGTCCTCGAGCGTCGCGCGATGGGTCGAGAGGTGCACCAGGCGGGCCTCCGAGCGCTCGACCGCCGCGAGCAGCGCCGGCACGCCGGCGATCAGCGACCCCACTGCCAGCGACCAGTTGGCGCCATGGCGGTGGACCTCTTGGACTCCCTCGAGGCGCAGCAGGCTCTCGCGCGGCAGTTCCGGCTCGGAGGCGAACTCGACGACGTCGGCGGCGTGCAGGGAGGCGATGAGCTCGGCGGGCGTACCGAGCGCGATGACGCGCCCATGGTCGACGATCGCCACCCGGTCGCAGAGGCGCTCGGCCTCCTCCATGTAGTGGGTGGTGAGCGCGACGGTGCCGCCGCCCTCCCGGAACTCGCTCACCTGCTCCCAGAGCTGCAAGCGGCTCTGCGGGTCGAGGCCGGTGGTCGGCTCGTCCAGGAAGAGCAGCTCCGGATCGCCCACCAGCGCGCAGGCGACGGCGAGGCGCTGCTTCTGGCCGCCCGAGAGCTTGCCCACCGGGGCGTCGCGCTTCTCGTCGAGAGCGAGACGCCGCATGACCTCCTCGGGCCGGCGGCCGCGCTGGTAGAAGGAGCGGAACAGCCGCAGCGTCTCGAGGACCGTGAGCTTGGCGGTGAGCTGGGTCTCCTGAAGGGCCAGGCCGAGCCGCTGGCGCAGCTCGTGGTTCCCCTTGCTCCCCTTGCTCCCCTTGCGCCAGGCGGAGCCCAGCACCTCGACCTCGCCGGCGTCGGGGACGGTGAGGCCCTCGAGGATCTCGAGGGTGGTGGTCTTGCCGGCGCCGTTCGGTCCGAGGAGGCCGAAGCACTCGCCGCGCCGCACCTCGAGGTCGAGGCCGTCGACGGCGACCACCTCGCCGTAGCGCTTGACCAGGCCGCGGCAGCGCACGGCGACCTCCGGCGCGGCGGCGGGCACCGGCGTGGTCTGCTTAGGGGTCTCGAGCAGCGATTCGAGCGATTCGAGCGATTTGAGCGATTCGGTCATGGCGCGGCCTGCACGGAAGGTCGGCCGGGAAAACTAGCACAGTTGTGCGGCGGCCGGGTGGCCGCGGCGGCTCAGGTAGCGGATCCGCCGGTCACTGGAAGTAGCCGTTGACGTCGATCAGCAGCTGGGTGGCGGCATTGGAGCTGTTCAGCACGCCGACGGTGCCGGTGCCGTCGGTCGCCAGCATCAGGACGGAGTTGCTGGCCCGGGTCTGGCCGGCGCCGAAGTTGACGTTGCTGGTGCCAGGGGGCAGGGCGTTGCCGGGAAAGAGGCTGATGAATCCGCCGGACGAGCTGCCGAGGGCGGTGAGGTTGGCGGAGACCGCGACCGCCGAGGCGGGTATGCCGCAGGCGCCGGCGATCGGGAAGCCGCGGGTCTGGGCGGACACCAGCGCCGGTCCTCCGTCCGGGCCGGTGGCGTTACGGGTGTCGACGACCCGGCAGGGCGGCACGGTGAAGAAGCTGGTCGCCTTGGGCGCCGGCGAGTAGAAGAAGCTCTTGGCGAGGGTGCCGGTGCCGCCGCCGCCGCTGACCACGACGTCCACGAGGCCGGTCGCATGCGGGCCTGTGACGGCTGTGATCGTTCCCGGGCCGGTGACGGTGACGCCGGTTGCGGCGACGCCGCCGACGGTCACGAGGTCGCCGGTCTGGAAGTTGCTGCCCGAGATGACGACCGCGGTGCCGCCGGCGGCCGGGCCGCTGTTGGGATGGATCGCAGACACCGCCGGCGCGGCGCCGCTCCCCTGCGTCATGCAGACCCCCAGGGCGCCGCTGATGTGGGTGTCGATCACCGCCACCGTGCGCGGGTGGAAGACCATCTCGGTCGAGCAGCCGCCGAGCAGGTGGCAGTAGCCCATGATGGTGCCGTAGACGTTCGTCACGCCGTTGATGGTGGTGGGCGCCGGGCAGCTGGTGGGGCCCGAGTAGCAGCCCGGTTCGGTGTTCCAGCACTGGTCGATCGGCGGGGAGTAGCAGTGGGTGTGGACCGAGCCGAAGTTGTGGCCGATCTCGTGGCCGACGATGAGCGCGTCGCCGGCCTGGTAGTCGATCAGGAACACCTGGCTGAAGTTGTAGCCGTAGCCGTGGTCGCACAGGCTGCCGACCCAGGCGATGCCGGAGGCCGAGTAGGCCGAGGGCGACTTGCCCGAGAGCATGCTGGTGACGGTGCGGGTGACGGCGCCTTCGTTGGCGGCCCAGTAGTTCGAGAACTCGGTCAGCTGGGCGCTGTCGGCGGTGCCGCCGGAGCTCGGCTGCTGCGTGTAGGGGTCGGCGACCGACGCGGTGCGCAGGATGGTGGTGCCGACCAGCAGCTGCACCTGCAGGTCGCGCTCGTACATCACGTTGATCTGCGCGAACAGGGAGGCGATGTAATTGGTCGCGGCGGTGGTGTTGTCCGAGAACTTCAGCGACATGAGCTCGTGGTCGGTGTCGATCGCCACGGTCGCGAGGTTGAAGCCGGAGCTGACGGTGACCGGTCCGGAGATCTCCGCGACGGCGGGCAGCGGAGCGGCGGGCTCGGGCGGCGCCGGCAGCGAGAGCCGCGGCGAGCTCGGGGACGGGGAGAGAGCGGCGGGTGGGGAGCCGTGGACCGCCGCGAATTCCTGGATGGCCGGAGAGCCCGCGGCGAGCTGGTCCTCGCCGCAGCTCCACTCCGGCTTCGGGTGAGAGCCCTGGCCGGCCAGGAACGCCTCGGGCGTGGCCAGCAGGTGCAGGCCCGGCTTGCCCGGGACCAGCGGCCGCAGCTGGTGCTGGCCGCCGGCGGCCGTCCGGATCAGGCTCTCGACGGTGCCGGTGACCGGGTCGACGGCGACGTAGACCCCCGAGGCCGGGTCGTCCGCCAGCGAGCCCCAGAAGAAGACCAGCCGGGAGCGCGGGACCTCGTGCGTGCCGCGGGGATCGACCCGCAGCACGCGCGCGCCGGGGGCGTAGATCTCGTGGCGGGCGATCGCCACGTCCCGGCGGACCCCCGGCGCGACCGGCCAGCCGGCGATGCGCACGCGTTCCCCGACCCCCACCCGCAGCAGCGCCGGCAGCAGCTCGGCCTCGAAGCGGACGAGCTCCGCCTCGCTGGCCAGGTCCGGCGCCTTGACGAGCGTGACGGGGGCGTCCGGAGCCACGGCGCGCGCCGCCGGCAGGGCGGTGGGATCGAAGGGCGGCGGCGCGGCGCCCGCGAAGGCGGGCGGCACGGCGGCCGTCGCCACGGTCGCCGCCGTCGCGATGATCGCGACGGTCGCGACGATCGCCGTCGTCGTCGCGCGGACAGCTCGGAGGATCGGGGAAAGCGCCGGCTGCGAACGGGGGCCGGCGCTGGCGGATCTACGGTAAGGCTCCAGCATGAAACACTCCTGGGCTTGCGACGTGCTGCGTGCTGCGGCGCATGAGCATAAGGCTATTTGTCTCTATGCGCCAGCCTTGCGGATGCCGGCTCTCCGATCCTTCGCGCCGGCAGGCTGCCGGCATCCGGGACCGCGTCCAGGTCCCGGATGCCGGAGTCCGCCACCGCGGCATCCCTCGCCCGCGGCACCCCATCCTTCATACTGGCTGCCGGAGCACGGTGCAGACTTCGCGCCAGGCGGCGGCGACGGTGGCCGTGGCGGCGCTCTCGCGGCCCTCGCCGGGCAAGGTACTGATTTCAGTGGAGTTCAGGGCTGCGATTCGGGAGCGGCGCGAGACGTCGGCGGAGGATGGCTGCCGAAAAATGTCACTGTCCCCGGTCAAACGTCGTCGGGACTCGCGACCCTCCGGCCGCCTACCGCCTACGACGATGGCCGGCAGGTCACCACGATCTCGAGCGCCTTCTCTCCGGGGGCCGCCGCCGCGTCCGCCGCGGCGACTGCGGCGACGCCGACCACCGCCGTGCCGCCGCCTTGCAGCGCGCCGAACAGCAGCTCCCGGGTGAGCGGCTGCTTGACTGTCTCGTCGAGGATGCGGGCCAGGGGGCGGGCGCCGAAGGCGGGATCGTAGCCGCGCTCGGCGAGCAGCCGGCGGGCTTCGGGGGTCAGGTCGAGGCGGACGGCCTTCGGCTCGAGCTGGGCGGCGAGCTCGGCGATCAGCTTGTCGACGATCCTCTCCATCACCTCGCGCGACAGCGCCCGGAACTGCAGCTTGGCGTCGAGGCGGTTGCGGAACTCGGGGCTGAAGAGGCGCTCGTAGGCCCGCTCGGCGTCCGCGTCGCGGCCGCCGCGCGCCGCACCCTCCGCGCCACCCGCGCCACCAACCCCGCCCGCGGCGCCGTGGACGCGGCCGGCGTCGGCGTCGCCGGCGGCGAAGCCGAAGGGCCGGCGGGCCATCTCGCGCGCGCCGAGGTTCGAGGTCATGAGCAGGATGACGTGGCGGAAATCGGTGCGCTTGCCGTTGGTGTCGGTCAGGGTGCCGTGGTCCATGATCTGGAGCAGCAGGTTGAAGACGTCCTCGTGCGCCTTCTCGACCTCGTCGAGCAGCAGCACGGCGTGCGGGTTCTTGGCCACCGCCTCGGTCAGCAGCCCGCCGCGGTCGAAGCCGACGTAGCCGGGCGGCGCCCCCACCAGGCGCGAGACGGTGTGCCGCTCCATGTACTCGCTCATGTCGAAGCGCAGGAAGCTGATGCCGAGCGCCAGTCCCAGCTGGCGCGCCATCTCGGTCTTGCCGACGCCGGTGGGGCCGGTGAGCAGGAAGCAGCCGACCGGCCGCTCGCGGTCGCGCAGGCCTGCGCGGGCCACCTGGATGGCGGCCACCAGCCGGTCGACCGCCTCGTCCTGGCCGAACACCGCCTTCGCCAGCTCGTCGCGCAGGCCGCGCAGGCGTTCGCGGTCGTCGCCCTGGACGCGGCGGGCGGGGATCTGGGCCATGGTGGCGAGGACTATTTCCACGTCTGGTACGTCCACTATGGCCCGGCGGCCGCCGGCCGCCCCGGTCCCTGCCGATGCGGCGGGAGGATTGCGTGGGTCGTCCGCCATGGCGGAACCTGCGCTTGCCTCGACACCATTCGTCGCGTCAAGCACCGCCTTACCCTGGGCGCTACCCGCGCCCTCCGCACCCTCGGCGCTGCCCGCGGCCAATGCCACGGTCGCCCCGGCCTCGTCCAGCAGGTCGATGGCGCTGTCCGGGAGCCGGCGGTCGCGCAGGTAGCGGCTGGCGAGCTCGGCGGCGGCGGCGATCGCCGGGTCGGTGTAGCGGACGCCGTGATGCTCCTCGTAGCGGCCGCGCAGGCCGCCGAAGATGCGCACCGTCTCCTCGACCGAGGGCTCGACGACCTCGACCTTCTGGAAGCGGCGGGCCAGCGCCTGGTCGCGCTCGAAGCTCTGGCGGAACTCTTCCCAGGTGGTCGCGCCGATGCAGCGCAGGCCGCCGTGCTGCAGCGCCGGCTTGAGCAGGTTCGAGGCGTCCATGGTGCCGCGCCCGGCGCTGCCGGCGCCGATCAGGTTGTGGATCTCGTCGACGAAGAGGATCGGGTGGCGCTGCGCCGCCAGCGCGGCGAGCACCGCCTTCAGGCGGTTCTCGAAATCGCCGCGGTAGCGCGTGCCGGCGAGCAGCGCGCCGAGGTCGAGGCGATAGATGCGGGTGTCGCGGAAGGCCGCCGGCACCTCGCCCTGGGCGATGCGCAGGGCCAGGCCTTCGACCAGGGCGGTCTTGCCGACGCCCGGGTCGCCGACGTAGATGGGGTTGTTCTTGCGCCGCCGCCGCAGGATGTGGAGGGTGCGCGCCAGCTCGGTCTCGCGGCCGATCAGCGGATCGATGCCGCCGCACCGCCCCAGCTCGGTCAGGTCCTGGGTGAAGGCGGCGAGCGCCTCGTCGCCGTCGCGCGGCGCCGCGGCGGCCTCGTCGTCGTCGATCTCGCCGTCGTCCGCCCCCGGGACGGCGCCCGGGCCCAAGGGTCCGGGGGCCCCCGCGGCGCCCGACCTGGAGGGGGGCCTGGATGGTCCCGAGGACGGCCCGCCGGGCCCCGCCGCGCCCGGACCCGGGGCGCCGGTCCTGAGGCCGCGGCGGGTGGCGGGGGACGGCCCCCCGGGGTGCAGCTTCGAGATGCCGTGGGCCAGGAAGCTCACCACGTCGAGGCGCGTCACGCCCTGGCTGGCGAGCAGCTCCGCCGCCGGCGAGTCGACCTCGGAGAGCATGGCCACCAGCACGTCGGCGCCCTGGATCTCGGTCTTGCCCGCCGCCTCGGAATGCGCGCCCGCCCATTCGAGCGCCCGCCGCAGCCCCAGCGACAGGCGCGGCTGGAGGGTCGCCGCGGCGCCGCGGGGCGGGCGTGCCCCGCCGGCGTCGCGCCCCTGGCGCCCGCGCGCGGGGTCCCGCGGCTCCGCCTCGAGGCGGTCGGCGAGCCGGCGGCGCAGCAGGTCGAGATCGGCGCCGGCATGGCGCAGCGCCTTGCCGGTGGCCTCGTCGAAGGTCAGGGCATAGAGCAGGTGCTCGGGGCCGGCGTACTCGTGGCCGAGCCGGCCGGCCTCGGTGACCGCCACGGTGAGCGCGATCTCGAGGTCCTGGGACAGCCTCATGGCCGTCCTCCGCGGCCGGCGGAGCCGCCGGCGTCCTCGGGGTCGTCGGGGTCGTCGGAGACGTGCGGCTCGGCGGACCCCGACGACCCA
>Ga0207699_10000194_pt1 | contig 36380 bp, 24 predicted proteins | sample LARL51metaG_FD_184344 | JGI IMG/M metagenome (GOLD analysis project Ga0207699, IMG submission 184344) | Corn, switchgrass and miscanthus rhizosphere microbial communities from Kellogg Biological Station, Michigan, USA - LAR L5-1 metaG... | ecosystem: Host-associated > Plants > Roots >...
CCCTGCCGAACTACGCGCCGAATGTCGTGAACAATGGCTCGCAGCTCATCACGCTCTCCATCATCCCGGGTGCGAGCACCCGGCCGGCCCAGACGGGATCCGTCTCGGCAGGCTTTGCCGCGATCAGCAGTCCGTGGGTAGCCAACACCGTGCATCACCTCGGCGATACCGTGATCGACGGCAATGGCAATCTGGTGCGCGCAACGGCCATCGCCGGGACGGGTGAATCGGGATCGGGCCCGACCTGGAGCAAGAATGTCGGCGATCAGGTGACCGATGACGTTTCAGCCGGCAACGGTGTGACCTGGTCGGTGCTTCCGACCGGGCTCGGTTTCCTGCCGCCATGGAAACAGCTGACCACCTACAAGCTCGGCGATGCCATTCTCGATGGCAGCGGCAACACGCAGGTCGTCACGACCGCCGGCAGCTCGGGCGCCGCGGCGCCGGCCTGGCCAACGACCATCGGCAAGACAACTTCGGATGGGACGGTCACCTGGACGCTGCAGCATGTTCTCGCACTTGGCGTGCAGTTCACCGGGCAGCTGCAAGTCTCGCTCAACGGCACTGCATTCGCCACACAGATTTCGCTGAGCTCGGTCACGCCGCCCGCGCAGATGACCTGGGCCTGGCTGGCCGGGACCTTGCAGAGCCTCATTCGCGGCGTCGACCCGGCTCTCGCCAATGCCAGCGTCAACCTGATCGGCGGCAGCGCAACGCTGGCCTATCTGCAGATCAAGCCCGGCACCAACAACCCGACCGACGTGCTGGCGTTGACGGATGCCGGCGGCTCGACGCTGGCGACGAATCTGAAGCTCGCGTCCAACGTCCAGCAATACGCGCTCGGCTCGGGCACCGCGGTGCAAGCCCAGGCTTTTCCGGGATCGCCGGCGGTGCCGCAACCGGGCACCGACGGCGTATGGGATCCGAACACCGACGCCGCCGGCATGACCGGCGGCCTGATCGGCGACCAGCTCGCCAAGAGCGGCATGTATGCGCTGCTCGATGCCGACCTGTTCAACATTCTCTGCATTCCGGCGACGATGCGTTTGCCCGACAGCAACGCGGCGCAGGTGGCAACCGATGCGACCGCGCTGTGCACGCAGCGCCGCGCCTTCTACCTGCTCGATCCGCCGCAGCAGGCCGGCAATCGCGACACCGTCACCGGGATCATGACCTGGCTTGACCAGAACGCCACGCTGCGCAGCCGCAATGCGGCGATCTATTTCCCGCGGCCGGACATCGCCGATCCCCTGAGCAACTTCCAGCCCCGCGCATCTGCGCCAAGCGGCACCCTCGCCGGCGTCTATGCGCGAACCGACGTGGCCCGCGGCGTGTGGAAGGCACCGGCCGGTATAGAGGCGACGCTCGCAGGCGTCCAGTCGCTGGAATACCGGCTGATCGACGGCGAGAACGGCGTGCTCAACCCGCTCGCCATCAACTGTCTCCGCAGCTTCCCCATCTATGGCAACATCTGCTGGGGCGCACGGACGCTCAACGGCGCGGACCAGATCGAGGACGACTACAAGTACATTCCGGTGCGGCGGCTGGCGCTGTTTCTGGAGGAGAGCCTCTATCGCGGCCTGAAATGGGTCGTGTTCGAACCGAACGACGAGCCGCTGTGGGGGCAGATCAGGCTCAATGTCACTGGATTCATGCAGAACCTGTTCCGGCAGGGCGCGTTCCAGGGCGGCTCCCCGCAACAGGCCTATTTCGTCAAATGCGACAGCCAGACCACGACGTCGCTCGATCAGGCGAATGGCATCGTGAACATCGTGGTCGGCTTTGCGCCGCTCAAGCCCGCCGAGTTCGTCATCATCCAGATCCAGCAGATCGCCGGCCAGCTCGCGACATAAGGAGAGTCTCCATGGTCGAGTTCACCAAACTGCCGCTGCGCTACGATCCGTACAAGAACTTCAAGTTTCGCGTGAAGTTCGGAACCAGCACGGACTACGTGGCGGGCGTGTCCAAGGTCAGTGCGCTGCGCCGCACGACCGAGGTCGTGGAGCATCGCGAAGGCGGCGATCACAGCATGTCGCGCAGGTCCCCCGGTCGCAGCAAGTACGAGGCGATCACGCTCGAGCGCGGCGTCACTCATGACACTGACTTCGAGGCCTGGGCGACCAAGGTTTGGAATTACACCGGCGGTCCCGGATTCGAGTCCTCGCTCGCCGATTTCCGCAAGGACATCATCATCGACCTCTTCAACGAGGCGGGGCAGAAGGTGAAGTCCTGGCAAGTGTTCCGCTGCTGGGTGTCCGAATATCAGGCGGCCTCGGATTTCGATGCCAATGCGAATGCGGTGCTGATCGAACACATCAAGATCGAGAATGAAGGCTGGCTGCGCGACATCAGCGTGACCGAGCCACAGCCGGCACAATTCGATCCTGTGCTCGGGCCGGGGTAGGTCCCATGGAAGCGGTCACGGTCTGTCTGCCGGGAGGCCTCCGGATCAGCGGCGACTGGCATCGCGAAGCGGTGCTGCGTCCGCTCGATGGACACGACGAGGCCTTCCTGCTTCAGCACGGATGCGCGTTGTCGGCGGCCTCGCGCACCACGCGCTTGCTGGCACGCTGCCTGTGCCGCCTGGGCTCGCTGCCGGCCGTGACATCAGAAACCATTCGTTCCCTGACCATCGGGGATCGCGAAGCCCTCCTCCTTCACCTACGTCGACTGACCTTCGGCGAGACCGTGTCGTGCATGCTGGCCTGTCCGGACTGCGCAGACCGGCTCGACCTCGACCTGCGGGTGACCGAATTGCTACTGCCGCCCTACGGCGATGCGAGCGATCACCACGAGGCCTCGGTCACGGCGGGGAACGTTCCCTATCACATCCGCTTCCGCCTGCCGAACGGCGCCGACCAGGAACAGGCAGCAATTTCGGCCGCGATTACCCCGGATGCAGCCGCGATGCTCGTGCTGCGTCGTTGCGTGCAGGACATCACCGACGCCCGCACCGGCGAGCCGGTCGACGATATCCCGGCGGAACTCGTTGATCCCGTTTCCGACGTGATGGCGAAACGCGACCCCCAGGCCGAAATCCTGCTCGATCTGGTCTGCCCGGCCTGCAACGCTCCGTTCCGAACGACCTTCGATATCGCCGAATATTTCTATCGCGAGCTCCTCAACCGCGAGTGGGATTTTTATCGCGAGGTCCATCTGCTCGCCTTCCACTATCACTGGAGCGAGGCCGCGATCCTGAAGCTGAGCCGCCGCACCCGCTCGACTTATGTGGAGCTCCTGAGCAGAGCGCTGCAGGAGGGCCGACTCCAATGACCAATTTCCTCGCCAACCTGGCGCGACGCGGTGCCGGGCTCGCCGCCTCCATTGCCCCGCGTCCCGCCTCGCTCGCGAGACCGGTCGTGTCGCACGATGCCCGGCCGCCCTCATCGCTCAGCGACGGCATTGATCTCGAAGCGAATCGTGCGGGGCCTGGATCGCAGAATCTCGCGCCGCGGCCCGCCCCCGATGGCTCGGCGCCACGGTCGTCACGGCCCGCAATCACGGCCGAGGCCGCCACCATCGAGCACAAGGCGGAGCGGGTCCGCCCCGAGGCCGATTCCAGGGCCGAGGACGCAGCATCGAGGTCGCGCAAGCCGTCCATGTCCGTCGCGCCCCGAGCTTCCCTGGTGCCGCGCGTTGCGGCCTCGCGCACAGACCCGCGCCCCGTTCCGAGCGAGCCTTCCGCGCGGCCGATGTCACGGCGGTTCGCCCCACCGCCCGATCCCGTGGCGCTTGCCCCGGCGGCACGCACCTTGCCGCACCCTGCCGAAGCCGCATCGATGGCGACCGATCCTCCACTCCGCGCGCCGATAACAAGACGGCAGGACACAATCATCGAACCGGCACCGGAGCGGTCAAGTGCCACGGCGCCGCGCGCACGCGACGCCGGGCCGATTCGGCTCGCACCGCTGCAATCGACCGCGGCGCCGGAGCCAGCACCGGCGAGGACCGGTCGCGATCAGCGCACCGCGCCGACGGCCCAGGCCGAGGCGCCCAGCGTGCAAGTCAGGATCGGCAAGATCGAGATCCGCGCCAACCAGACGGCCACGCCGCCGCGTCGCCCAAAGCCGACGAACTCCGGATTCGCCGAGCTCGCCCTGGCGCGCGCTCACCTCAACCGGAACTATCGATGAGGCTTCGGTGAGCACGTACAAATCCATCGCCGGAGTCAGTCAGAGTCTCGCCAATCTGCTCGGCGATCGCATGGTCGAGCCGGCGGCGATCACGCTTGCGCCGCCCGACGTCCAGGTCGATCAGGTCGGCGGTCCGCGTCTCAACATCTACCTCTATCACATCTCGGAAAATGGATTCCTGAAGAACCAGGAAATCCCCGGCAACGGCTATCCGGGCGCCTATGGCCACCCGCCGCTCGCCCTCAATCTCCATTACATCTTCACGGCCTTCGGCAAGAGCGAGACCGGCGCCGACGCTGACATGCAGGCACAGCACGTGCTCGGCGATGCGATGCGGGTGGTACACGACTTCTCCATCATCTCTGCCAATCTCATGCAGCAGAAATCTCCGGGCAAGACCATCCTGGACACTACCCTCCTCGACGAATTCGAGCAGATCAAGGTCACGCTGCAGCCGAAGAGCCTCGAGGAGATCTCCAAGATCTGGACCGCGCTGCCGCGCGTCAACTTCCGCCGCTCGGTGATCTACGAGGTCTCGGTGGTCCAGATCGAAAGCCAGCAGGCGCGCAGGGCCGCGCTGCCGGTACGTCAGCGGCGCGTGTACGCCCAGACCATGCGCAGCCCGCGCATCGACGAGGTCTATCGCCAGCCGCCGCTTCTCAACAGCATGATCGCGGCTGCCGAAGAGGGCGAAACAGTGCGGCTCATCGGCGCGAACCTTGCGGGAGCCGATACATCCGTCACGATGGATGGGGCCGTCGCAGCCATCACGGCCCAGACGCCGGACCATATCGATGTCACGGTGCCGACAGGCCAGCTCGCGAGCGGCATCCATACGCTGCAGGTCGTGCAGGGTCTGACCTTGAGGGGACCTCACGGCGAACCGATGCCGCACCAGGGTTTTGGCTCGAACGCCGTCGGCTTCCAGCTCCTGCCGAAGATCACGGGCGCGGCGGGCGCGAGTGGCGGTCCCGGGCTGATCTCCGTGCCGGTGCAGCCCGCCGTGCGCGCGATCCAGGAACGCAGTCTGCTGCTCGGCGACACCGTGGTGCCCGGCGCGCCGGTACAGCCGGGCTCGGCGCCGGTCAGCAACGTGCTGTTCCAGCTGCCGCAGCCGCCGAATCCGGCGATTGCCAGCGGCACCTACCTGATGCGCGTGCGCATCGACGGTGCCGAAAGCCGCCTGCAAGTCGACCTCAACCAGACCAGCCCGACCTATCTGCACTATGTCGGACCAACGTTCACGGTGCCATGAACGAGCGCACGACCGTAACCGATCTCAGTCACTGGAAGCGCGTCAACCGCGAGCATCTGGCGGCCGAGCTTGCGCGCCTGCGCATCCTTCTGCACCGTCGCGCGCTGTGGCTGCGCGAGCGCTGGACTCACGACGCGGCCGAGGACTATGTGGCCTGGCGCATCAGCCGGGCCCAGGCCGATGCGCTGCTCGAGGGCGAGGATCCTGCCGCAGAAGCCGCCTTCTATTCCAGCGACGCCGGGGCTGTCGAGCTTGGTCGGGCATTGAGCGAGGCCGAAGCGCATGCCGCCGCGCTCGGCGACCGTTTGGACGAGGACGCCGCACCCGCCGCTCTCGACGTGCTGGTTCATCTGTTCGGATTGAGCCGCTTCGAACGCGACGTGCTGTTGCTGGCGCTGGCGCCCGAGCTCGACGCCTCCTTCGAGCGACTCTATGCCTATTTGCAGGACGATGTGACTCGCCGCCATGCCACGCCGCAGCTGGCGATGACACTGTTTGCGAACAGCCAGGATTCTCGCGATCTGCACGACTGTTTCATGACGGATGCGCCGTTGCGCCGGCTCGGTCTGATGGAGCGCGACGACGTCGTCCACCCCGCGCCCGGATTCGCCAGCCGCCCGTTGCGCGTCGATGAGCGCCTGCTCGACCTCCTGCTCGGAGTGAACCACCTCGAGCAGCGGCTCGCCGGCTACGTTCAACCGGTGGCGGACGCATTGATCGCATCGACGGATCGCGAGCTCGTCGGCCGCATCGCGGCGTGGGCACAATCGAACCCCGCCCGGCTGGTCGCGCGCGCCGTCAATCTGGTCGGCGGGGTCGATGGAAAATCGCAACATCTGGCTCGCGCGGCTTGCGACATGCTGGGCATCGCGCTGTTTCAGCTCGACGCCGCTAGTCTGCCGTCGCCGCCGGCCGAGCGGCGCGAATTTCTGAGATTAATCGAGCGCGAGGCGATGCTGCTGCAGACCGCGCTCTATGTCGATCTCGACAGCGCCCGCAGCGAGGAGCGGCGCGCGCTCATCGCCGACCTCGGCCGCCTGCGCGCCTTCCTGTTCGTCGGCAGCGCGGTGCGCTGGCCGGCGGAGCGGGAAACTCTCGCGGTCACGGTGCACAAGCCCGGCGCGTCCGAGCAGGCCGAGCTGTGGCGGCAGGCACTGGCCGAGACCGCGCCGGACCATGAGATCAGCGCGCTGGTCGAGCAGTTCGATCTCGGGCCATCGCATATCGGGCGTGCGGTTGCCGTCGCGCGCGAAACCGCAGGCCTCGGCACGCCGGGCGCCGCGCCCTCGCTCCATGATCTCTGGCAGGCGTGCGAGCTGGAAGCCGCACCCAGGCTCGACGAGCTCGCCCAGCGCATCACGCCTTGCTACGGCTGGGACGACATCGTGCTGCCAATCGAGCCTTTCCAGCAGTTGCGCGAGATCGAGGCTCAGGTGGCCCACCGGTCGCGCGTCTATCAGGACTGGGGTTTTGGCGCCAAGCTCAACCGCGGCCGCGGCATCAGCGCGTTGTTCGCCGGCCAAAGCGGCACCGGCAAGACGATGGCGGCGGAGGTGTTGGCGCGGAGCCTGCGGCTCGATCTCTACCGCATCGATCTCGCCGGGGTCGTCAGCAAATATATCGGCGAGACCGAGCGCAATCTGCGCAGCATCTTTGCCGCCGCCGAACGCGGCGGCGTGATCTTGTTCTTCGACGAATGCGATGCGCTGTTCGGCAAGCGCTCCGAGGTCAAGGACAGCCACGACCGTTACGCCAATATCGAGGTGAATTACCTGCTGCAGCGGATGGAGGATTTTCGCGGGCTCGCGATCCTGGCCACCAATCGCCGTTCGGCGCTCGATTCCGCCTTCGTGCGGCGGCTCCGCTTCATCATCGACTTCCCCTTCCCCGACGCGGCGCATCGGCGACGCATCTGGCAAAGCGTGTTCCCGCCACAGGCTGAGCTGCAGGAGATCGATTTCGCCTGGCTCGCTCGCTTTGAGATCCCCGGCGGCCATATCCGCAACATCGCGCTCGCCGCGGCGTTCCTGGCGGCCGACGAAGGCGCCTCGATCGGCATGCTTCATGTCATGCGCGCCGCGCGCCGCGAATACACCAAGATGGACCGCATCGTGCAGGAAGCCGATTTCGGTCCGTACTACACGGCGGTGACGCCATGAACCGGTTATGGATCGACATCGAACGTATCGTGCTCGAGGGGGTGGCGCTCGATGGCGCGAAAGCCAACCGGCTGGCGGCGCTGACGCAAATAGCCCTGGAGCGGCTGTTGCGCCAGCGCGGTACCGCGGTTGGGCAGCGCGGTGGCGCGACGGCACAGCACGACGACGCGACGGCACAGACACCCGGCTCGCGCCGTAATCAACCCGGCGCAAAGACATCATCCGAGGAGCGCTGGGCGGACGAACTCGCCCAGACCATCTATCGCGCGATTGACAGGAGCTCTTAGGTGAAGGGTCCTCGTCATCATCATAAGAAGAAGTCGCACGAAGCCGATCGGTCCGCTGTCGCGCCGGCGGCACCGACGTGGACGCTCGCGGCACCCCACCCGATGCGGAGCATCGGCGAGTTGCATCGCGCGATCGGCAATCACGCGGTGGGCCGGCTGCTGCAGCGCAAGCTCGTCGTCAATGCGCCCGGCGACGTCCATGAGCAGGAGGCCGATCGTGTCGCCGACGCAGTGATGCGGGCGACGCCGGCGAGCCCGCCGCCCGCGCTGAACCACACCGCGCCGATGCCGCGCGGCGTGCAGCGCGCATGCTCCTGCGGCGGCACTTGCGAGGATTGCCGCCAGGCGGAGGCCCTGCAACGCAAGGAGGGATCCATCGGGATCGCCGGCGCCGGGACCGCCGCACCGCCGATCGTGCACGACGTGCTGCGCTCGCCGGGCCAGCCGCTGGATGCGACCACCCGCGCCTATATGGAGCCGCGCTTCGGCCGCAGCTTCGTGACGTGCACATCCATGCCGACGCGCGCGCCGCCGAGTCGGCACGGTCCGTCAATGCGCGCGCCTATACGGTCGGACGTGCCATTGCCTTCGGCTCCGGTGCCTACAATCCGCATAGCAAGGATGGGCCGGCAACTGCTGGCGCACGAGTTGAGCCATGTGGTGCAACAGAGCGAAGGGCGCGTTCCAATCCGTATTCAACGGCAGGCGAACGAGGAAGAGCTTAAGCCGGGCAGCGGGGCCTGGCTCGCCTCGCAGAAAATCTCGATGGTCAAGAGCGACAGCAGCACCCACTGGCGTTCGGAAGACGAACGGCGACGAACCATCTGCGAGTACATCAGCTACGCCAGATCGCATCCGGAACTCAAAGCCCAATACGAGGAGGCGGTCGCCGCCTATCCGGAAATCGCAGGATTGGCGCATGGCAAGGCGAAACCCGAAATCCCTCCGGCCGTCTCAAACTACGCCGCGGCACTCGCAAAACCGGTCCAACCTGCACAGGCCAAGCCCAGCACGCCAACCAAGTACCCGCCGGCCCCCGATGCCGTGAAAGGCATCACGATCTACTTCAACGCCGTGCTGCCCCAGCCTGATTGGAGCGACACGTCCATCGTCATCAATCGACCGCCGTACAGGATCATCCCGAACCTCCGGCGAAATTCCGATGGCTCCTCATCGTTGCTGTACTGGAACGCATTTCGAAGCGAACCCGGGCTTATTGGACCGACCGGATGGAACGAATGGGCCATCGGTCCAGACTCACTCGAACAGTTTACGGCCAATGTCGGTACATATGCAGGCGCCGCAGCCCTCTCTTACATGTTCGGACCGCCGGCGGCCAACTCGGTCGAAGGCAGCCGCTTTGTGGAACATGTCTTTGCGGAGGAGCCCGGTGAAGCGGCGCGCGCCTGGGGCCGGTCGCTGATCGAATCGATGAAGGATCCCGGGTGGTGGGTGTCCATGCTGGCGCCCTTTGCATCCGCCGAGACGTCCGCCGCACGCGTCATCGAGCCGCCTCCGGCTGCTGCCGCTGTCGTAAAGCCTCCCACACAGCTGAGAATGCTCCGGGGAGGCGGCGGCGGGGCGGTACGAGGCGGTTCAGTTGTTGGACGAGTCGGTCCATCAGCGTTCGATGCCAACGCGGCTCGGTCCCTTGCGCCGGAGTTTGAGAAGCCAGCTCAAGGGCCTGTCGGCGTGCCCAACCCAACGCCGACGCCGGCTTCTCCGCCGGCGCAAGCGACGCCGCTGCCGGCCGCGGCGGGGTCGCCAACACCACTGACGCCCGGCAAGGTTTATATTCCACCCGGCGTGGCCGTATGGGTGACGACCCAGCTTCTCGAAGAGGCTCGCCGCAAAAAGGAGACTGCGGCGGCCACGACGCCGCAAGTCGTGGCGCCGCCAACCACTGCTCCCGCCGCCCAGCCCGCGGCGCAGGCCAAGCAGGAGAAAGAGAAACGTCCTCCCGGAGCATATCCACTGTTCTGGCCGACGGTGTTGCCTGATCCATCGTCGATCATGACGACGTTCGTCAGAAGAAGGGCGCCCGACCGCGACAGCGATCTCGCGGACACACTGCTCGCAGCCAAGTGGATGCGTGCCCGCAAAGAGGATCTGCGCGGACAGAGTCTGGTGCCGCACCACGTCGTTCCCTTGTTCCTGAACGGACCGGACACACCGTCGAATGTGATTCTCTGGAACGCAGTCGTTCATACCAAGGGGCATCAGTGTCTGCGCTTCCAACCGCAGATGGCGACCCCACCGGTACCGCTCGCCCCTAAAGGCGTGGACCTATTCGATCCCAGTCATACCGAGGGAACCCTCTATTTCTTGGCAGGATTCAAGAACTGTTAGGTGCAACAATGGCCTCTGAATTCCCCGGCAGTCCATGGCTTCTCAAGGGCGCGCTGATCACCTTCGGCGCACCGATCCCGGTGCCGACCAACATCATCATCTTCCAGTACAACCCGGAGTCGATGACGCGCAAGCTGTCGCAGCCCGGCGCCGACCAGACCGGCGCGTCGCGCGGCGCCTGCCTCAATGCGGGCGATACGCGCAACGTCATGCAGTCGCCGGTCGAGCAATATTCGCTGACGGTCGAGCTCGACGCCGCCGACCAGCTCGAGCAGAGCGATTCGGTCAGCATCGCCGTCGGTCTGCATCCCGCCCTCGCCGCGCTCGAGCTGCTGCTGTATCCGGGCTCGACCGTCGCCCTGCTCAACCAGGCGCTGACCCTGTTCGGCAGCGCGTTCATCATTCCGCCGCAGATGCCGCTGGTGCTGTTCGTGTGGGGCGCGGCCCGCGTCGTCCCGGTGCAGGTCACCTCGGTATCGATCACCGAGACCGCGTTCGACCAGATGCTCAACCCGATCCAGGCCAAGGTCGACCTGGAGATGCGCTCGCTCACCGATTCCGAGCTCAACAGCGCCGGCCAGCCGTTCAACACGCTCGGCATCATCAACCAGGTCGCCAAGGAAGTGATGGCGCGCTTCCAGATCGGCGGCATTGCCGCGCAGGAAGCGCAGACCATCAAGGGCCTGCTGCCATTCTGAGAGGAACCGATGTTCACCCAACGCAGCCGATATGTTGCCGTCGCCGATGCCGTCTATCAGGGAGCCGATGGTCGCGCCATCAAGTACAAGGTGTTGCGCATCACGCCGGACACGCGGGCGCTGCAGACCCACACCGTCGCCGAAGGCGACCGTCTCGACCTCATTGCCTTCCAGCAATTTGGCGACCCCGAGCAGTTCTGGCGCATCTGCGACGGCAACGAGGCATTGCGTCCGGATGATCTGACGGAGCAGATCGGCGCGCGGCTGCAAATCCCCTTCGTGCAGAGGTAGCCATGCAGGGCGGCGTCACCACCACGCTTCTGATGGGATTGCCGCCGCTGCCGGCGCCGCCGCCGCTGGTCAACGCGCTGCAGCGGATCGAGATCGAATCCTCGACCGAAGTGGCGAGCGCCTTCCGCCTGCGCTTCGGCCTCACGCAGTCGGCGGGCTTCGACTGGGATCTGGTCGGACCGCAATATGAGGAGACGCTGTTCCGTCCGTTCATGCCGGTACAGATCCGCGTCAAGATCGGAATCGAGATCCCGGAGACCGTCATCAACGGCTACATCGGCGGCCAGCAGGTGCTCTACGACGACGACGGCGGCGGCTCCGCTCTCGAGATCAGCGGCATGGACGCCACGATGCTGATGAACCTGCAGGAAAAGGTCATGCCGTGGCCGATGCTGCCGGACGCGCAGATCGCGCAGGCGATCTTCGCGCAGTACCTGATCACGCCACTGGTGTCGCCGACCCTGCCAACCCTGATCGAGCCGGAAGGCACCACGACCCAGCGCGGCACCGATATCCGCTTCCTGCGCCGGCTGGCGCAGCGCAACGGCTACGAGTGCTTCGTGCAGCCGCAGCCGCAGACCGGCCTCGATCTCGGCTATTTCGGGCCGGCGACGAACTATCCCGGACCGCCCGAAGCCGTCCTCAATGTGCGGATGGGGCCGGACACCAATGTCAGCGACTTCAAGATCCGCTACGACATGATGCGGCCGACGACCGCGGTCGGCATGGGCATCGACGTCAAGACGCGCGCGCCGGCGGTGTTTCCCGCGCTCGCGCCGGCGACGCCGCCGCCGGTCGCCGGGCTCTATCCGTTCGGCATGCCGATGGGCATCGACAACGCCGTGCTCCGCTCGTTCGGCCCGCTGTCGCAGCCACTGATCTATCCGGCCGAGACCGGTGAGTTCTCGCTGCCGGGCCTCGGCTCGGCGACGCAGGCCATCGTCAATCGCTCATCATGGGCGGTGACGGCGGAAGGAACGGTCGGGCCCGATGTCGGTGTGCTGCGTCCGGGCAGCACCGTCAACATTCGCGGCATCGGGCTGTTCTTCAACGGCTCGTATTACCTGACCCGCGTCAACCACGTCATCGATTGCGATTCCTACGTGCAGAAGTTCGAGGCGCGGCGCAACGCGGTCGTCATGACCGGCGCCGAGCTCTTCGTGCCATTGTGAGGAGGCGGCATGTCGTTCGAAGAAAATGTTGCCCGCGTCATCGAGCGGCAGACCGACCGCTTCTACGGCAAATATCGCGGGCTGGTCGCCATCAATGTCGATCCGCTCGGACAGGGGCGGCTCAAGGCCATCGTGCCGGAGGTGCTCGGCGTGGTGCCGAGCAGCTGGGCGCTGCCCTGCACGCCCTATGCCGGAACGCTTGCCGGCCTGTTCACGGTGCCGCTGCCCGGCAGTGGCGTCTGGATTGAATTCGAGGCCGGCGATGTCACGCGACCGGTCTGGACCGGCTGCTGGTGGGGCAGCGCCCAGGTGCCGCTCAACGAACTCGGCGCGCCCGCGACCTTCGCCAGCAAGGTGCTGCGCACCGACACCGGGCTGATGCTCGCGTTCAACGACATCAGCCAGATGATCACGCTCACCGACATGACCGGACTCAACATCATCCGCATGGCCCTCGGCCTGATCCAGATGACTGGCAAGGCGGTGGTCACGATTGACGCGCCGCTGATCCAGCACGGCATGGCTGCCGTCGAGCCGGCCGTGCACGGCACCCAGCTCCTCGCCTACCTGACGACGCTGATCACGATCTTCAACACCCACATGCATCCGGGCGAGCTGGCTGCGGGAATCATTCCGGTGACGCCGATGATCCCGGTGGCGCAGATGCCGCCGCCGCCGCCGAGCCTGCTGTCGATCAAGAACCTCGTGGAATGAGGAGGCCGCAATGGCAAACGCGCTCGATCCCGGCAACATGAAAGCCGCTCCGGACCCGGCCAATCAGATCCCGACCGACTTCGAGCAGACCATGGCGTCGGCGATCGAGAACGCTTTTCTGGCGCTGCTGCAGCAGGACGGCATGCGCACCTTCGCCGTCGACACCAATGCCAGCGAAGCGCGCGACCGGCGGCGGCTCCTGATCGCGATCGCGCAAGGCGTCGTCCGCCATCTCGTCGACAATGCCGGCGCCTTCCAGGTGAGCGGCACCGACTCGCTCGGCAAACCGATCTCGGCATCGCTGAGCATCAATGGCGGAACCACGCTGCTCGGCGGAATCTAGGGAGCGCGCCATGAACGCGGCCTACATCAACTACCCGTTCTTCGTCGATGGCAGCGGCCGCACCGCCACCACCGACCGCAACCGCCATGTCCGGCAGATGATCGAGCAGGTGCTGTTCACCAATCCGGGCGAGCGGGTCAACCGGCCTGATTTCGGCTGCGGTCTGCGTCGCCTCGTCTTCATGCCGAACAGCCAGCCTTTGGCCGCGGCGACCCAGGTGCTGGTGAAGAGCGCGTTGCAGCAATGGCTGCAGAACGAGATCCAGGTCGAGAAGGTCGAGGTGACCGCGTCCGACAACACGTTGACCGTGACGGTCGCCTACACGAACCGCGACAGCGGCACGCGCCAGGTCGATCAGTTCACCGGGCCGGCATAGGAGAACGGTCGTGGGCGCGTTGCAACAGACGGTTTGCAAGGACACCGACATCCGCCGCGCGCTCATTGTCGGACGCACCGACATCAACGGCATCGACTACGTCAACATCGATCCCGCCGATCATTCGCGCCTCACCGTCGTGTTCCTCAATCCGGTCGCGCCCAACAATCCGGCCGATCCGAACGACACGCACGACGCCTACGGCTTGAGCGCCGATCTCGCCAGGATCACGATCACCGGTGGCACGCGCATCGTCGGCATCCAGCCGACCGGCGCCTCGCGCAACCCCGACGGCTCGCTGACGATCACGGTGAGCGAAGCCGGTGACTATTCGCTGTACACCTTGACGCTGGACGTCGCCGCGCTCGACCGGCTGTTCGCATCGATCGACTTCTCGTTCATGGCCACCTGCCCGGTCGATTTCGACTGCCGCGCGGCGGCGGTCTGTCCGCCGCGGACGCTGCCGGACCTGTTGCTCGACTATCAGGCCAAGGACTATGCCAGCTTCCGGCAGTTGCTGCTCGATCTGTTGCCTCAGCTCAACCCGGCCTACGGCGAGACCAATCCATCCGATTTCGGTATCGCGCTGATCGAGCTTCTCGCCTATGCCGGCGATCGGCTGTCCTATTTTCAGGACGCCATCGCGAACGAGGCGTATCTCGAAACGCTGCGCCAGCGCATCTCGGCGCGGCGCCTTGCGAAACTCGTCGACTACCGCATGCATGACGGCCGGAATGCCTGGGCCGCGATTCACCTTGCAGTCGACAGCGCCACCACACTGCCGCTCGGCACCAAGATCGTGTCGCGCATCGGCCAACCGCTGCAAGGCGACACCAACCCGCCCCCGGTCATCGTCCGTGGCGGCAAGATCAGCGTGCAGTCGATGCAGGCCGACCCAGCGCTCAAATCGGTGGCGGCTTTCGAGACCGCCTTCGCAATCGCCCTCGAGCCCGTCAACAACATCATCTACCTGCACACCTGGGGCAATGAGGAATGCTGTTTCGCGCGCGGCAGCAATGAAGCATTTCTCTACGCGACGCCGCCGGGCAGCAGCACCGCCATCGTGCCGAGCCTGCATCAGGGCGACTATCTCGTGATCGAGGAGATCAGAGGTCAGCTGACCGGCGCCGCGGCGGACGCCGATCCGAGCCACCGTCAGCTCGTCATGCTCGACAGCGAGCCCGAACCGCCGACCAGCGACGTTCTGTTCAGCAACCGCTTGCTGCCCGGAGGCGTCGTGCAGAAGCGGCAGGCCGGCGACCAGCCGCTGCCGCTTCTGCACGTGCGCTGGCGCGTCGCCGACAAGCTGCAGCGCCCTTACTGCATCTCGGCGAAGCTTCCGAACGGGACGCTGATCCACAACGTCTCGGTACTGCGCGGCAATGTCGTGCTGGCCGATCACGGCCTCACCACGCGCGAAAATCTCCCGCTGTCCGCTCCGGTGCCGAGCACGCCGCCATTTCGCCCGCGCCTGTCCTATGGCCCGCTGACCTCGCAGATCCAGCCCGCTTCCGTGCAATACGATCCGGCGACAGGCCGGATGGCCACGGCGCGCACCGATCTGACCGGCAGCGCGCGCCAGGCGCAGCCTGCGGTTTCGCTGTTCGTCACCGCGCGGACCGGGACCGATCTGTGGACGCCCGTGCCGGACCTGCTGGAAAGCACGCCCTTCGACGCCGCTTTCGTGGCGGAACTCGACAACGAGCTGCGCGCCAACCTGCGGTTCGGCGACGACGAATATGGTCAATCCATCGACGGCGCCACGGCGGTCATCGCGACCTATCGGGTCGGCAACGGCGTCGCCGGCAATGTCGGCTCCGAGGCCCTCGCCCATGTCACGCCCGACGGGCCGTTTTCGGGCGTGACACTGGTGCGCAATCCGCTGCCGGCCAGCGACGGCGTCGAGCCGGAGAGCGTCGCCGACATCAGGCAATGGGCGCCGGAGGCGTTCCGCGCCGTGCAGTTCCGCGCCGTCACCGAAGCCGATTATGGACGCACCGCCGAGCTGTTGCCGCAGGTGCTGAGCGCGGTGGCGAGCTTCCGCTGGACCGGGAGCTGGTACACGGTCTTCGTCGGCATCCTGCCGAGCGATCCCGCCGACCTCGTCAATGCGGCGAATGGCGTGATGCAACTCTCGCCATCGCTGATGCGCACCGTCACCAGGTTTCTCGAGAGCTACCGGCTTGCCGGCTATGACCTCGAAATCCGGCCGCCGCAATTCCTCGCAATCGAGATCGACCTGCTGGTCTGCGCGTCCGACGATCAATTCCGCAGCGACGTCGAGCAGGCGGTGCTGGCCGCCCTCGGCACCGCGCCATTGCCCGATGGCGGCACCGGCTTCTTCGCCGCGGGGCGGTTCGTGTTCGGGCAGCCGGTCTATCTGAGTCAGATCTACGCCGCCGCGCAAGACGTCGAAGGCGTCTGCTCGGTGGTCGTGACCCGCTTCACACCGTTCGGCCAGCCCGACAATGGCGAGCTTGCGCGCGGGATCATTCCGGTCGGGCCATGGCAGATCGCGCGTCTCGACAATGACCCGAACTTCATGGAGCGCGGCGTGCTCAAGATCACCCTGCGCGGAGGCAAGTTGTGAGCGACACCTGCAACTGCTGCACGCCTGGTGTCCCATTCACGCCGACGGCAATCGACAACCGCCCTGGCCTGTCGGCGATCGCCTACCGTGTCGGCACCTATGGCAGCTTCCGCGAGACCATGCTCGAGGCGATTGCCGGAACGCCGGAGCTGGCCGGCCTCACCACGCGTCAGGACGATGACGACACCATCACCTTCATCGACCTCTGGGCGGCGCTGCTCGACGTCCTCACCTTCTACCAGGAGCGCTACGCTAACGAGGTGTTCCTGCGCACCGCCCAGCAGCCCGAATCGCTGCGCCGGCTGGCCCGGCTGCTCGACTATCGGCCGCAGCCGGGCGTCGCCGCGCTCGCCGATCTCGCCTTCACGCTCGACGCCGGCACCCGCGTGCAAATCCCGATCGGCCTGCGCGTGCAGAGCATGCCGGCGCAGAATCAGCCGCCGCAAACCTACGAGACGCAGCAGGCCATCACGGCCGACGCCCGCTTCAACCGGCTGCGGATCTTTCCGCCGCCCTCACCGGTCAATCCGCTCCTGCAGGGCTCGTCCGCGGCGATCCTCGACCGGCTCGACGGTCCATCGTTCCTGGCGGCCCTGTCGGCCAACGATGCGGTCGTCATCTTCAATGATGGCGGCAGCGATCCGCCGGAAGAGAAGAAGATCGCAGCGCTCGCGGTGAGCGACGACATGGTGACGCTGTCATGGACCAGGCCAATTCAGCGCGCGAACTGGACCGCCGGCTCGCAGGCGTTCAAGTTCCGCCGCACCTTCCGCCTGTTCGGCTACAACGCGCCGACGAGCTATATGCAGTCGAGCACGTCGGGCACGATCCCCGGCGGCATTCTGTGGACGCTGACGCAAACCGATTTCAAGAGCCCCGGCGGCACGACGCTCAATCTCGACGGCCGCTATGCCGATCTCGCCGCCGGCACCCAGCTCCTGGTCGCGATCCCCGATCCTTTGAGCAACGCTGTCCGAACCATCCTCGCGACCATCACAGCGACAAGTCAGGCGGGTCTCAGTTCCGGCGGCATCAGCGACACGGTGACCCAGCTCACGCTCGATACCCCGCTGCCCGCGATCGGCGACATCCGCCCGGTCAGGGTTTTGGAGCTGATCGGCAATCCACTCGTGTTCTGGGCAAACGAATATCCCGGCACGGTCACGGCAGGTGCGGCCCATCTGCCGGGCCGCTTCGTCGCCACACAGAACGGCATCGCCATCGAGGTCGGCCGCAGCATTCTGCAGAATGCCTTCCAGCCTGGCCTGGTGATCGAGCTCACCGATCTCGATGTCGGCCGCAGCCTGATCCTCGCCGACGCCAGCGGCCGAACGGTCGAAGCGAGCGTGCAAGGGCCCGCTACGTTCGATCCCTCTACTCCCAGTCCCGGCGCGTTCGGCCATCTGCTCGTGCCGCTGCAGGCGAACGCTCTTTCGCTCGAGGCCGGTTCGGCCGTGCTGCTCGGCAACGTCGCGCGCGCGAGCCAGGGCCAGACGGTGCTGAACGAGGTGATCGGCAGCGGTGATGCTGCGACCGCATTTCAGAGCTTCGCGCTGCAACGTCAGCCGCTGACCTATGTGCCGAGTTCGGCGCCGGGCGGCGTGACGAGTTCGTTGCAGCTGTTCGTCAACCAGCTGCAATGGACCGAGGTCGGCGAGCTCTATGGCCAGTCGCCCAAGGCGCAGGCGTTCTCCACCCGCATCACCGCCGACGGCAAGACCCTGATCCAGGGCGGAGGCGGCCCGTTCGGCGCACCCTTCCCAACCGGCAACGCCAACATCACAGCAACCTACCGGGTCGGCGCAGGCATCGCCGGACGGGTCGCCGCCAATGCGCTGACCACGCTGCTCGACCGTCCGCCGGGCCTGAGCAGCGTGACCAATCCGCTGGCCGCCGAAGGCGGTGCCGATCCGGAAGGGCTTCAGACCATTCGCCAGAACGCCCCGCGCACCGTGCGCACCTTCGACCGCGCCGTTTCGCTGCAGGACTTTAGGGACCTGATCACCGCCTCCGGCGAAGTCGCCAAGGCAATGGCGACGTGGGTGTGGGATGGCTACGCGCCGGCCGTCCACCTCACCGTTGCCGGGCAGGACGGCGGCACCTTCTCCGACCTGACCAGCCTCGGCGCAACCCTTGACAATGCGCGCGATCCCAACATCCGCCTCCTGATCGACAATTACGCCACGGTGCCGATCCGCCTCGCCGCCAAACTGTGGGTCGATCCGGCGCGATCGCAGTCCGACGTGCTGGCCGCCGCCAATGCAGCGGTGCTCGGTGCGCTGTCGTTCGACAGGCTCGACCTCGGCGGGGCGCTGCATCTCAGCTTCATCTACGCGGTGCTGCAAGGGGTCACCGGCGTCGTGGCCGCCGACGTCACCGCCTTCGGATTCAAGGACAGCTCGGCTGCCTTTCTGCTGTCGCGCGGCGTCACGCTGCTGCCGGACGGCAGCGCAGCGCCGGTGCAGGATTTCCTGCGCATCTTCGCCGCCCGTCCCAACGAGGCCCGACCGGGTCAGATTCAACCGGCCGAACTCGCGGTCGTTGAGACGCCGACGCAGGACGTGATCCTCACGGCGCAGGGAGCCTGATCATGGCGAACGGCATTTCGGATCTCTATGCGCTGCTCCCCGCCATCTACCGCGAACGCGATGCCCAGCAGAATTTCCAGCTGCAGGCGCTAATGTCGCTGCTGAGCAAGCAGGGCTCCGTGCTCGACGCCCACCTGCAGCAATTCTACGAGAACCTGTTCATCGAGACCTGCGCGGACTGGGTGGTTCCCTATATCGGCGATCTCGTCAGCAACAACATGCTGTTCGATCCGAGCCGCAGCACCGAAGCTGCGACCGCCACGGCGCTGTTCACCGATCGCGTGGGCAAGGACCTGCGGCCGCCGGTGGCGGTGCGGGTTCGCGCTGACGTCGCCAAGACGATCTACTACCGTCGCCCAAGGCCACGCCGGCGATGCTCGAGGAGCTCGCGCGCGACGTCACCGGCTGGCCCGCGCATGTGGTGGAGTTCTTCCAACTGCTCGGCTGGAACCAGTTCCTCGAGCATCAGCGGCCGGCCTGCACCTGGGCCGATCTGCGCTCGCTCGACGCCATGGAACGCGTCGCGGGCCCGTTCGATCAGACCAGCCACACCGTCGACGTACGCCCGCCCGGCCAGCAGGAGGGATGGTACGACGTTCGCAACATCGGCTTCTTCTTCTGGCGGCTGCAAAGCTGGCCGCTGGTCGACGTCCCGGCACGTCCGACCTCCGTGTCGTGGCGCTTCCATTTCAGCCCGCTGGGCAATCCTGCGCCGCTGTTCTCGCGGACACGGCGCGAGACCGAGGGCGCGCTGGTCAGCGAGTACGACATTCCGGCGCCAATTCGCCGCGCGCTGTTCGAGCAGGACCTGCACGACTATGCCAATCTCGTACCATTGCCACCGCCCCCCGACTTCACGCGCCTCTATGGCGCCTTCGGACTCAATCCCGCCGACCCCTCGACGGCGTCGCAGACCAGCCTCCATGTGCGTCTGAACGGCAATGGCATCGATCCGGCCGCGCCGAACCCGCCGCCGAACAGCTTCGTCCCGCAGGTCGTGTGCATGCGGCTCGATCCGTGGCCCGGGGCGCAGCCAGCCGGAAAGATCGTTGCCATCGACGTCGCGAGCGGACGGCTTGCGATCGGCGCAGGCTTCGGCGCCATCAACAGCGTCGATGTCAGCTATTGGTATGGGGCCGTCTCGAGCCTCGGCGGCGGCACCTATGACCGTCGCCAATGGCTCACCAATCCGGATGCCTTTCCGGCTCCGCCGACCCGCTACGAGGTGCAGCAGAACGGACCGCCCGGAACATTTGCGACCCTCACCGCCGCGCTGGCGCAATGGCAGACCGATCGGCCGACCAACGCGATCGTTTCCATCCTCGACAACCGCCTTTATCAACTGCCGGCGGCGATTCAACTGCCGAACGGAGCGACGCTCGCGATCGAGGCGGCGCAGGCGACACGCCCGCTGTTGCAGGCGCCGACGCCGGGCGGCGCGCTTGCGATCGAGGTGACCGGCATTGCCGCTGGTGACGATCAGCGCAATGCCTCGTTCACGCTCAACGGCATCGTGCTCGAGGGCTTCCTCCACATCACCGGCGATCTCGGCACGTTGCGCGTCCTGCATGCGACACTGGTGCCCGGCCGCCAGCTCGACCAGGACGGCAACCCGGTATCGACGACGGCGAGCCTCCTCGTCGAGCCTGCCGACGGCACGGGGCAGCCGATCAACCTGCAGCTTCGCATCGAAGCCGCGTTCTCGGTGCTCGGCGCGCTCACAGTGCCGGAGCCGTCGGCCGGCATCTGGCTGCTGGATTGCATCGTGCAGTCGACCGGCGTGGCACCCGCCCTCTGTGACGCCTCGGGTGCGTTCGCGGCTCCCCTGGTCACCGAGCGAACCACGTTCTTCGGCACGGTCAGGGCCAAGTCGCTGCAGGCGAGCGAGGTGATCTTCACATCGGCAGTGACGGCGCAGCGCACGCAGCAGGGCTGCACGCGCTTCAGTTTCGTGCCTCCGGGCTCGCTGACGCCGCGGCGCTTTCGCTGCCAGCCGGACCTTGCCGTCGCCGACGCCATCGCTGCAGCGATGGAAACCAATCCGCTGCTTTCGATCGCGGATCAGCAGGCCATCACCAATGACGTGCAGAGCCGGGTCGTCCCCTCGTTCACGACCACGCGCTATGGCCAGCCGGCGTTCGCCCAGCTCCTGCTGTCATGCCCCGCGGAGATCACGACCGGCGCCGAGGACGGCTCGGAGATGGGCGCCTTCTGCCACCTCAAGCAGGCGCAGCGCGAAAGCAACCTGAAGATCCGTCTCAGCGAATACCTGCCGTTCGGCCTCGCGCCGGCGGTCAGCTACGTCACCTAACAGGAGCGACGTCCATGGCCGGCGACTACACGCGATTGAGGTTCAATCCTCTGAACGACGCCAGCGGGCTGCTGCAGCAGCAGGGCCGGGTCATGCTCGACCAGGACTGGAACGAGTTCGTCGAGATCATCGACCGACGCTGGCGCGCCGAAACCATCGACATCATCGGCACCGGCGTGGTTCCGCTGCAGACGCCGCACGGCTTCGAGATCAAGGTGGTCGGCGGCAACGATCTCTCGATCGGCCCCGGCCGCATCTTTGTCGACGGCCTGCTCGCCGAGAACCACGGCACGGTGCCGCAATTCGACCGCGTGCTGGAGGAGATGCCGGGCACCCAGCCGCTCGCCTTCGCCAGCCAGCCCTACATTCCGAAGACCTGGCCGTTCGGCGGCACCAATCCGTTCGCGATACCGACCGGAGCCGGTCCCCATCTCGTCTATCTCGACGTCTGGAAGCGCGAGGTCACCTATCTGCAGGCCGGCGACCTCGTCGACAAGGCGGTCGGGCTCGACACCACGACCCGATTGCAGACGGCCTGGCAGGTCAAGTTAATACCGAACATTCCGGCCGGCTCGACCTGCGGCAGCCCGCTCAGCTCCTGGGACACGATCACCGCGCGCTCAGCGGCCCAGCTCACCACCGCGGCGGCAGGGGTGCCGAAGATCACCGATCCCTGCACCATTCCACCCAACACCGGCTATCGCGGCAGCGAAAACCGCACCTATCGCGTCGAGGTCCACACGCCCGGCGGCTTCGGCACGGCGCAGTTCAAATGGTCGCGCAACGATGCGTCCATCGCGAGCCAGGTGACGGCGATCCAAGGCAGCGGCGCCGTGCTCACCGTGGTCCGCACCAAGCGGGATTCGGTGCTGCGCTTCTCACCGGGCGCCTGGATCGAGGTGACCGATGACGTGCATGAACTCGGCGGCGTGCCTGGCGAGATGCACCAGATCCTTGCAGTCGACGACGTGAAGCTGACGCTGACCTTGAAGACGGCGGTCAACACCGCCCAGTTCGATCTCGTCAATCCGGCCAGTCGCAACACACGGGTGATCCTGTGGGATGAGAGCGGGACGGTGCGCGACATCAACAACAACATCATCATCGATGTCGACCAGAACGGCGGCCTGATCCCGATCAAGCTGAACACCACCGTTGTGATCGAGGACGGCATCCAGGTGAGCTTCAGTCTCGATCCGCTGGTCACCGTCAATCCGCAGTTCCAGCTCGGCGACTACTGGATCTTCGCGGCACGGGTGGTGGACGCATCCGTCGAGATTCTCACCCAGGCGCCACCGCGCGGCAATCACCACCATCATTGCCGGCTCGCCGTGGTCACGTTCCCCAACCCGCCGCAGGACTGCCGCAGCTTCTGGCCGCCGAGTTTCGGCGACGACTGCGAGTGCGCGGCCTGCGTCAATGCCGTCGATCACAACAGCGGCAAGTTCACGATCCAGAATGCCATCGGCCAGGTCAAGGGCAAGAGCGGCGGCAAGATCTGCCTCGGCCCAGGGCTCTATGTTCTCGGGCAGACGCTCAACATCGCAGGCGCCGTGGCGCTCGAGCTCGTCGGGCATGGCGAGACCGTGCTCCTGGCGCCCCAGGGCAACGCCAACGCGCAGGTTCCTGCAATTCTCGTCGACGGCTCGATCGACGTGACGCTGTCGGATGTCACGCTGGTGATGGCGCCCGGCGCACAGTTTGCGACCGGAAACCAGACCATCACGATATCGACGCCGGGTGTGATGATTCAGAACAGTGCCTGGGTGACGGTGGAGCGCTGCCAGTTTCTGTCGTTCGGCAACCAGTTCGTCGACAATGCGGCGGTCGGGCTCGGCGGCCTCGCGATCCAGACCAACGTCCGCAACAACGCGTTCGCTTTCTGGAGCCTCGATGCCCAGAACAATGCGGTGATCGGCCCGGGTACCGGGGTCGGACATCGGCCGACGGTCGCCACCAACCCCAATCCCGTTCTGATGACGCTCGACCTCTATGTCGAAGACAATTTCATGCAATGCGGCGCCAGCGGCATCAATCTCGATGCGCTGTCCTATCACGCCTGGCAGGTCAGCCTCGCCCGCAATTTCATCGGACCTGCGGCAGTGGCGGGTATCGTGGTCGCCGGCATCGGCGTGCCGGCTCCGGCCTCACGGGTCGAGATCACCGGCAACGAGATCGTCGTCTCCAGCGCGACCGGCGGGGGTGGCTGGACGCCGGGCACCACGACGTTCGGCACCGGGATCATATGCGGCGTCGGCGCCGCGCGCATCTGCGACAACGACATCCTGCCGCTCGGAGCGTCCGCGGACGGCATCCTGCTCGCGCCTTCGCTGTTGCCGTCGACGCTCGACGGGATTCAGATTCTCGGCAACCGCATCACCGGCGTCGCCGGCATCGGCATCCAGATCAATACCGCGCTGGGATCGGCGATGATCAAGCAGAACACGATCCAGCACACCGGCGCCGGCGGCATCCTGATGACCGATGTCGCGGCGCCGAGCTCGGCCCAGCACCTCAGCATCGCCAACAATCAACTCATTGGCCTCATTCCCGACACGACCAATCCGCTGGTCGGCACGCTGCAGGTTGCGGGCGCCATCAGTCTGAATTTCGTCGCGGCCCTCGAGATCGAGGGCAACCTGATCCGCGATCTCGGCACCGGCATCGCCGACAAGATACCGCGGGTCGGCATCGCGCTGCTGTCCTGCGGGACGGCACGCGTGGCCGGCAACCAGATCGTCAATCTCGGTCCGGTGTCGCCGACATTCCTGCCGACGGCTCCGGCTGGCGCCATCATCGTATCGGGACCGGCCTTCGACCGCGCCGAGATTTCCCAGAACATCGTCCGGCGCAGCGACCCGATCGCGCTGGCGCTCGCCAACTTCATCCTGTGGCGCGCGGTGTACGTCGGGCCGCTGGTTCCGTTCGCCAGCGGCTTCAGCCACAAGATCGTACAGACGGACTCCGGCAAATTTCTTCTGGTGAGCGAAAACGCCATCATGGCAGCGATCACCGGCGAGCAGGTGACGGCCGTGCGCGGCAACCTGATGGAGGCGGCATCGGCCGGCCCGTTTGCGCCCGCAGGAGCACTGGTTCAGGTCGAGGTCAGCGGGTCTGCGGTCGTCACCGACAACCAATGCGTTCTGCTGACCCCTGGCGGCACGAATCCGTCCCCGCTGGCAACGCTCGCAGCCCCGATGATCGCGGTCGCCAACAATATCCTCTCAGGCGGCGCCCCCTCCTTGCAGGTCACGGCACCCGCCAACAAGTTTACCATTCTCGGCAACGTGACCAGCAACCCGATCCTGGTCAACGGTTCGGCCATTACCGGAGTCTGGGCTCCCTTGAACGTCCACGGCTAAGGAGAAACAACATGCCCAGCATGGTGATTTACAAGGGCGAGAAGAATCTCGACGAACTCGCCTCACGCCTGTTCAAGGCGGGCGGTGAGCCGGAGGCGCGCAAGCAGGCGGCTGAGGCGCTGCTCAACGCCAATCCGCAGCTGGCCGATCTCGCGCATGTTCCGGTCGGCTCGGTGCTCGTCGTTCCCGACACGGGCCTCGCAGCGAATTCCGGTGAAGCCATGCGGCCGACCAGCCGATCGGCGACTGAGGCGATCCGATCAGCGGGCGAACAGATTACGGCCCTCATCACGGCTCTCCCGGCAGTTGCGGCGAACGCGACCCAGGCGATCAACACAGTCCTCGAGCTCGCCAAGGATCCCTCGCTCGCAGCTGCGGCCGGCAGGGACCCGGGCCTCGCGCAGCGGGTCGCCAGGATTGCGGAAACCCAGAACAACGCACTCAAGGACATCCAGGCCCGACAGGCCCTGGTGCAGGGCGGGCTCGCCCAGATGCAAAAGGATCTCGAAACGCTGCTGCAACCGGCGATGCAGACAGCGCCCTCCACACCGGCGCCGGCATCTGAGCCTCGGGCGGATAGCCCGCCCGCGCACACGCCTCCCCGGCCGACCGGGCCATCGGCCAAGACCGACAACAAGACCGACAACAAGACTGACAACAAGGCTGACCACAAGCCCGAGAACAAGTCTGAGACCAAGACCGCTCCCAAGTCCGGCAAGCCGCCGAGGTCGGGGCGATAGCGAGGACGCGGATGCACCAGCATCAGGCGACCAAGGCAGCGCCGACGCGCAAAGTTGAATCCGGCTGGATGCGACGGTCGTCGGACCAGCCGAGCTCCGAGCCTGACCGCTGGATGGAGCTGCAGCGCGGCATCGGCAATCAGGCCGCTTCGCGCCTGGTGCGGAAGCGGATGGCAGCCGGCGCGCCGGGGATCCTGCAACGCAAATGCGCCTGCGGCGGCAACGCCACCGGCCCCTCCAGTGACGAATGCGAGGAGTGCCGCGAAAAGCGGCTTTTGCTGCAGGCCAAGCTGCGCGTCGGTGCAGCCCATGACTCCTGCGAGCAGGAGGCCGACCGGGTCGCCGAACAGGTGACGCACGGGACGGCGCCGGCTGACATTGCTCCATCGCCACTCCGTATCCAGCGCCTGCCCAGGCAGACAGGGGGCGATTCGGATGTCCCAGCCAGCGTTGAACATGCCCTGGCGCAGCCGGGTCAATCGTTGAGCCCGTCTGTGCAGCACGAGATGGAATCGTCCTTCGGCCACGATTTCTCGCGCGTGCGCGTCCACTACGATCCCCAGGCGATGCGCTCGGCCAGCGATGTCAGTGCGCGCGCCTACACGGTCGGGCACGATATCGTGTTCGGCGCCGGCCAATTCGCGCCGACCACGCTGCACGGGCGCCGCCTGCTCGCCCACGAGCTCACCCATGTGGTGCAGCAATCGGCGGCGCATGCGACAACGGATCACGCTTCGCCTCCCATCGCGGCGCGGCATCCGCTGTTGCAGCGGCAGCCGGCCGACGCCGCCTGCTCCCTTGTTGCCGAGAAAGATCTGTCGCCGCGTGATTGGCTCAACTGCGTGCGCCTCGGAAAAATCAGGCCCGCCGGCTATCCGTTGCGATTTTCGGCCACCGGGGTGGTCGCGACACCGCAGGAAGTCCTGAACTGGGCCATCCGCGGACAGTACAACGACAAGACCGTCATCGATCATGTCTTGAACTCTCACGACTTCACCGGCAATCAGCAGGCCCGCGCCGAAGCGCAGGCGCAGCTGAAGCGGGCACTCGCCGAGCGGTCGCTGGACCTGCGGCGCGATCTGCATCGCGAAGACCTGGAATGGGAGCGGTTCGGGCGGCAAATCGAGGAGCGGGAGGCCGAGAATGCCAGGCGTCGCGCGGCTGTCGAATGGGCCATCAAGGATTATTACGAGCGCGGCGACAGGCTCAAGCCGCGCGGTGCCGAGCTGCTGACGATCGAACAGGCGGCCGACGCCGAACGCGAGGGCCGCAGTTCAAAGCCCTACAAGGACCCGCTGACGGGTGTCAGCTATCACTATGGCCAGACCGTCAATCGAGCGACGTTCGTCGTCGCGCATAGCTTCGACTTCGTGATCAAATTCAACGACAAATACTACTTCAGCATCACCGATCCCTTGAAGTTGAACAGAATCTTTTACGGCGACGAAGCTTTCACCGAGATGGTGGCGGTGAACACCGAAGGGATCAACGTGGCCTATGGCTACGTCCTGAGCGCGGCGGCAAAGGTCGCGAGCTTCACGCCCTTGCGCGCCGGCGCGCCGGTTCTCGAGACCGCGGGCCAGGGTTTGCGCTACGACGTCGAGGCCAACCAGGCGCGCCGCCGGGGTGAAGTCCTGGACAAGCCGCCGCCCACGATCGGGGCGCATACGCTGGTGGAGATGGCGGCGAGCGAGGTCGGCGGTCGCCTCGCCGGTCCGATCGGCTCGACGGTCGGGAAGGTCGCGCCGCTCGCGGCTCCCTTTGTCACCACCGCAGCGGGCATGGAGATCACCGGCGTCATCGAGAAGTCCTATCAGGCGGCAACGCAGCACAATCTCAGCTGGCAGGAAATTCTCAAGCCCGACTTCTCCATCGTGGACGTCCTGGAGGGCACCATCGAAGGGCACATTGCCCACGCGGCGACCGAGGGCTGGAGCAAGGGAAGAGACCCGCGCGTGCCTTCGGACCTCGCGCCGCCGCCTGCCGCCCCCGGCAGCAAGGGCTCGTCAGGCGGCAAGGCCGAGCCAGGCAGCAAGCCTGCGCTCGGTGGCAAGGCAGGCGATGAAGGGAAGCAATCGGCAGAGCATCCCGCAGCAGGCACAGCCGCCCATGCAGCAATGGACCGCGCAGTCCACGATTCTCCGACCGGAGCGAAACTGAAGCTCAGCGACGGCACGACTCACGCCGTCGCGGCGTACCGCGACGCCAAGACCGCGGGAATCGAGTTCTGCAGTCCCGACTGCTCGCTGCTCGCGGCCCGGCTGAAGGCCGTCGCAGACGTGCTGCCGGACAACTATAATCGGGAGATTGTCAGGACGATCGAGTTCTACCAGAAAAAGGTTGCCGCCATCGACCGCGCTCTGGCCAAAGACCCGATCTCGCAGGAACAGGCCGATCGCGTCTCGAAAGAAGCCATCGCGGCGCTGCGGCCCTATGTCGAGGCGGATCCGAATCTCGATCGGCTGCTGCAGACCAGCGTCGGCGAGTTGCGGGCAAATCGCGCGCAGCTGCGCAAGGACTTGCGTCACGCGGTGGCGACCGCCAAGGAGATCGCCAAGGATGTCTCAAGCGACGAGAACGTCGCCAACGTGCTCGAGGATCCCATGGAGCGCGCGAAGGTGACGGAGAAACCTTCGCCAGGACGCGAGCCACGCCCCTTCCTTCGCGGAAACTTTGCGCATCGCTTTGCCGAGTTCCTGCTCGGTGCGGGTCAGCTGCCGCGCCCGAACGAAGCGGAGGTGGTGATTGCCTTGCGCGACGGGACCGGCGATATCATCCGTGCCGACCGCGTCATTCGCAATGCGAATGCGGGCGTGCTCATCGAGATCAAGCCGACGGGGTGGTCCGCCGCTCGAGGAAGAGCTCAACTTCCCGGACGGCTGGCGGCCGCGCAACGGGAATTTCCGAAGCGCGACGGCTGGACCGGACGCGTGGTCGAATACACCCCATCCGACGTCAGGCGTTGGTTGCGAGCCGAAAACGTGCCTGCCAGCGACATTCCGAAGATCATGAGGGTGCTCGGGTTCTGACCCTGCGGATGCTCCGCGCTGTCGCGCTTCCGCTTTCGGTGGAAGGAAACTGGTGGGCACGACAGGGATCGAACCTGTGACCCCTGCCATGTCAAGGTAATCCGGAACACAAATTCTCGCGTGAAATCAAAGCGAAAAGGCCATTAGATGTGCAAACAGACGCGGAACAAGACTGGAACGAAGCGCTATTTGCTGGTGCTGTTGACGGGATCAGCCGCTGTTGAAGTCGGCTTCTATGTTAATTCCCCGCCGGCGTGGTCGACTCAAGGGATATTCGGCTCCAGGCATTTAGGCCTCGTCGCGATGTGCTACCCTCGCCGATCACTATCGCCAATGGCTTTCAATCAGTCGAAGCTCGGAATGTCGCCCTCGAGTGATGAAGCGGTGTCTGCGTCCTCGTCGCCGATCCGTCCTCCGACCCTACGCTCGCAACCTACGGCTCCCGCGGGGACTATGGGTAACAGCGCGGAACTAGTCGCAAGAGCGGTTTGCCCGGCTACTCATTGTTTTGCTGTGCTTCGCTGTCGCTTCTAACAATCGGATACAAAGGAGAACAGCACAGCGGCGGAGAGAGTGTCAGTCAATCCCCATTTGATGTGTAAGCTGTTTTTCATTCCAGCAGGTGCGAACCTGCGGTCCTGGCTACCCTTCGTTGGTCCATCTCGCGCGCCCGCGGCGCCCCAAGCCTCTGCGCCATAGCCGACAAGATCGCCTCACGACCAAGCCGGTACCGACGCCGATGCGCACCTGGACGCGCTCCTGTGCCGCAAGCTGGCGAACGGCGTCGATGAGGGCTAGCCCCGCGCGCACCGCCCGTTCGGCGTCGTCCTCGTCAGCGCGCGGATAGCCAAGATAGGCCAACACCCCATCACCCGTGTATTTGGCGACGAAGCCTTCGAACCGCCCGATCGTCTCGGCGGCACATTTGTGATAGGCCCCGATCACGGCGCGCAGATCCTCGGGGTCGAGCTTTGTCGAAAGTGCGGTCGAGCCGACGAGGTCGGTGAACATCAGCGTCAGGTGACGGCGTTCAGCACCATCGGGCCGGTTCTGTGGCCACCAGCGGCATCAGGCCTTTCGGGGCCACCACCGACGGACCGCCGCCAAGCTCACCAATCACGCGCAGCAGCTTGCGACGATGACCGAGGGACGAAATCCCGAGATCCTTAAGGTCCGGATCGGTCAAATCGCGCAGGACCGCCATGTCTATATCGTTTTCGGCAAACCGCTCCGCGTACTCGGACAGGCCGAACGATACCAGCCAGTCCGCCGTCGCGCCCGTGAACTTGGCCGTCATTGGCGTGCGCTCCTCGATCGCCTTGAAGGCTCGAAACCGTCCTTGAGATTTTCGACGCTGCTCCGTTTTCGACTTTCTCGACCGTATCTGCCGCGACTATTGCAGCACAACAGATCGCTTTGATGATGCTGAAGCATCTCGCCACGCGGTGTTCGCGTGGTCACGTCTGGAGGCTGACGAATACGCCGTCCCAGTCGGAAGTCGGCGGGTTCTGCACGAGTTCGCGCGCTCGTTGTGCCATCACGTCAGCCGCCCGGTCTCCCGATCATGCGGTCGACGCCATCGTTAACGACCGTGATCTCTTTGACGAACGAGATGGGCGCCGGCTCGCCCGAGAGATTGAACCGGCCAACCTGTCGAGGTCGGCGGTGATACGCCGGAGCGGCTGGGCGACGCGTTCGGATACGAGCCAGCCCAACCCGAGCGCCGCCAGCAGCACCACCAGCCCAATCGCCGCTGCCGTCTCGTTCGTCGGCAGTTGCCCCTTCCCGCCGCGGCGCGACCAGGCCGGCACGGCCATCATGGTCCGCAGGGAAATGCTCAGGGGCGCTGCCGCCGGTGCCGCGGCGGCAGGTTAGTTCCCGAACGTTAGCGCGTATTTCCGGAGCCGAGGGTGGACCCGGGTGTGCCATCAGCCTGCCGATCAAGCCGCCCTTGCCCAGTAGGCCTGGGGAATCTCAGCCCGAGCCTCTCACAGATCCGGACGTAAGCCTTTCGACTTATACGGGGTCGTGCCATCGCACGAAGGCTGCTGCCTTCCGTTGACTATCGGGTTCGTCCCGTGGCGGTTGACCCAACCCAAGGGCGATGACCTGCCCCCCTTCGCTCTACGACCATTACAGCCTCTTCGTCACTGCTAAGAGGCAGTCCGCCCCTCTCCGGCGCCTTGGTACTCTCGCCCACGCGATTGGAGCCACTTGCGCCTTTTCCCTTGTCATCGCTGGCCAGGTTTCCACGTTCCGTACCGGAGCCTGATCGAGCTTCGCACTGCCTACACGCCGGATGCCGCTCGGTCGGTATCAGGACATCCTCCGAGCTTGTCCCGCAGGAAGAGTCACCCCACGGTTTTGACATCGCCTAATCCGCTTGCGACGCTTCAGGGGCAGTTCGCTTGCGCTCGCCTCTCTCGACCATGTCTGCTGGGAGCATGTCCCAACGCTTTCCGCGATGCTCACGACCATGGCTCTTGACCACAGCAGCTCGCGGTGGTTTGGGATCGGCTACCTGATCGCCCGAACCCGAAGGGCCCTCCTTCATCTCCAGTACAGTTCCACGCAGCCGAGTGGACCGACTGCGCTCGTGACAAGATCCCGAACGGACGTGACGACCGCGTGCGCCTTCGTGTGCTTCGGTTGCGCCGGCTAAGCCACAGCTTTCGAAATGGCATTCAGCAAGACATGCTGCGCGAATGGCTTGCGCAAATAGGCGATGCACCCCGCCTCCATCGCCTCATTGCGCGTGGCCTCGTCGTCGCTCGCGGTCATAAAGATGACGGGCCACTTCGATCCCGATGCCGCAAGCCGGCGCTGCAGCTCGATTCCCGAAATTCCCCCGAGGTGAATGTCAAGCAGCAAGCAGGTTGCTGTCTGCACGCCGTCGCTCTCAAGCAACGCCTCGGCCGAGACGAACGTACGGCTGTCGATGCCGTGGTGCGCTAACAGCCGCGCCACGCTCTTCAGAAGACCCGCATCGTCATCGACCACGATCACTACTGTCCGCTGCGCCGTCATGTCCGTGTCCAGCCCCTTAGGCGCATACGGCCCCCTAGGGCGGTCAACCATTGATCTGGATCAATGGAACCTGCTGCATTCCTCCATTTTGACCGAGCCAGGCCGTGAACCCATAAATCTGCCAACGCTGCGGCAGTCGGCAATTGCGCGGGCTGGAACGGTAAGGACCGGCCCGCACCTTTCGCGGTATCGACCAAGTTCGACTGTGGTCAGCCGCCTCCCGCCTTGGTCCGTGGTGGGCTTGCAGCAAGCCCCTGTATCGGGTTTTCGGGGTTCTTCAGATTCGGACTCAAGTCGGCGCCACTTGAGATTCGCTTGAGGCTTGGATACTTTGTGACCGAGACGTCGAACTCGTGGATCGCGAGTGTAAACATCGACAAGGCCCAGCCGTTATCCTGTCCCGAATACCGGCCCGGACGCGATTTGGCAAACTCGCGGCCAACTATCTGGCGTTCATTAAAGCTAGCATCAAATTTGGTTGCGCGCTAATGAGTCCGCGCCCTACTCTAGTCGAATTCCGCGTCGATCATGCTGTACACGATGCTCATCACGACGCTGTAGGCCAGCATCATCTCGAGCGAGAACAGCGCCGGCCAAAGGCCGAGGCCCAGGCGCATTGCAAACGGACCCAGCCCCAACAATGGAAAGAAAATCAGATCCATTACGAGCCACCCGAGGAGACCGGCGACGACCCCTTTCATGAGACCGCTACTGCCTGGCAGATGCCGATAAAGGTTGGCAAAGGCAAAGCCCGCGGCAGTCGACCCATTGAGATACGAAAGCAGCCAGGGCACCAGGGGATGAACATATTCCCCAGTCCAGTAACCCAGCGCCGTTTGGAGGCTCTGATAGGGCTGAAAGGATTCAAGTATACCGAATTCGGATTTACCCACCATGAGCAGTGTATGCGTGATGCTTCCGCAAAGCCCAGCGATCATGGTTTTCCATATCCATGACTTCGCCTTGAGAAGACCAAGCAGCTTTCGGAGGGGCACGATCCGATCTCGCAGCGCCTGCCGAATTCTGGAAGCGCGATGAGGTAGGCGCGGGTCAACTATGACAAGCAAGATCGCGCTGATCCGAGCGACTGCCGCTCACTTCCTTCCATAGCGGGCCGTTATTCTAAGAACGTGCATGCACGCTATTGAACCGTTGCGTTCACGGTGATCACCGACGTACCGGAGTTGGTCGGGCCCTTGCCCGTCGCCTTGACGGCGAAGGTATCGCTGCCCTTGTACTCGGCCTTCGCGGCATATTCGTAAGTGGATAAGTTAAGCCGTTTCAAGGTCCCATGTGCTGTTTTGCGAAATGCTCGAGCTACTCACTTCGCCCTCCATCCTGACAGGGAATAGGCTAGTTCCGCCGGAAGCGATGCTAAGGTAGCCGGTCGAGTTGACGCCCCAGTCTGAGAGTGTTCCTCTAGACGGGCACTCAGAGGCGGCCTGTGCCGACGAAAGAGCTGTTAAGCTCGGAATCGCAACGATAAGCGCAACAGCACGAGTTTTCGACAATCTCATAGTGCTCCCCTTGAAACCATGCACCCGATGCTCGATCCCACCTGTCTGAACAGGGCTACGACGCCTTTGCAATGGGCACGGTGTCCAGCAAAGACCACACTGGCTTCAAAGAGCAACCTTGCCGGATAGGCCGCTTGTGGCCCGATCCCGAACCTGCCGACTTGAGACGGCCTCAGGGCTTCAAATCGAACTCCCTGAGTTTCTTGGCCGCGGTGCCGAACTGGCCCAGCTGGAAAACCGCCGCTCCCGCAGGCGAGAATGTGAACGGCTCAAACGGCTCGGCAAGCAACTTGTCGAGGTAGCTCCGTGGTCCGACACCGACGCTGACATGCGGATTGAAGCGATCACCGGAATTGTTTGGAACAAACCTCGACACATATTCAATCAGCGCCGGGTCGATGACGCGATCGTCGGGTGTCGTAACAAATGCCGCTGAGGCTCCGCTCGGCACGGTGAACGGGGCCACGGCAGCGATCAGGTTCTCCTGCAGCTTGAGCAGTTCCGGCGTCGGCCTTGCGGCGATGCCCGGCACACCCAAGTCATTGTTGGGAGCGTAATAATATTTGACAGCTTCCAGCTTCATCTCGCTGATATTGGCGCCGGCGAAGGCCCTTCCCGCGGCATTATAGACCTTGTCGAGGTCGGCCGTGCGAACGAAGCGCTGGATCATCGTCACGTGAGGTCGATGCGCCGCATCCAGCGCAAAGCCTTTCGGGAAAATCTTAAGGAGGCTCGCATTTGCGGCTTCGGCATGCCGAAGCATCGTCGCGTCCGGCTCCAGCAGAATATCGATGGCGGTGACCGGCGACGGCTCGAACGGGAAGACCTGGTCCCAATCGTTCTTCATGCTCGCGATGGTCCAGCCTTCCTTCTTTGCCTGGTCGTAAAGAGCCTGCGTGAAAGCCCCGAGTTTGGGCTCCGGCAATCCGAGTGCCGGGCCGTAGGCGTATTCGCGTGCCCCGTCATCGTGCAGCACCAGAAGCTCGAACCGTGCGCCGTTGCCGCCCTCGGTGTATTCCAGCATCTCCTGGTCCCCGCGGGAATTGCCGAACGCGGCGATGGGGCGACGGCCGATGTGCTGGTTAATGCCAACGGGCTTGTCGGCCTTGTCATCGTTGAAATTCAGATCCGGCATGCGCACAAGAACCGGCTTGCCGTCGCGCATTTCAAACTTCGTTCTGATGCTGCTGCCGACAACCTGTTCGGGCGGTATGCCATAGGCTCGCTCTGCCCATGGACGCATGAACTCGATGCCACCGCCGGAGACGATGAAGTTCTTGAAACCGTTTGCGCGGAGGTAGGACAACACTTCGAGCATCGGCTGATAAACCATGTCGGTAAAGAGCTGGCCGGTTTTCGGATGCTTCGCGGTGGCGATCCAGTCCTTCACGATTTGCTCGAATTCCGCCGTGGTCATGCCCGCGTGGGTGGCCATTATGACTTCCAGGAGGGCGTGATCGCCGCCGGCCAGCGCTGTCTGCACATCGCCCTTGAGCAGTGATGCGAACGGCTCCTTGGTGTTCCACTCGGGATGCTGCGGCGCGAGCGCCTTGACGCGATCGAGCGCGAAGTACAATTGCACAGGCACCGGCTGCTCGCACCATAGAGTGCCGTCATTGTCGAAGGTTGCGATACGTTCGGGCACGGGCACGAAGTCGGACGAGCCGGGTCCGGTGACCTTCTCCACAAAGGAGATGATGGACCGTTTCGCCGGGCCATCATTCCACGATGGCAACGGGTCGGCGGCCTGCGAAGTGACCGTGGTACAAGCCAAAGCGCCAATCAACGCGGCGGCCACCAGGATTGGTTTGAGGGCGTTTCTCCGCAACTGGAACATGTGACCAACCTTTTTTCTTTACGAGTCGCGGCTCATCTCTGCCAACACATCATCGCAACGACCCGAACCGAGGCCGGCTGTTCGATCCGACCGGCCCCGCTAGTTGCTCTGTCGATATCAGCCTAGTCCTTCGCAGATTCCTTCATCTTCTGCATGACTTCATCCATGTTGAAGCTGGACGCCTTTTGCCGCTGCGGGAATTCCTTGAAGCTCGCAAGGAATTGACCAACATAGGCCTGCGCGGGCACCAGCGCGAAGACGTGATCAATCATCCAGTCGTAATAGGTATTGGAAGTGATGTCCGCACGCTCGTATGGGTCGGTCCGCAGATTGAAGATCTTCGGAACCCGCAGGTTAACGAACGGCTCTGCCCAAATGCGCATTGTCCCTGGCGCGCGCTGTTCCATGAACACAAACTTCCAATTGTCGTAGCGCAGGCCGGTCAGCTGCTGATCGTCATTGATGTAGAAGAAGGAATCCCGTGGGCTTTTTGGAGATTGCCCGGTCACGTATGGCACAAGATTGTCGCCGTCGAGATGAACCTTGTAGGTCATGTCGCCGACCTTGTAGCCCTTGGCGAGCTTGTCTTTGACATCGGCGACGCCGGCCACGGCGAGGAGTGTCGGCAGCATGTCGAGGTGAGCCACGATCTCGTTGGACACCGTCCCGGGCTTGATCTTTCCCGGCCAGCGGAACATCGCCGGCACTCGATATGCACCTTCCCAGTTCGAGTTCTTCTCGTTACGGAACGGCGTCATTGCGCCGTCCGGCCAGGAATTCATATGCGGACCGTTGTCCGTGGAATACATAACAAAGGTGTTGTCCGCGATCTTCAGGTCGTCCAGCACCTTGAGGACTTCGCCGACATTCTTGTCGTGATCGATCATGGCGTCGTGGTACGGGCTCTGCCAGCGCCCGGACTGGCCGACGCTCTCCGGCTTGGTGTGGGTGCGGAAATGCATATGCGTGAAGTTCACCCAGACGAACGCCGGCTTGCCGGCCGCATTCTGCCGCTTGATGAAGTCCACAGCGCGGGCTGCGGTGTCGTCGTCGATGGTTTCCATCCGCTTCCTGGTCAGCGGACCGGTGTCAGTGCAAACCTGCTTGCCGACCCGGCCGAAACGCGGATCGACGGTCGGGTCGTCCTTGTCCGATGCCTTGCAATCCATGACGCCGCGCGGGCCGAAAGTGTTGCGGAAGTTTGGGAAGTCCTTCTCTTTCGGGTAGTCAGCCAGTTCTGGCTCTTCCTCGGCATTCAAGTGATAGAGGTTGCCGAAGAACTCGTCGAACCCGTGCACGGTAGGCAGGAACTCGTTGCGGTCGCCCAAATGGTTCTTGCCGAACTGGCCGGTGGCGTAACCTTGCACCTTCAACAATTCGGCGATCGTCGGATCTTCCTTCTGCAGCCCAAGCGTGGCGCCGGGCAGACCGACCTTGGTCATACCGGTGCGCAAGCCGGACTGGCCGGTAATGAAGGAGGCTCGCCCCGCGGTGCAGCTCTGCTCCGCATAGAAGTCGGTGAACATCATACCTTCACTGGCGACGCGGTCGATATTGGGCGTCTGGTAGCCCATCAAGCCGCGCGAATAGGCACTGACATTA
>Ga0207699_10000195_pt1 | contig 36276 bp, 40 predicted proteins | sample LARL51metaG_FD_184344 | JGI IMG/M metagenome (GOLD analysis project Ga0207699, IMG submission 184344) | Corn, switchgrass and miscanthus rhizosphere microbial communities from Kellogg Biological Station, Michigan, USA - LAR L5-1 metaG... | ecosystem: Host-associated > Plants > Roots >...
GGCATCGACGTTGCCGCCCAGCATTGGCAGCAGTCCGGCGAGGGCGACGGCACGATCGAGGTGGCCATGGTCGCCGGGTCCGGGCGGCCAGGCGTGGACTGGGTGCTGATGCGCGTCGCCGGCGACCCGGCCGGGCGGGTGCTGGTCTACGACCGCCACGAATGGGAGTGCTTTCTCGATGGCGTGAGAAACGGCGAATTCGATGATGGCGTGCCCCTGGATGCGCTGGAGTAGGGGGCAGGGAGTGCTCGCTGCGGCCCGGATCGCGGGCCCGGGCCAGTACCGTGCGAGAAATTAACTTCTGTGATTCACAACTTAGGTAGCTGTATACTGAGCGCGACTCCCTGTCAAGGAGGCGACCTCCGATGAGCGACGATGCCTACGGCGCTACGGTGGCCAAACGCCGTTTGTCACGGCAGCTCCTGCAACTGCGGGTAAAGAGCGGCTACACCGCCAATCATGTCTGTGACATGCTGAACTGGGGACGGGGCAAGGTCGGCCGGTTTGAGGCCAATCAGTGGAAACGTCCCGAGATGAGCGACATCAGAGACTTGCTCCGCGTTTACGGTGTCGACGCCGCGGCGCGGGACGAGATCGAGGATCTCGCGATCCGCTCCCGCGCCCGTCCCTGGTGGCGTGATTGCGCCGAGATCTTCGAGAATGAGTTTCCCGGGTTCGAGAACGATGCCAGCAGAATTCGCGTGTTCATACCGCTGGTTCTGCCGGGCCTGCTGCAGACGCAGGAATACGCCGAAGCGTTCATGAAGATTGGGCCCAGGCCGCCGGCCTGGCGGCGGGAGGCCCTCGCGACCCGGTTGCGGCGGCAGGAGATCCTCGACCGCACCAACGGGAACGCACCCGAGCTGATCGCCATCGTCACCGAGGCCTCGCTGCTCTACCAGTGGGGGACCAGGGCCGACCGGCAGGATCAGATCCAGCATCTGATCAAGGTCGGCCAGCGTCCCAACGTGGACCTGCGCATCCAGCGCTTCGCGGACGGGCCGCCGCGCGGCCTGATGTCGCCGATCAACATCTTCGACTTCCCCGATGGCGAGCCATCCATGGCCTACACCGAGACCGACATCGGAATTCATGAGGTGACCAGCACGGAGCATGTGAGCATGTACAGCCGATCCTTCGACCGAGCTGTCGACGGCGCCCTAGAGCCAGATGACACGACGCTCTACCTCAGACAACTCGCACTACAGATGGAGTAGACCCATGACAGACCTGTCTCACGCGGTATGGCGGAAGGCCCGCCGGAGTCAGCACAACGGCGGATGCGTGGAGGTGGCCAACCTCGACGAGGTGGTTGCGGTCCGCGACGGTAAGCGCCCCGAGGGTGGCGCGCACGTCGTGGGCCGGGCCGAGTTCGCTGCCTTCCTCGCGGACGCGAAGACCGGCCGTTTTGACATCGAGCCGACCACTCGCTGATCTCTTCAAAAGAATCCCCCGGGCCGCCACCCGGGGGATTCTTTTTACTTGCTGCGCCTGTCTCAACGCAGGTGCGACCGGCTGAGCAGTCGCCCCTGTGACTGTACACGCACGGCGCGTGGCACGCATCGGTCAGAACTGACCGTTGGCCGGACCACAACTGACCACCAAATCGCCGGATGTGATTGCGAAGCGGGGGTGATAAATCGTAATCTCTGTTTCACAGATCTGTGAGTCACGAAGGCTGAGGACGATGTTACCGTCGCCTGCCGTAGCCGTGGTGTCACCGACCGCTCCCGCCATAAGGCCTCTGACCAGCATGGCGATGGCCGATGCGGGTGTTGCGGGGCCGATGGAGGGGAGGGCCCGCCACCAACGGAACCGAACCGGACTGTTCGGACCGTCGCGTGGTCGTGGCGGCCGCGCTGGCTGGCGGTGGCTGCTGCGCGTGGCCCCTTCCGGCCGATGTGACTTGCGCCGCGGTGGCGAGGGGTGTTCCGTGAGGTGGCCGCCACCTCAGGTATTGCCTGACGGTGTGGTGCCGCAACAGCGCGATCTGGTGGCGGTCCCCGGACGGCCGCCAGTCCGAGCAGGTGCCCACCGACTTGGTGGAGATCGCCGAGCAGATCGTCTGCGCCTGCGCCGAGATGGACTGCGGGATCGAGCCATGGGAGCGCGGACTCGGCAAGCTCTGTTAGCCGGTGCTACCCGCACTTCCTTCCTCATCGGTACGCAGGCAGCAGTCCACGAACCGGGATGCACCCGGCAGGAGCCGGGCCGACTCCGCCTGGAACACCCGCGCCGCCTGGTGCCCCGGCCAGTCCGGGGGCAGCAGCGCCGCGGGGAACCCGGGGTCGGTGAACAGGAACTTGCGCCACTCGTGGACCAGCGCGCTGCGCAGGGCGAAGACCGCCGGGTCGGCCGCGTCCGGGCCGACCGCCGCTATCAACTCGCGCGCCTGCGCCAGCCACCGCTGGTAGGCCCGGGCCAGGCCGTCCAGGTCCCAGGTCCGGGCCAGCAGGCCGCGGGCGTCGCCGTCGTAGCGGGCCAGGAACCGCTCCGCGCGCAGCCGCTCCGCCTGGAGCAGGGGGTCAAGCTCCACCGACGGCCGCGGGCTGATCCAGGTGGTCTCGTCCAGCGGGGCGTACCCCAGGTAGCCGAGGGCAGCCCGGACCCGGCCACGGCGTGCCCGGTCCCGGATCCGCCCGACCACAAGCACGTGCCACTGCCCGTCCCAGGCAGAGTCACCGCGGCGGTAGATCCGCTCCGCCGCCTCGTCCAGGCGCCGGGCGGCGCGCGGGGTCAGCGCGTAGCCGGCCAGGCCGGGCCCGCACCGCACCGGCGCCAGCCAGCCCTGCCGCACCATGCGCGACACCGCGGTGCGGGCGGCCGGCTCGGTGATGCCGAGCGGGGCGAGCAGCCGTACCAGGGAGGCGACCGGCGCCTGGGAGCCGCGGCTGCGTAGGTGATCGCCGTAGAGGTCGAAGAGGGCCGATCGCGCGTTCACAGAACTAGTTTCGCCTGTCTTGATGGGCGGCTGGGGGTGAAGTAACCCCTGATCGTTTCCATCCGGCGCGGAAACTCTGATAATAGATGTACGAATCGACACGGCTGTGAATCGGCCGAACCCGCCGCAGTCGCCGGCGTTCCCGGCGGCGGGCCTCGCCTGAGGCCTTCATGCGGCCCCGGGCATGAAAGGGGATGCAGGATGGCGGCGATGAAGCCGCGGACGGGTGACGGCCCGCTCGAGGTCACGAAGGAAGGCCGCGGCATCGTGATGCGCGTACCGCTCGAAGGCGGCGGCCGCCTCGTGGTCGAGTTGTCCGCCGACGAGGCGGCACAGCTCTCGGCTGCGCTGAAGTCCGCCACTGGCTGAGCCTTGCCGATCAATATCCGGCTGACGGCGATCCCCGCGCCCGCTGGCGTTCCGCTGGCTGCCCATCTCGCCGCGGTGAGCGCCGGGGCAGACGATGACGCGGACATCGTGGTCGCGGTCCAGGACGCGGAAACGGCGGGACTGGATCCCTATCTCGGCAGCCCGGCGGCCGACGTGCTCGCCGCCTGCGACGCGACCGGCAAGGCGGGCGAGGTCACGCCGGTGGCCATGCGCGCCGGTGACAAGGCGCGGCGGCTGCTGTTCGTCGGGCTGGGCGATGAGTCCATCGCGGACATGCGGAAGGCGGGCGCCGCGCTGGGCGGCCGTGCGGCCCCCGAGCGTGGCATGCTCGCCGCCGCCGTGCTCGGCCAGCCCGCGGCGGCGGTCCGGGCGTTCGCGGAGGGCCTGCTGCTCGGTTCCTACCGGTTCTCGCTCGCCTCCCAGGCGGCGTCCCACGGGCCCAGCGAAGTGCGCCTGCTGGTCACCGAGGGGGACGAGCAGGCAGCCGAGGCGGTGTCGGCGGCCCGCACGGTCGCCGGGGCGGTGGGTCTCGCCCGGGACCTGGCGAACATGCCGTCCGGGCGGAAAACCCCGGCCTGGCTGGCCGGGGAGGCGGCCAGGACCGCGGCGGCCAGCGGGCTGACCGTGCGGGTCCGTGAGCCCGCCGAACTGGCGGCCGAGGGCTTCGGTGGCATCCTCGCGGTGGGCGCGGGCTCCGTGCAGCCGCCGTGCCTCATCGAACTTGGCTACCACCCGCCCGGCGCGCGCACCCACGCCGTCCTGGTGGGCAAGGGCATCACGTTCGACAGCGGAGGTCTGTCCCTCAAGCCGAACGAGGGCATGCAGGCCATGAAGACCGACATGGCCGGCGGTGCGGCGGTGATCGCCGCCATGTCGGCGCTGGCGGGCCTGGGGGCCGCCGTGCGGGTCACCGGCCTGGTGGCGACCGCGGAGAACATGCCCTCGGGTTCGGCGATGCGCCCGGGGGATGTGATCACCCACTTCGGCGGGCGCACCACCGAGGTGCTCAACACCGACGCCGAGGGCCGGCTGGTGCTCGCCGACGCGCTCGCCTACGCCGACACCGTGCTCGAACCGGACGTGATGGTGGACGTTGCGACGCTGACCGGTGCGGCGCGGGTGGCGCTCGGCGGCGCGCTGGGCGCCCTGTATGCCAGCGACGACGGGCTTGCCTCGGCGCTGCTCACGGCCGCGGCGGAGGCGGGGGAGCCGCTGTGGCGGATGCCGCTGGTGGACGACTACAGCGATGCCCTGGACTCACCAGTGGCCGACCTGGCCAACGTCCCGCACAGCAGCCGCCCGCGGGCTGGCTCCATCGAGGCCGCGCTGTTCCTGCGCGAGTTCACCGGTGGCCGTCCCTGGGCCCACCTGGACATCGCTGGCGCGGCGCGGTCCTCATCCGACGGCGGCGACGTGAAGGGCGCCACCGGGTTCGGCACCCGGCTGCTGCTGCGCTGGCTTGGTGAGCTGGGGGCTCGGTGATCTGGGAAGGCCGGGGCGCTACTGCTTGACCGCGGCCAGCAGGCCGTCGCCCATCGGCAGCAGCAGCGGCACCAGCCGCTCGTCCTGGCGGACCGCCTCGACAACCTCCCTGATGGCCGAGGTTTCCGGGTCGGTGCAGGACGGGGTGGCCACCCGCCCGCCCCACAGCGCGTTGTCGAAGGCCACGACGCCGCCGGGCCGCAGCAGGCGCAGGGCTGCGGTCAGGTAGCTGGGGTAGTCATGCTTGTCCGCGTCGCAAAAGACGATGTCGTAGCCGCCATCGGTGAGCCGGGGCAGCACGTCCGCCGCCTTGCCGCCGATGAGCCGGTACCTGTTGGCGGGGAATCCGGCCTCGACGAACGCCTTGCGCGCCAGCCGCTGATGCTCGGGGTCGACATCGACACTGGTCAAGACCCCGTCAGAGCGCATACCGCGCAACAGCCAGATACCTGAGGTGCCGCAGCCGGTGCCGATTTCGACCACCGCCCTGGCGGACAGCGCGGCGGCGATGAACCGCAGGGCCGCGCCCGTGGCCGGGCTGACCGGAGGCGCCCCGCCCACGTCGGCGGCGTTGCGCCGAGCCATGAGCAGCGGCTCGTCCTCCGAGAGGTACTCTTCCACGAAGTCCAAGGTGGCCTGAGCGCTCATGATGCCCCCTCCGGTGCCTACGCGGGGCCTTCCCCCGCGGCAGCCTACCGGCACCCGCCGGGAACCGGGAACCAGCAAGGGCACCTTGAGCGTTCTGGGGAGTGATAATGGGCAGGCGGAGACTTCCTGGAGGGCAGAGGTGGGCGACACCGGGGGAACGGAGCTCGAGGTTCTGCCCGACGCTGCGCCGTGGACGCCGCCCAGCTGGGACGAGGTGGTCAGGGACCACTCGGCCCGGGTGTACCGCCTCGCCTACCGGCTGACCGGCAACGTGCCTGACGCCGAGGACCTCACCCAGGAGGTGTTCGTCCGGGTCTTCCGGTCGCTGTCGAGCTACACCCCGGGCACCTTCGAGGGGTGGCTGCACCGGATCACCACGAACCTCTTCCTCGACATGGCCCGGCGCAGGCAGCGGATCCGCTTCGAAGGCCTTGGCGACGACGCCGCGGGCCGGCTGAGCGGCGATGAGCCGACCCCGGCCCAGGCGTTCGACGACCGGCATCTGGACGGCGACGTGCAGCAGGCACTCGCCGCGCTGGCGCCGGAGTACCGCGCCGCCGTCGTGCTCTGCGACATCGAGGGCCTGTCCTACGAAGAGGTCGCCAGCACCCTCGAGGTGAAGCTGGGGACCGTGCGCAGCCGCATCCACCGAGGCCGGGCACAGCTCCGGGTGGCCCTGGAACACCGCCGGCCGCGCCAGGCGACCCGCGTGTCCGCGGCCGCCACGGCCTCCACGCCCAGCGGCGGCGCGGCGTGAGCCACCTGGGCCACCGCCTGTCGGCCCTGATCGACGGTGAGCTGGGCCACGCGCAGCGCGAGCGGGTGCTGGCCCACCTGGCCCAGTGCGAGCCGTGCCGCCACGAGGCGGCCGCCCTGCGGGTGCTCAAGCAACGGATGCATGCCCTGGGCGAGGCGACCGCGAACACCGCTCTCACCGACCGGCTGGTCGCGCTGGGGGCCCGGGGCCAGGCGGGGAGCATCGGCCTGTCCCGCAGGCGCTGGCCGGTCCGCTCGATCGCCCTCGCCGTCCTGACCATGGCGGGCCTGAGCGTGCCTGCCGCCGCGTTCATGGCCGGTGGCGGCGGCCAGGCCGAACCGGGGCCCGGCGTCACGCCCGCGATCGACATGTTCATGACGCAGCACGAACTCAGCACCGGTGACGTACCCGCCAGCACCGCGTCGGCGTCCCCCTCGCCATCCAGCACGCCGCGGCACCACGCGGGCCTGCACCACCGGGCGGCCCTGCAGCCGACCGGGGCGGGGTGAGCCCGGGTGGACACCCGGTCACGACCTGCTGTCGGCACGACCTGCCCCGGTAACGATCCGGCCGCGCTGCGCGTCATCACCGTCGCGGTGCTGGCCGGGCTCGTCGTCAGCGGCATGGTGGTGATCTCGCGGCACGCCACCGCGGGCCTCAGCGGCGCGGGCACGGCCATGGAGCAGTCCGCACCCTCCGGGCTGGCCCGTCCCCCGGCACACGGCGCCGCCTCGGTGCGGCTGCTCAGCCAGGCGGCGCAGGCCTGCCGCAGAATCAGCTACCAGGGCGAGGAGATGCTGGGCGACTGGGGCAAGGCCGGCCCGGCCACCTCGGTCGTGGAAGTCTGGCACGCCGCCGGCGGGGTCACCATGGCGCATGCGGTCGAGGCGGCGCCGGGCTGGTCGGGCGAGGTGCCGCACATCGTCGCGCCTGCGTCCTACCTCGGCGGCCAGGCCCTGGTGGGCAGCGTCATGCTCGGCATGAGCCCGCGGCTTGTCGCGTTGCTCAGCGCCAACTACCAGGTGGCCGCCGCGGGCTGGGGGCAGGTGGCGGGCCGCATGGCGCGGGTGATCACGGCGCGCCGCGACGGCAGGCTGGCCGCCCGGATCTGGCTGGACAAGGCCACGACGCTGCCGCTGCGCCGGGAGACCTTCGACGGGCAGGGCCACATCGTCAGCATGGCCAGCTTCATGGCGCTGACCGTGGGGGTCGGCGCGGCCAGGATGTCGGCGGGCGCGGCGCCCCGGCAGTGGGTCACCGCCCGCCCGGCCCGGTTGCGCGCCGAGGGCTGGCCGCTGCCCGGGCCGCTACCGGGCGACCTGGCACTGCTGAGTGCGCGGGAGGGCAGCACTGCCACCGGGCCGGTCGTGGATCTGGACTATTCCGACGGGCTGTCCCTGGTCTCGGTGTTCCTCCAGCGCGGCCACCTCAAGTCCCGGCCGGTCGGCTGGTGGCGGACGACGCTCGCCGGCAGCCCGGTCTACGCCGACGACTCCGAAGGGCAGACATTCGTGTGGTCGGCCCAGGGCTTCGTGTACACGCTGGTCGCGGCCGCGCCGCCGCAGACCGTGGCGCAGGTCGTCGCTGCCCTGCCGCACAACGGGAGCCCGGGACTGATCGGCCGGGTCGGGCACGGCCTGCGCCGGCTGCTGTCCTGGCTGATCCCGTGATCAGTGAGTACGGTCTACAGTGAAGGGAACGCGCGTGCACGCGCCGGCCGCTCGCCTGGAGACGCCCTGTGTTTGACCTGTCCCTGACCAAGATCGCGGTGCTCTTGGTGCTCGCCATCGTGATCTTCGGGCCGGATCAGCTTCCCAAGGTCGCCGCACAGGCGGGCCGGACCCTGCGCGAGTTGCGCCGGCTCGCCGACGGTGCCCGCCGCGACCTGACCGAAGGGCTCGGGCCGGAGTTCTCGGAATTCGATATCACCGACCTCAACCCGCGCACGTTCGTCCGCAAGCACCTGCTCGATGAGTTCGAGACGGACCCGGTCGTCCCCGAGGACGCAGCGTATCCGGGGACACCGTACGACGCGCCGGCGCAGTCGGCCGCGGTGCTCGCCCCGGGCGAGTCGCCGCCCTACGACGCCGAGGCCACCTGAGCTGAACTGGGCTGAGCTAGACCGGAGAAAGGCCCAGACGCCGTCCGGCCAGGCCGCGTGACCTGCTGGCCAGCGTCTCCGCGACGGCCGCGAGCTGGCGGGCCGCGGGTGCGTCCGGGTCGCTGAGCACCAGCGGGATCCCGTCGTCACCGCCTTGGCGCAGCCGGGGGTCGATCGGCACCTGTGCCAGGACCGGCACGTGCGCCCCGGTGATCCTAGTGAGCGCGTCCGCGACCGCCTGGCCGCCGCCGGTGCCGAACACGTCGACCATCTCACCGCAGTGCGGGCAGGGCAGGCCCGACATGTTCTCGATCACGCCCGCGATCCGCTGATGGGTCTGCACGGCGATCGAGCCGGCCCGCTCCGCCACCTCCGAGGAGGCGACCTGGGGCGTGGTGACCACAAGCAGTTCGGCGGTGGGCACCAGTTGTGCCACGGAGATGGCCACGTCGCCGGTGCCCGGCGGCAGGTCCATCAGCAGCACGTCCAGGTCGCCCCAGTACACGTCGGCGAGGAACTGCTGCACCGCGCGGTGCAGCATGGGCCCGCGCCACACCACCGGTGCGTTGCCGCTGGTGAACATGCCGATCGAGATGACCTTCACGCCGTGCCCCGACGGCGGCATCATCATCTGCTCGACCTGGGTCGGCCGCCCGGTCACGCCGAGCATGCGCGGCACGGAGAAACCGTAGATGTCCGCGTCAAGGACGCCGACCTTCTGCCCGGCGGCGGCGAGCGCGGCCGCCAGGTTCACCGTCACCGAGGACTTGCCGACGCCGCCCTTGCCGCTGGCCACGGCGTACACCCGGGTGAGCGAGGAGGGCTCGGCGAACGGGACGGCCCGCTCGGCCCGGCCGCCGCGGAGCCGGCCCTGCAGTTCCCGGCGCTGCTCGTCGCTCATCACGTCCAGGTGCACGTCCACCCCGGACACGCCGGGGACGGCGGTCACGGCCGCGGTGACGTCCTTGGTGATGGTCTCGCGGAGCGGGCAGCCGGCCACGGTGAGGTACACCTCTACCCTGACCTTGCCGTCGGGCCCGACGTCGACGCTCTTCACCATGCCGAGGTCGGTGATGGGACGCCGGATCTCAGGGTCGTTGACCCTGGCCAGCGCGGCAGTTACCTGCTCGGAGCTGGGCGGGGAAACGACGGAGGGTGCAGCCATGCTGCCATCGTATGCGTGCGGGCCGGCCGCAGTGTTAGCTCGGGTTTGGCGGCCGGCCCGCAACGCTCTAGGCGATCAGGTCAGTGAAGTACCTCACCTGTCTTCGGGTTGAGCAACAGCGTCGAGTCATTCGGCTGGCCGAACTTGAACATGTCGGTGATGGAGCCGGCGATGTTGTCGAACGAGGCCGTGCCCGTCCGCTCGCCGCCCAGCCAGTTGTTCTCGATGAACGCGAGGATCGAGGTGGTGTCGATGAGCGAGTTGCTCACGTAGTTCTTCCTCGCGAAGGGCGAGATGACCAGGAACGGCAGCCGCTGGCCGTAACCGCACCGGTCGGGGATCCCGCCCATCGGCGAGCCGTGACCGCACACGCCGGTGCCGTTCAGCGCGTCGAGCGCCGGGTCGGCGGAGGAGTTGAGGATGGGCGGCATGACGTGGTCGTACCAGCCGTCCGAGTCGTCGTAGGTGATGATGATGGCGGTGCTCTTCCAGAACTTCGACTTCATGATGTCGTTGATCGTCTTGGTCAGGAAGATCTGCTCGTCAAGCGGGTCGGAGTTGGACGGGTGGCCGTCCTGGTACCTGGCCGCCTTGAGGAAGCTCACCGCGGGCATGTGGCCGTGCTGCAGGTCCTTGTAGAACCAGCTCAGGTCGTACTCGTGGTTGGCCTGCCCGTCGTGCCCGACCTCGGCCAGGCCGGCCGGGGGCAGGTGGTTCGGGTTGGCTGTCGAGGCGTAGTACTCGAACGGGTTGTGGTGCGGGCTGTAGTCGGCTTCCGACACCCCGCCGATGTTGTTGTGGGCCCTGCCGCACACCGGCGTGCCGTTCCCGGTGCGCGACGTCGGCGCGAAGCCGCCCTGGAACCAGCCCCAGCTCACACCGGCGTTGTTGAGCAGGTCGCCGACGTTCGTGCCGGTCATCTTGACCGTGGGGCCGGAGTGGTTGGCGCAGCCGTCGTAGTACGGGTCCGGGTCACTGTAGACGGTGCCGGTGTCGGTCGTGGTGTTCTGCGAGCCGATGTCGCCGGGGTCGGGCTCGGGGGTCCCCTGGGCGTTCACCGAGGTGCCGCCGCCGGTCTGGCCGGAGATCAGGTTGAGCGCTCCCGGCGTGGACGGCCCGAACTCGGTGTCGAACATGTTGTCGCTCATCGCGAAGTGCTGCGCGTAGTTCCACAGCGCAGTCGTCGTGTTGCCGTCGTAGTAGTCCATCACCAGGCCGGGCGTGGTGAAGTCAGGCGGCGAGCAGTCGGTGACCTCCGTGTTCTGCACGAAGGCATCCATCAGGCCGTTGTCCAGGGCCAGCTGCTCGGGCGTGTAGTCGTGGTTCTGGTCGCAGGTCAGCGCCTCCGAGGGGGTCAGCCGCTGCGGTTGGGCCTGGTTCGGGTTGTTGTTCAGCAGCGCCGGGGTCAGGCCGTTCACGCTCGGCGTGCCGGGGGCCGCGTGGAATGGCTGGCCGTCGGTGTTCGCCGCGTTCGGGTAGGTGCCGAAGTAGTGGTCGAAGCTGACGTTCTCCTGGAAGATCACCACCACATGCTGAATAGGGGTCGCGGTCGTTCCCGCGGCCAGATGTGCCGGGGCCGCCGAGGCGGCTACCGCTGACACGGAGCCAGCGAGGCAAAGTGCGCCGGCTGCGGTCACTGCCAGCGTTCTGCGTATGGACCAGTGCATGCAAACCCTCCCAGACGGATTCGGTCCCGGACGCTGACAATGGCCGGCCCGGCGGCCGGCCGGGTGAACGCAACACGGCCGAAATAAGGTCCCCGAGTGAACAATCGGTCGGCGGAAGGCCCGGAGCGGGTCAATCGCAGGGAGACTGCGGCGCCAGCCGGTAAACGGCCTCCGGAGAAAGCTCCGCGTTGAGCCGCGCCGCGGCCAGTGGGCCGATCACCTCATCCCACTCCGGCGAGCCCGGTTCTACCCGGGATACCGCGGCGGTCCAGGTGACCAATGTGCCGCGTGATTCCTTGCTCGGCACGGTGACCGCCACCCGCGCGGCACCGGCCAGCCCCGGCAGCGGCTGTTCGCCCGGCCCGGTCACCAGGTACGCGGCCCCCGGCGGATCCCGCCACAGATGCCAGGCCGGGTAGGCCCGCGCCCGCCCGGGCACGGTCAGCCATACGACGCCCGCACGCCTGGTGGCCTCGGCGACCAGTGCATATGTAGGGACAGGGCCAGCCACGCCCCAATCGTTCAGTGCCTCGAGCAGTCCTGTGCTGAGGGGCAAGCTGTGCAGTTCTCGCATGCTGAACCAGCGCGCATCGTCCGCGTCGTCCCCGGCGGCGAGCGTGCCGCCGGTGATAGTGGCCGCGTAGTCCCGGATCGCCAGTACCCGGCCACCGGGCGACGCCCGGTCCACGGCGCCCACGAGCGGGCCCGCGGTCACCTCGAGACCGGTTTCCTCGCGCACCTCGCGCACCAGCGCCTGCTGGTCGGTCTCGCCCGGCTCGACCCTGCCGCCCGGTATCGACCACCGCCCCGCCTCCGGCTCGTGGCCCCGCCTGATCAGCAGGATCAGTTCGCCGTCGGTGAGGATGGCGCCGACACACGGGATGCGCAGCTCAGCCATGGCCCAAGTATCCAGGGAGTATTCACGCCACTTGGACGAGGTGCTTGACGTGCACGCTCGCACCCTTCAACGTCGGTGTCCATGAAGATGGCTCCCATCTGCCCGCGCTGCGGGGGGCCCCTGACCGAGCCCAGCCCCTGGGCCAGCGGCTGGCGCTGTGCGCTGCACGGCGAGGTGTACCCGCTGCTGTCTCCGTACTCGCCGTCCAGCGACGGGCTGCGCGGCCTGCTGCGCAACGCCAAGGTCCCGGTCTGGGTGCCCTGGCCGCTGCCGGTCGGCTGGCTGGTCACCGGGTTCGCCGGTGCTGGCGACGACCGGACCGGGACCCGCGCCTGCGTGGTGGCCCTGTCCGGGCCCAACCCGGTCGGCGGCCCGGGCGAGATGCTGCTGATCTCCGAGGAGCCCGGCGTCGGCCTGGGCGCTCACCTGGCCGGGCTGCCCGGCCCGGATCCGGGGGAGGGCTTCGCGACCGGGCCACCGCACGCGCTGGCCGGTTTCGGCCTGCATGAGTTCCCGTTGTGGCATGTGGACGCGCCGGACCGGGCGGCGTTCGCCGGCGAGGTGCTGGGCAACTGGGTGTGGGTGGTGCTGTGGCCCAGCACCGCGGGCGTCCTCCTCGTCGAGGCCCTGCCCCTGCGCGACCTGCGCGATCCCGGGCTGGACCTGGACCTGCCGTTCGGCGCCGCCTCGCCCCGCCTGCCGGGGGCAGGTGGTTAGCCGGTGCTAGCCCGGGGGGCGACCCCCGGAACCCCCGTAAGGCTTAGCATGAACGCTCGTGCGCATCGACCTGCATAGCCACAGCACGGCCTCGGACGGCACAGATCCGCCGGCCGAGGTGGTGCGCCGCGCCAGGCAGGCCGGCCTCGACGTCCTCGCGCTCACCGACCATGACACGCTGGCCGGGCACGCCGCGGCGCGGCGGGCTTTGGGCGGGGTGGTGGGGCCGGAGCAAGCACCGCGCGGGGTGGTGGGGCCGGAGCAAGCACCGCGCGGGGTGGTGGGGCCGGAGCAAGCACCGCCGCCGGGCCTGACCCTGGTCACCGGCATGGAACTGTCCTGCCGCCTGGAGGGCCGCAGCGTGCACATGCTCGCCTACGGCCTCGACGCGTTCGAGGGCTCGGAACTCGCCGCGGAGTGCGCGGCGATCGTGGCCGCCCGCCGCAGCCGCGGCCGGCGCATGGTGGAGCGGCTCCGCGACCTCGGGGTGGACATCACCTGGCCGCAGGTCGAGGCGCTCGCCGAGGGCGGGGTGGTCGGCCGCCCGCACGTCGCCAGGGCGATGGTGGCCGCCGGCGCGATCTCCCGCCCGGACCAGGCGTTCACGCCGGAGTGGATCGGCGCGGGGGGACGGGCCTACGTGAGCAGGTACGCGCTGAACCCGGTGCGGGCGCTCCGGCTCATCGCCGAGGCCGCCGGCGCCGCGGTGCTCGCGCACCCCGGTGCCGTCTCGCGTGGCTGGAGAGTTTCCGACGAGGCGATCTCCCTGCTGGCGCGGGCCGGCCTGGCCGGGCTTGAGGTCCAGCATCCCGATCATGATCAAGCTGAACGATTGCGCCTTGGTGCCCTGGCCGCGGAGCTGGACCTGGTTCCCACCGGAGGCAGCGACGATCACGGCAGCCTGACCGGTCACCGTCTCGGCCAGGAAACCTGTGCGCCGGAGTCCTATGAACGGCTGACGGCTCGGTACGGCAGGCCAGCCGGATGAGCCACATCTTCGACGTGAAGTTCTTCTGGCAGGTTTTCGTCACGCTGCTGGTGATCATGGACCCGCCCGGCGTGGTGCCGCCGTTCCTCGGGCTGACCAAAGGCCTGCCGGCCCGGGTGCGGAACCGGCTCGCCTGGCAGGCGGCGGTGGTCGGGCTCGGCGTGATCGTGGGGTTCGCCCTGTTCGGCCAGTCGATCCTTTCCTATCTCGGGGTGGAGCTGCCGTCCCTGCAGGCCGCCGGGGGATTGTTGCTCCTGCTGGTGGCGCTGCAGCTGCTGACCGGAAGCTACACAGAGCCCACCGAGGAGGAGCGGACCCGGGTCAACGTGGCGTTCGTCCCGCTGGGCACGCCGCTGCTGGCCGGTCCCGGTGCGATCGTCGCCACGATGGTGTTCGTGCAGCGGGCCAACTCAGTGGCGCAGTACATGGCGTTCGCGATCGCGCTTGTGGGGGTCACCCTCCTGCTGTGGCTTACCATGCGGTTCTCCGGCGTGATTCACCGGCTGCTGCGGCCAAGTGGCGTGGAATTGCTCACCCGGATCGCCGGCCTGCTGCTGTCGGCCATCGCCGTCCAGCTCATCGTCGGCGCGATCCGGGCCTTCGTAACAACGGGATGACCGAAAGGACGCACCTGTGGATGCGCGAGTCGAACGAATACAGACCGGCAAGGCCGATGGCAACGCCTGGGTGATCGGCGACGACGAAGAGGTGATCGTCGTCGACCCGGGCGAGGACACCGGCCCGGTGTTCGAGGCGATCGGCGACCGGGAGATCATCGCGGTGATCTGCACGCACGGCCACGCGGCCCACAGCGCGGGAGCACCGGTGGTGGCCGGGCGGGACGAGGCCCCGGTGGCGCTGCATCGCAGGGACCGGCTGAACTGGCGCGAGGCGCACGGCGACGAGATGCCCGAGATCGAAATGGAAGCGGGCGGCACCTTCGAGGTGGCCGACGTGGCACTGGAGGTGCTGCACACCCCCGGGCATACGCCCGGTTCTGTCAGCCTCTACTGCGAAGATCTGGATGTGGTGTTCACCGGGGATGCGCTGCTCGCCTCGGGGCCGTGCGCGCACGAGGGCAGCTTCCCCGATTTCTCCGGGCAGTTGTCGGCGATCGGGGCAGAGCTGCTCACGTTGCCGGGCACGACCAGGGTGCTGCCCGGCCACGGTGAGGAGACCACGATCGCGGCGGCGGAGAAGAGTTTCGACTCGTGGGTGACGGCGGGACCGGTGGATTCGAGTGATGGCGGAGACTAACCAGTGTTAGCGGACACGAACCAGCCTGTTCTGGACGGTATGCCGCGGCGGCTGTACCCGTGCACGCCGACCCGGCTGAGTACGTGGCTGGACTGCCCGCGCCGGTACCGGATGGCCTACCTGGACCGGCCCGCCCCGGCCAAGGGGCCGCCGTGGGCGCACAACAGCTTCGGTGCGAGCGTGCACAACGCGCTGGCCGGCTGGTGGCGGCTGCGCCGGCCGGGGCGCACCGTGACGGCCGCGGGCGACCTGCTGGAGCGCGGCTGGATCGAGGAGGGGTACGCGGGCCCCGGGCAGTCCGCGGAGCAGCGCGCCAGGGCCCGTGACATGGTGGAGCGCTACACGGGCACGCTTGACCCGGGCGCCGAGCCGCTGGGCGTGGAGCGGACCGTCGGCGCCCACACCGAGCACATCGTGCTGAGCGGCCGGGTCGACCGGCTGGACTCAAGGCGCGGCCCGGCGGGGGAGACCCAGCTCGCCGTGGTCGACTACAAGACCGGGCGCCGGCGGCTATCCAGCGACGACGCCAGGGCATCGCTGGCGCTCGCGCTGTACGCGGTGGCCGCGGCGCGGATCTTCCACGCGCCGTGCCATCGGGTCGAGTTGCACCATCTGCCCACCGGCGAGATCCACGCCTGGGAGCACACGGCCGCGACCCTGGACCGGCACGTGCAGCGGGCCGAGGGGATCGCGGCCGAGTGCCGCGATGCCGACGAGCGGTTCCGCGCCGGGTTGCCCGGGCCGGCCGCCGACAAGGTGTTTCCGCCGCGCCCGGGGCCCGGCTGCTCCTGGTGCGACTTCCGGGCGCACTGCCCGGAGGGATCGGCCGCGGGACCCGCGCACCGGCCCTGGGATGGCCTAGCGGATCAGTGATCCGCGGAGCCGGTGTGGCCCTTGCCGCGTCGGCGCCTGCGCCGTCGCGGGGCGTCGGCGTGGCTCACCGGGTGATCCGCTGCGGCTCCCTCACGCGCGATAGGCACGCCGCCCCTGGTCCGCCGGCGGGACCCGGAGCGCCGGGTGCGGGTGCGCTCCGCGCCGCCGGACCGGTGGCCCGCGGTGCGGTGCTTGCCGGTCTCGCCGAGGTCTTCTAGTTCTTCGGCCTCCAGTCCCTGGCGGCCGCTGGCCTCAGGGGCCAGCCGGCTGCCCGCGCCCGCCGGGATGCCCAGCGCGCTGAACAGGTGCTCGGAGGTGGAGTAGGTCTCGGGCGGCTCGGGATGGCCAAGGCCGAGCGCCTCGTTGATGAGCTTCCAGCGCTGCAGGTCGTTCCAGTCCACGAACGTGACCGCCACCCCGGACCGGCCCGCCCGGCCGGTCCGGCCGATCCGGTGCAGGTACGCCTTGTCGTCCTCGGGGCATTCGTAATTCACGACGTGGGTGACGTCTTCGACGTCCAGGCCGCGCGCGGCCACCTCGGTGGCGACCAGCACGTCCACCTTGCCGTGCCGGAACGCGCGCAGGGCCCGTTCCCGCTGCGCCTGGCCCAGGTCACCGTGCACCGCCGCGGTGGCGAAGCCGCGGGTGGTCAGCGCGCCCGCGACCTGGTCGGCGGTCCGCTTGGTCCGGCAGAACACCATGGTCAGCCCGCGCCCGTCGGCCTGCAGCACCCGGACCAGCATCTCGATCTTGTCCATCTGGTGGGCGCGGAACACGTGCTGCTCGGTCAGCGGCACAAGTTCGGGCTCATCGTGCTGCTCGGCCCGCACGTGCATCGGGCGGCTCAGGTACCGCCTGGCCAGGGTGACGACCTCGCCGGGCATGGTGGCCGAGAACAGCATGGTCTGCCGGCCTGCCGGGGTGAGCTCAAGGATCCGCTCCACGTCGGGCAGGAACCCGAGGTCGAGCATCTTGTCGGCTTCGTCGAGCACCAGCGTGCCCACGTCGGACAGGCTCAGATGCCCTTGGCGGACCAGATCGAGGAGGCGCCCGGGGGTGCCCACCACGACGTCCACGCCAGCGCGCAGCGCGTCGATCTGCGGCTCGTAGGCACGCCCGCCGTACAGCGTGATCACCCGCGCCCTGCTGGCCTTGCCGGCCGCAGCCAGGTCATAAGAGACCTGAATCGCCAGTTCCCGGGTGGGGACCACGACCAGGGCCCGGGTGTGGCCCGAGCGCGCAGGCGGCTGGCCGTCCAGCCGCTGCAGCAGCGGGATGCCGAACGCCAGCGTCTTGCCCGTGCCGGTCCTGGCCTGGCCGATCACATCGTGGCCGTCCAGCGCGATGGGCAGCGCCAGCGCCTGGATCGGGAAGGCGGCGGTGATCCCCTGTGCCGTCAGGCTCTCGCAGATCGACTCGGCGACACCCAGGTCGCTGAACAATGGGCCGGCGATGCTTTCCGCTTTCCCTGCGCCGGCGGTCAGGTCTTCGCCCTGTTCCCGGGCGGCAGGCATATACGTTGTCAGAGTTCCAACTCTCCACTTGGGCGCCGTGTGCGCCCGGTTACAGCCCCACCTGTGTCTCTCAAGACAAGAACACAGCGAAACGCATTCCGCATTCCCGTGTGACCGCAGGCCAGTGTACCAACGGGCGATAGGCTGCGCTGGTGGCAGGCACGGACGCGGCCCCGGCGGACGCACTGACAGATCTGTTCGGCCTGCTCGCCTACGCCGAACTCGTGGCCTTTTTCAACCTGTCCGGCGACGCCGAGCGCGCTTCATCCCTGGCGGACAAGGCGGCTCTCGGCGAGATGGCCGTCACCGAATTCGGTCACTTCCGGGCCCTGCACGACGAGCTCACCAGGAGGGGAGCCGTGCCGGAGCAGGCCATGGAGCCGTTCGTGGCGCCGCTGGATGCCTTCCACGCCAGGACCGCCCCGGCGGACTGGCTGGAAAGCTTGGTCAAGGCCTATGTGGGGGACGGGCTGGCAGCTGACTTCTACCGCGCGGTGGCCGAGCGCCTCGAGCCGCAGGCACGGGCGCTTGTCCTGGAGGCGCTCGCGGACACCGGCCACGCCGACTTCGTGGTCTCCCGGGTGCGTGCCGCCATCGAGGCCGATCCGTCGCGGGCCGGGCGGCTGGCGCTGTGGGCGCGGCGGCTGGTCGGCGAGGCACTGGCCCAGGCGCACCGGGTGGTGGCGGAGCGGCCGTCGCTCGCCAAGCTAGTTGCTGGCGCGGATGGTGAATCGGGCAGGCAGGGTGATATCGGGCGGATGTTCGCGCAGATCACCGATGCGCACGACCAGCGGCTGGCGGCGCTGGGGCTGTAAGCGGTCACAGGTTTCCGAAGCCGATCCTTCGCTGATCGGTGCCGTTGAGTTCCACGTAGCCGATCTTCTCGGCCGGGATCATGACTTTCCCGCCCTTGTCGTCGCGGACGACGAACATGCCGCCGTTGCTCAGTGCCGTGGTCAGGGAGCGCTCGACCTCGTCCGGGGAGGACGGCGTGTCGAGCACCAGTTCTCTCTGGATGGACTGGATACCTATCTTGACTTCCACGGTGATCCTTTCACTGGTCAGCAGCGACAGGGTCGCTGGCCCGCGGCCAACCGCTGATCCCGCGCCAGGCCAGCCTGGCCATGAGTTGCTCCGCGGCGTCCTTCGGGATCGCCCGGTCGGTGCCCAGCCAGTAGGTGGCGCTGACCTGGGCCATTCCGACCAGGCCCATGCCCAGAAGGTGCGCCTCCTCGTCACCGACGCCGGCATCCTCGGAGATGATCTCGCTGATCATCTCCGCGCATTCCCGGCTCGACTCATCCAGCCGGGCGCGTACCGCAGGCTCGTTGCGCAGGTCAGACTCGAATACCAGGCGGAACGCCTGGCCGGTGCTGCCGACGAAGTCGAAGAAGGCAGTGAACGTGGCGGTGACCCGCTGCTTGTTGTCGGTCGTGGATTCCAGCGCGGCCCGGACCGTTGCGGCGAGCGCGGCGACGCTCTCGTCCAGCAACGCCAGGTAGAGGTCCAGCTTGCCGGGGAAATGCTGGTACAGCACGGGCTTGCTCACCCCGGCCCGTTCGGCGATCTCGTCCATCGCGGCTGCGTGGTAGCCCTGCGCCACAAAGACTTCCTGCGCGGCGGCGAGCAGTTGCCTGCGCCTGGCCGGCTTGGGCAGCCGGTTCCCGGTCTGGCGGGCCTGGGGTGTCGTCGTCACCTGTGCCTCCAATGAGCCCTCCGCCTCCCTCTCACCGGTAATCGTCTTCATCCAGTTCCACTTCCCGATACTGCTCCATCGCGTCGGCCTCATCCACGTCAAGGGGGAGGTCGGCGCCAATTGAGGGCAGCGGGGCCGGGAGATCCTCGGGTTCGTCGATCGCCTCACCACGCTGTTCCGCGAGATCGGGCGCTGGCTGTCCCAGATCGCGCTCGCTCATCAGTGATCCCCTTCGCGTGTCCAGCCCACTCTGCCGTCTATTCTCTCGCGTAACGCGGTATCGCGGTGCCACGGGTGTTTCATCGTGACAGTGGCGGCTGCCGAAGAGCACAATCTGGCTAATCGGGGTACAGAAGCATCATGCGTGCCATGTGGAGAGGCGAGATCTCGTTCGGGCTCGTCGTGATTCCCATCCGGCTCTATGCCGCGACCGAGCACCGGGACGTCTCGTTCCGCCAAGTCCACCGGGAGGACGGGGGGCGGATCCGGTTCCGCCGGATTTGCTCGATCGACGGCGAAGAGGTCCCCTACGCCGACGTGGCCAAGGGGTACGAGCTGCCCAACGGCGAGATGGTGGTGCTCACCGACGAGGATCTGGCCGAACTGCCGCTGCCCACCGCGCACAGCATCGAGGTGGTGCACTTCTCCCCGGTCGACCAGGTCGACCCGATCATGTGGGAGCGCAGCTACTACACCGAGCCGGAGCCACAGGGGGTGCGTGCCTACGCGCTGCTGCGGGACGCACTGGAGCGGTCGGGCATGGTCGCGGTGGCGAAGGTGGCGCTGCGCAACCGGGAGACGCTGGCCGCGCTGCGCACCCGCGACGGGGTGATCGTGCTGGTGACGCTGATGTGGCCGGACGAGGTCCGGGTGCCCGACTTCGAGTTCCTTGAGGAAGACGTCGAGGTGCGGTCCCAGGAACTCAAGATGGCCTCGTCCCTGATCGACTCGATGACCGTGGACTTCGACCCGTCCCAGTACTCCGACCAGTACCGGGAAGCAGTAGAGGAACTCGTCGAGGCCAAGATCGAGGGGCACGAGGTGACCGCGCCGCCACCGCCACCGGAGAAGCCGGTGACCAGCCTGGCGGACGCGCTGCAGGCCAGCCTCGCGGCCGTCGGTGAGAAACCCGGCCAGCGTGACATCGGTGCCGGGCGCAAACCGCGGCGCAGCGCTTAGTGCTTATCGCCGCTCCCCGGGTTATCCCTGCGCTTCCCGGGACGGGGATCCTCGCACCTGGGTATGTGACGATCGACGATGGCCGGATCGCCGCAGTAGGCGAAGGTCCGCCGCCGGGTTCCCCGGATCTGGGGCTGGACTCCGGGGTGCTGGTCCCGGGCCTGGTGGATCTGCAGGTCAACGGCTACTACGGCGTCGATCTCGCCGACTGTGACCCCGACGGCTGGGCCCTGGTGGCACGGCGGTTGCCGGAAACCGGCACGACCGCGTTCCTCCCGACGTTCATCACCGCTCCGGTGCCCACACTGGCCACGGAGTTGCGTTCGGCCGCAAAGACAGCGGAAGCGGTGACCGCGGGAGCTCGTGTCCTCGGCGTGCATCTGGAGGGGCCGTTTCTGTCCCCGGCCCGCGCGGGCGCGCACCGGCGGGACTGGATCGTGGCGCCGTCGCCGGGCGCGGTCACCGAACTGCTGGATGCCGGGCGGGGGCTGCTGCGGCTGATGACGCTGGCGCCCGAGGCCGACGGCGCGCTGGCCGCGATCGGGATGCTGACCGCGGCGGGGGTAGTAGTCAGCATGGGGCACAGTGACGCCACCGCCGCCGAAGTGGCCGCAGGCGCGGACGCGGGCGCCCGGATGGTCACCCACCTGTTCAACGCGCAGCGCGGGCTGCATCACCGCGAGCCTGGCGTGGTCGGCCAGGCACTGACCGACCAGCGGCTGACCAGCGGGCTCATCGTGGATCTGAGCCATGTGTCCGCCGCCGCCTGCGCGATCGCGTTCGCCGCCGCGCCGGGCCGGATCTGCCTGATCACCGACGCGGCCGCGTGCGCGGGCATGCCGCCGGGGCGCTACCTGCTCGGCGGCCAGCCGGTGGACCTGCCGCCCGGCGGCGGCGCTCCGGTGCGGCCCGGCGGGACACTTGCCGGCTCCGCGCTGCGAATGGACCTGGCCGTGAGCAACGCCGTCGCCGTGGGACTGGGCCTCCCCGAGGCGGTGGCCGCGGCCAGCCGGATCCCTGCGGACCTCATTGGGCGGCCGGATCTGGGGCGGCTGGCCGCCGGTGCCGCCGCGGACCTGGCTTGGCTCGGCGATGACCTGCGTGCCCGTGCCACCTGGGTGAGCGGTGCGCGGGTCTACGGTTCCCTGTAGACCTTGTGCTGCGCGGCCTGGGCGCGCGGGCGGAGCACCATCAGATCCACGTTGAAGTGCCCCGGGCGGGTGACCGCCCAGGTGATCGCGTCGGCGATGTCGTCGGCGGTCAGCGGCTCGCGGACGCCCTTGTACACCGCTGCGGCCTTGTCGGCGTCGCCGCGGAACCGGTTCACCGCGAACTCGTCCGTGCGAACCATCCCGGGCGCGATCTCGATCACCCGGACCGGCTGGCCGCACAGTTCCAGCCGGAGGGTGCCCGCCATCGCGTGCTGTGCATGCTTGGCGGCCGCGTACCCGCCGCCGCCCTCGTAGGTGATGAACCCGGCGGTGGAGGTCAGCATCACGATGGTGCCATCGCCGCTAGCGATGAGCAGCGGCAGCAGCGCCTTGGTCAGGTGCAGCGAGCCGAGCACGTTGACATCGAACATGGTCTGCCAGTCGGCCGGGTCCGCGTTCCCGACGTCCTCCATGCCGATCGCGCCGCCCGCGTTGTTGACCAGCACGTCGCACCGGTCGAGCGATCGGGCGAACGCCGTAACGGCCGCCGTGTCGGTCACATCGAGGAGTTCGGTCTGTGCCGAGCCGCCCCGTTCCCTGGCACGGGCGGCGGCCTGTTCCAGCCGGTCGGCCCGGCGGGCGGCCAGGACAACGTGGTACCCCGCGCCGGCCAGTTGCGCTGCGGTGGCCGCGCCGATGCCGCTGCTCGCGCCGGTGACAACCGCGACTGGCTGCATGATCTGCCTCCCAGTGTTTTGAGCCACGCTATCGCCCGCTGTACCGGCAAAGCGCGCGTACGACGCTGCCACGGGCGCCCAGGTGTGGCTTTGATCACTACAAGATCCAGCGGCACCGAGGGCAGCGCTCGCGGCTTAATCCGGGTAGTCGCTGGGGCCGACGGCGTAGCGGCGTCCGGCTGGTGTGGTCCAGGTCATGACGCCCGGGCTGGCCTGGTGCAGTACCCAGCCCGGAGACTGCTTGGCGTCATGGTGGCGCCGGCACAATGGCGCGAGATTGCACAAGCAGGTCCGGCCTCCTCGGTGGTAAGCCAGGGTGTGGTCGGCGTCGCATCGCGTTGCGGGCTGCCGGCAGCCGGGATAGGTGCAGGTGGCATGCCGGATCTGGACCAGGTGCCGCAGCCCGGGGGAGGGTCGGTACGCAGCCGTCTCCCTGGCATGATCACAGCTGCTGTCGGCCAGGAGCGTAAGGCTGAAGATCCAGGCCCTATTAGGTACCTGCGCCTCAGGCTCGGTGGGCGCGCGCGTTCTCGGACCGTCATGCGGACGGTCTGCCGGTCTGTCGTTGGGGCCGCCTGCCGGTCTGTCGTGCGGGCTGCCTGGCGGTCTGTCACGTGGGCTGCCTGCCTGCACACCGTGTGAGCCGGTTTCCTGTGCACCGGGTGGTCCGGTGGGCTGCTCAGGACGGCGCTGACTCCGCGGCGGTCCGGCGCGGGCGCATCCGTGTGCGACGGGACGGCCATGTGAGTCGGTGAGTGTGAGACACCACCTGGTGCCGGCCCGCGCGGATAGGGCGTCGGCGATGGCGCGGGAATCGTCGGCGTCAAGCGGCCCGAACCCGGCGACGTTGCCGGGCGCGTCGGAGAGGCCGAGCCAGCTAGCCAACGGCATCGTCAGGTTCACGGACCCAGAGGCGAAGAACGCTCCGGGGCTGGCCCAGCCGCCCGGAGTGCCGGGGCTGGCCGAGGTGTCAGGGCTGCCAGGGCTGGGGGAGACGGCGGGGCTGGCGGAGACGCCTGGGCTGCCGGAGAGACCGGGGTTAGTGGGAACGCCAAGGCCACCGAAGGCACCGGGCCCGGCGGACGGGCCGAATCCTGGCGACGTGATGCGAGTCTGAGAATCATCCGGCAGGTTGGCGGACCCCCCAATGGAGCCATCGAGGGACATGCCAGGGGCGGGGCCGGGACTTGCCGGGATCAGTGAGCCCACGGAGCTTCCGGTAAGCAGGGCCAGGTAGACCTGGGCTCGCAGTTGATCCAGGGTGCCAGGGGCACCGGCGCGCTTTAGTTGCCTGGCCAGCGCGCTGAGGTTCTTGTCGGCGGCCAGGACCGACGCCGGGGGAAGGTCGCGTCCCGCCAGTGCCGCGGTACCGCCGTGTTCGTCCCAGCGCTCGACCCGGGCATCCTCGAGCGCCCGTTCCTTCCGCTTGCGAGCCGCCCCGGGATCCGCCGATTGCACGGCGCGCCGGGTGGCGGCGCGCAATTCGCCGGTTGTCTGGCCTGCGGCCGCACCGATGACGCCCTGTTCCACCGCCGCCGCGTGCTCATTGCCGAGCCCGGTGACCTCATCGGCGATCACCATGGCACGGGGCAGGTCGATATCTCCGGCAGTGAGCGCTTGGCTGGTCAGGGGCAGGCGGCGCAGCGCGACGGCCAGACTGAGCACCTGGTCTGCGGCCCGCCTGGTTAAAGTCAGGGCGGCGGCGATCTCGTCATCGGCGTGGCGGGCGGCACCGGTACTGCCAGCCTGCTCCTCGGCCCAACGACGGCGCCACAAATCCCCGGCAGCAGCCAGTTCCATCGACGCGGACCAGGACGCCAGCCGCCTGGCGGCTCGCATCACCCCGATGAGCTCATCGTCGGTGAGCCTGCCTAAGCCGATGGCCCCGGCGTTCGCCATGAACCCGGCCAGACGTGGTCCCGGGAGCAGGTCGTCGGCTACGCCTCCAGTGGCGAACCAGCCACCGTCGCCGCGAGTCCGGGCGCCTGAGTCAGGCTTCGGCGCCTCCTGGCTCCCTCCCTCGGCACATCCGAGGCCGCGGCGCTCCGCCGCAGGAACTGAGGCCTCCGGAACTGAGGCCTCCGGGTCTAATGCGTCCGGGTCTGACGCTTCTGGCCCGGGCATCGCCGGCTCTAGAGGCTCCCCTTCTGGGTCCGCCAGATCCCAGTCGGCCAGTTCCGCCGGATCCCAGTCAGCCGAATCCGTGGGATCCCAGTCAGCCGACGGCCCGTCGCCTGGTCCCGCGGGGTCCCAGTCCGGTGCCGCCACCGGATCCCAGTCGGCCTCCGCGCTCTCCCAATCTGGCGACCCAACGGCCTGGCCATCAAAGGTGCCGGTTCCCCGGGTGGGAAGGTGATCAGGGGTCAGCATAGGAGCTGGCATCCGTCGCACCTCCCTAGGTTCAAGGTAGCCGGCCAGTTCAACAAGCTAAAACGATAATACTTTCGACCTCTGACATTTCTCGTCGCCAGCGGTGGCCAGCCTCGTGCGATCTCCGGTGAACCATGAATCCGATCAAGGCGCAGCACTCCGCCGACCGCGACGCGGGCACCCCGCCAGGCACGGCTGCAGAGTCGAAGCAAGTAGTCATATTTGAGCACTCGTGTTTTAATACCAAGTGTGAATCCGACCCGGTTGTTCATCCTGGGTGCACTAGCCAAGCACGGCCCGATGTACGGCCACCAGCTGCGCCGGGACGCCCGGCTCGACCGGACCGAGCTATGGTCCGAGGTCCGGCCCGGGTCGCTGTACGGTGCGCTGCACCGTCTGGCGGCCGAGGGCCTGATCGAGCCATTGCGAACCGAACAGGCGGGCCAGCTTCCCGCGCGCACCGTCTACGGCATCACCGCGGAGGGGCACCGTGAACTGCGGGCCTTGCGGGCCGAAGCGCTGCAGGAGGTCAGGCTGCAGCCGGATCCCGTCGATCTCGCCCTGGCGATGAGCGGAGACCTCGACCCCGCCATCCTGCGCGGATACCTCGAAGACCGGGTAGGGGCACTGTCCGCCCGGGCGGCTCAGTTCGACCACCAGCGGGACCGGCTGTGGCCGGGCCAGACCGTGGCCGACGACCTCGTCGTCGAGCACGCGCGGCTGCGGATCCGGAGCGAACTGGAGTGGCACGTGCTGGTCCTGGACCAGCTCGGCAAGCTGACCGCGGACAGCCAGCGGCCAAACGCCGAGCGGCCGGCCAGCGAGCGACCGGACGACGAGCTCGCCTCCAGCACCGGGCACACCGAGCGGTCCCGCGCATGACGGTCCGTCCGCTGCGGCTGCTCGGCGACCCGCTGCTGCGCACGCCGTGCGAGCCGGTGGTGCGCTTCGACGACGCCCTGGCCCGCCTGGTCACCGACCTCCTGGACACCGTGGCCGAACCCGGCCGGGCCGGGCTCGCCGCCAACCAGATCGGCTCCGGCCTGGCGGTCTTCAGCTACGACCTCGATGGCCAACTGGGTTACGTGATCAACCCGCGAGTCGTGGAACTGCGCGGCAGCATCGACAGTCCGGAGGCCTGCCTGTCCATCCCAGGCATCTCCGCCGTCCGGACTCGTGCCGAATACGCGGTGGTGGAAGGGGTCGACCTCGGCCAGGAGCCGGTCGTAGTGGCCGGCGGCGGCGAACTGGCCCGCTGCCTGCAACACGAGACCGACCACCTGCGAGGCAAGCTCTACATCGACGATCTCACCGGCACCGAGCGCCGCCGCGTCATGCGGCACCTCACCGCCCCGGCCTAGCCGGCCCGGCCCCTGCCCAGCCGGCTAGGCCCGGCCCAGCCGGCCCGGCCTAGTCGGCACCGCCCCGGCACCAGACCCTCACCTGGCGTTTACCCCGGTCACCTACCCTCGAAGATGTGCCTGATACGCCTCGCGTGACGAATGAGACCGGAAACGGGCAGGGTCCGCCCGCGCCGTTCCGTGGTGTGATCCTGGACTGGGGCGGCGTGATGACCAACCCCATCAGGGACATGGTCGCCGTCTGGCTGGACGGCGAAGATGTCGACCACGAGCACTACGCGGCCGTGATGCGGCCGTGGGTGGTAGGGGCATACGACCAGAACGGCGACACCAACCCGATCCACGCCCTCGAACGCGGGGAGTGCACGGTCGAGGAGTTCGAGCGGCTGCTGGCCTCGCAGATCGCCCGCCGCGACGGCGTCCAGGTGGCGGCGGAGGGCCTGCTGACCCGGATGTTCGCCGGGTCCACCATGGCCGTCCCGATGCAGGCGGCGGTCCAGGCGGTCCGCGCCGCCGGCCTGCGCACCGCGCTGCTGTCCAACTCGTGGGGCATGGCCGACTACCCGCGGCACCTGTTCCCCGGCATGTTCGACGTCGTGGTGATCTCGGGTGAGGTCGGCATGCGCAAGCCGGAGGAGCGGATCTTCCGCCACGCGGCGGGCCTGCTCGGACTGGATCCGGCCGAGTGTGTGTTCATCGACGACATCGAGGTCAATACGAAGGCCGCCGAGGCGATAGGGATGACCGCGATCCTGCACCACGATCCTGCGGCGACGCTTGCCCGCCTCGGCGAACTTCTCGGCCTTGCCCTGACCGGCTGACCCGCCCCGGCGGAGCGCTCTACGCTGAACGTCCGTGGGTGCTGCCTACCCGGCCTCGTCCAGTCCAGGGCGCGGAGCGAACATGCGCGCGATCAGGCGCGCGGACACCAAGCCAGAACTCGCCCTGCGCAGCGCGCTGCACCGGGCCGGCTACCGGTTCCGCAAGGACCACAGGCTCGACTTGGACGCGGGGGCGCGGGTCCGGCCCGACATCGCGTTCACCGCGCGCCGGGTGGCCGTCTTCGTGGACGGGTGCTTCTGGCACGCGTGCCCAGAGCACGGCCGGAATCCGGCGGTCAACGAGTGGTACTGGGCGCCGAAACTCCGCCGCACGGTGGAGCGGGACCGGGCCGCCGACGCGGCGCTGGCAGCGGCCGGGTGGCGGGTCGTCCGGATCTGGGAGCATGTGCCGCTCGCCGACGCGGTCGCGGCCGTCACCGCCGCGCTGGGTGGCGAAGAGTAATCACTGAGCGAAGTCCGTGCCATGGAGTGCTCGCGGTGGCAGACTCAGATCACCTCGGGGGCGGGCCCCGCCTGCGTGTCTCCGCCACCGTGGCTGCCTGGAAAACACAATGCGCGTCTACCTGCCCGCGACGCTGCCAGGACTGGCCGGCCTGCTGCGTATGGCTGAGATTGGCCCGGCGCCGTTGCGCGCCTTCGCGGTGACGCCCGCGCTGCGTGAGTGGTACGCGAGCGGTGACCTGGAAGAACTCGAATACGTGGCGATGATGCACGCTGCCCGGGCCTCGCTGCGGATGCTTGTGGAAGATCCCCAGGCGCCGCGCCGCCGGGTGGTAATCGCCGCGGATGTGCCGGACCAGCAGGTCGGCACGACCGCCGGGTTCGACGAGCCGACCGTCGTCGAGATCCTGGCCCCGGTCCCTCTGGCCCGCGTGGTATCGGGGCATGTTGACGACGAGGTCGCGATGGCCGACGTGGCGGACGCGGTGGCGGCGCTGCCGGCGGCGGACTCCGGTGACGACGACGCCCGTTTCGTGGTGGATGGCGCCGAAGGCCACGAACTGCTCTGGTACGCCTCCCAGGAACTGCCGCACCTGGCCGGCTGAGCCAGGCCAGGTGCGGCAGGGCACCGGTTACCCCGGGACCTTGTCAAGGAACCCCAGCACGGTGGCCAGCCGGCCGTCGCTGTCGGCCACGGCGACGTCGAACCCGACGACCACGGGTTCCACGCCGTCGGGGCCGAGACCCCAGGTGAACCGGGCCTGGCGGTGGTGGCTGTCCACCGGGCCGAGCAGGGTGAAGCCGAAGCCGGGGAACTGCTCCTGTACGGCCGCGATCGTGGCGTCGATGGCCTCGCGCCCGGTCACCTCGCCGAGTGGGTCGGTGTAGCTCGCGTCCGCGGCCCAGACCTCGTCGATGAGCTTGCGGCGCAGCCCCGGGTCGGTCTGGTTCCAGCAGGCGATGTACCTCTCGATGACCTCGTGCACGGCTTCCTCCTCGGGTTGACGTTTCCGTGTGGTCGGCATCGATCCTGCGCAAGGCGGCCGCGCCCTGTCGATTACCTGACAGGTAGGGCGCCAGCATGACCTCGCAGGTAATCGCCCGGGCCCCCGGCCGGCCGCTACGCTCGCAGCCGTGACCGTTGCCAGTACCCGCTACCAGCCCCACCGGCCCGTCGGTGACCTGCTCCGCGAGTGGCGCCAGCGGCGCCGGCTGAGCCAGCTTGACCTGGCCATCGAGGCCGACATCTCGGCGCGCCACCTGAGCTTCGTGGAGACCGGCAGGTCCCGGCCGACCAGCGCGATGATCTTGCGCCTGACCGAGCACCTCGACGTGCCCCTGCGCGACCGCAACACGCTGCTGCTGGCCGGCGGTTACGCCCCCGCCTACCCCGAGCACTCGCTCGACAGCCAGGAACTGGCCGCGGTCCGCGTCGCCTTGCGCAGCTTGCTCACCGGGCACGAGCCCTATCCGGCGGTGGTGGTCAACCGCTGGTGGGAACTTCTTGATGGCAATACGACGGTCGGGGTGCTGACTGAGCCAGTTGCCGCGCACCTGCTTGCGCCGCCGGCGAACGTGCTCAGGCTGAGCCTGCACCCGGAAGGGATGGCGCCGCACATCGTCAACCTGGCCGAATGGCGGGCACACCTGCTTGGCCGGTTGCGCCGGCAACTGGCGGCCACCGGCGACGCCCGGCTCGCCGAGTTGTTCGAGGAGCTACGGGGTTACCCAGGGGGCGAGCCGGGGGAGCCGGGGCCGGCCGATGTCGTGGTGCCGCTGCGGTACCGGCGGGGAGACCAGGAACTGGCCTTCTTCAGCATGACGGCAGTGGTGGGCACGCCCATGGACGTGACGATCGAGGAACTGGCGATCGAGTCGTTCTACCCCGCGGATCAATCGACCGCCGAGGCCCTGTGGGCCGACCGGGGCTGAGGGGGCACGGACCGGCAGCCTGGCACCTGGCCGAACGCCCGCTGCCAGGCCACCGGCCCCTGCCATGGGTGCCGACGGAATGCCGGATGCCAACACGCTGTTCAACATGGCCGAGCGGCTGTCCGGCTCGTTCGGCATCGCGCTGCTCGCCACGTTGTACGCCAGCCGGACTGCGGCGACCGGCGACCCGGTCACCGCGCTGCACGACTGCGCCCTCCTGCTCACGGCGGCTGCGGCTGTGGGAGCGGTGGCCGCTGCGTGCAACCATGGAGTGTCCGCCGATGATGCCGGGTTTGCTCAGGGAGGCCGTCATGGACGCCGTCACCACAGTGCCGCCGCCAGCCAACGAGCCGATCAGGCAATACCCACCAGGCAGCCCTGACCGCGCGGCTCTGGAAGGCAAGGTCAAGGAGCTGACCGGAGAGCGTGCCGAGCTGACCATGACCATCGGCGGCCGGCAGAGGTTCGGCGGCGGTGAGCCCATCGACGTCGTCGCCCCGCACAACTTCCGGCACGTGCTCGGCACCATGCGTAACGCGACCGAGCAGGACGTGGCCGACGCCATCGACGCGGCCGCCGCCGCCGCGCCGGGCTGGCGCGCGATGTCCTTCGACGACCGGGCGGCGATCCTGCTGCGCGCCGCCGATCTGCTGGCCGGCCCGTGGCGGGCGACGATCAACGCGGCCACGATCGCGGGCCAGTCCAAGTCGGTGTATCAGGCCGAGATCGACGCGGCCTGCGAGCTGATCGACTTCTGGCGGTTCAACGTCCACTTCGCCCGGCGGCTGCTCGAGGAGCAGCCGCTGTCCTCCCCGGGCACCTGGAACCGGATGGAGTACCGGCCGCTTGAGGGCTTCGTCCTGGCGATCACGCCGTTCAACTTCACCTCGATCGCGGGCAACCTGCCCACCGCGCCTGCCCTGCTCGGCAACGTGGTGGTGTGGAAGCCGTCGCCGACCCAGCAGCTAGCCGCGCACGCGACCATGCGCCTGCTGGAGGCGGCCGGACTGCCTCCGGGGGTGATCAACCTGATCACCGGGGACGGCCAGGCGGTGTCCGCGGTGGCGCTGCCGCACCGTGACCTCGGGGGCATCCACTTCACCGGGTCCACGGCAACGTTCCAGCACCTGTGGCGGACCGTCGGCGAGAACATCTCCGGCTATCGCGGCTACCCGCGCCTGGTCGGCGAGACCGGCGGTAAGGACTTCGTGGTGGCGCACCCCTCCGCCGACCCGGCGGTGCTGGCCACGGCGCTGACCCGGGGCGCGTTCGAGTACCAGGGGCAGAAGTGCTCCGCGGCCTCGCGTGCCTACGTGCCGCGCTCGCTGTGGGACGGCATGCGCGACGACTTCCTGGCCCAGGTGGAGTCGCTGACCATGGGCGACGTCGCCGCCGACCTCTCGCTGTTCATGGGCGCGGTCATCGACGATCGCGCGTTCGCCAAGCACAGCGGGGCGCTGGAGCGGGCCAGGAGCCGGGCTGCGGTGCGCATCCTCACCGGCGGTGGCACGGACGGGGCCGAGGGCTACTTCGTCCAGCCCACCGTGCTGGAGTGCACCGACCCCGGGGACGAGGTGTTCACCACCGAGTACTTCGGGCCTATCCTCGCCGTGCACGTCTACGACGACGCTGACTACCCCGGCGTGCTCGCCCAGGCCGCCGACGTGGCGCCGTACGCGCTGACCGGCTCGATCATCGCCAGGGACCGGGCGGCCATCGCGGCGGCGACCGACGTGATGCGGTTCGCCGCGGGCAACTTCTACATCAACGACAAGCCGACCGGCGCGGTCGTCGGGCAGCAGCCGTTCGGCGGCGCCCGGGCCAGCGGGACCAACGACAAGGCGGGCTCGATCTTCAACCTGACCCGCTGGGTCAACGCGCGGACGATCAAGGAGACGTTCGTGCCGCCCACCGACTACCGGTACCCCCACATGGGGTGACCGCAGCTCACCTGACCACGTCGTACCCGGTCATGTGGAAGAACGACCCGCCCTGCTTGGCGTTGGTGGCGGCTGGCCCGATCTCGATCGTGTGCCGACCAGACCGCGGCCACCGCCAGGCGAACAGCACGGAATCCGGGAGCGACCTGTCCGAACTCGACTTGTTCTGCCAGATTCCGGTCTGGTCGAACGTCTGGGTCCCGTCGATGAGCACCTGGGCGTGGCCGTCGGTGCAGCAGACCTCGCCGATCGTGCCGATGATGGCCACGGCGCGCCCGGTGAAGCTGAACGAGACCGGGGAACCGGACATGGCCTGTTCGTCCCGCACGAACGACGCGCGGGCCCAGAACCCCTGGCGGGCCGGCCTGCCCGCCGGGTCGAGCGCCGCCGCCACCTGCGCGAGCGCCAGGCCGCCGTTGACCTGCCAGGCGGTCACCGGCCCCGCTTGCGGCGGGCCGTCGAAGAACCGTCCGTAGGCCCCCGTGCGGGCGTTCCGGGACGCCGCCGACGCGCTGGCCGCGGCAAGCAGCCAGTGCCGGGCGAACGCCTGGCCGCTCGTGGCGAGGCCGTACATGGCCTCGATGAGCGGTTCGGCGATGTCGTTCTCCGCCTGCAGGTCCGCGTAGACGCCGGTGCCGTCGCCCAGGTACGCCGCCACGGCCTGCGCGGTGGCGGTCGCCTCGTTGAGGTAGGAGCTCTGCCCGGTGATCTGCGCCAGAGCCTGGCCGTCCCAGATCATGGTGCCGTTCACCGAGGCGTAGTACTGCGCGGGCACCTGGGTACACGAGTTGCCGTTGTCGAACAGGTACACGGTGTAGAGCGAGGTGCCGGGGCTCATGAAGTACTGCCGGACCGCCTGATACTGATTCTCCGCCTGGGCCAGGTAGCTGCGCTGGTGCGTGATCTGGTAGAGCAGCACGGCGGCCTTGACGTAGTTGGCGCCGCTCTCCAGCGTCTTGAGTTGGGTGCCGCCGCCGCCCGCGTGCTGGTAGAGGACGCTGGGGCAGGCGCCGAGCGCGAACAGCCGGGGCGCGTTGCCGGCCACGTAGCCGAAATACGCCTCCGCCTTGCTCAGTGCCTCGCGGTTGCCGGTGACCTGATACTCGCGCGCCGCGGCGATGGAATCCCACAGCGGCACGTCGCTGAGCCCGCTGTGTGACTTGGGCGAGGTGGTGGCCAGCGCGTTCATGATGGGCGCCACCCTGCGGTCGCGAGTGAGCAGCCAGTGCAGGTACAGCACGTACGTGAGCGAGTCGGCGCCCCAGTCGCGGTTGCTCGTGAAGCACCGCAGCGGCACGCACATGTTCCACCGGCCCGCGCCGTTGTAGTACTCGCCCTCCAGGGTCGCCAGCGCCTGGCGGCCCAGCGCCGCGTACGTCCCGGGGTGCCTCGCGGCTGCCGTCTGGGCCGCGGCCGCACGTGTTGTCGGTGGGCTGGCCGACGCGGCGCCGCCCTGGTCGGCGAGCGGGACCGCGGAGCCGTGGGCACCGGGCTCGGCCGGGAAACCGTTGATGATGGGCGTGGGCGCGGTGGCGCAGCCGCCCAGGACCACTGCCAGGAGCCCGGCCACGGCCGCCTTGCGCACCGTCAACCGGGCCCCGCGGCGCGGTCGCACCCGCATCCGCCGGTCTACGAACAACATCCCCCCACGGGTATGACCGCCGCCAGGCTTGTCCCAGGTAATAGTGACCCGGGAGCACAGGTGTACGTCAACCCCGCGCCCGCAGTCCGTCTGCACTAGCCTGGCACCGCTATGAGCGCTCAGCCCCGGGCCCCGCGGGACTCCCATTACCGCCTTGTCCTCTGGAACATCGGTTCGACCCTGCTTGACGTGGCGCGGGTGAACCGGGCGGCGTACGCCGAGGCGTTCCGCGCGGTGACCGGACGGCCGCTGGTCCAGGTGCCCCAGATGGCCGGGCGGACCGACTCGGAGACCTTCTTCGAGGCGCTCGCGGTGAACGCCACCGGGCCTGTGCCCGGCGACCCGGCGGGCGAGGAGCTTCTCGGCCGGTTCGTCGTGCAACTCGCGGTCGCCTTCCGCGCCCGTAGGGACCTGCTCACCACGCAGGGCCGGCTCATGCCCGGTGCCCTGGAGGCGGTCACCGCGGTGTGGCGGCTGCCCGGCCTGGTGCAGACCGTTGTCACCGGGGCGATCAGGCCCAACGCGATCGAGGTGCTGCGCGCGTTCGGTCTGGACCGCTATCTCGACACCGAGATCGGCGGGTTCGGTTCCGAGGTGTACCCCAAGGGCGGGATGCTGCTGAACGCGCGCGGCCGGGCGGCGGAGAAGTACCGCACCAGCTTCACCGAGCACACCACCGTGTACATCGCCGACTCGACCAGGGATGTGGAAGCGGCCAGGATCGGGGCGTGCCGGTCGATCGGCGTCGCCAGCGGCCGCTCGTCCGCCGGGGAACTGCGCGACGCCGGCGCGGACGTGGTGCTGGACGACCTGGCCGACACCGCCGCGGTGGTGGCCGCGGTGGATCAATTCACTACGCCCGTCCGCTCATGAGCAGCCCGCCGTGACTGGTGAGCCCACCGCCGTGGCCGAGCCGGTTCCGCTGCGGGTGATCGCCGCGCAATGGACCCGCCTCGGCTGCATCGGCTTCGGCGGGCCGCCCGCGCACATCGCGCTGCTGCGCAAGCTCGTCGTGGACGACCGTGCCTGGCTCGACCCGCGCGAGTTCGAGGACGGCGTCGCGGTCGTCAACCTGCTGCCCGGCCCCGCCTCCACCCAGCTCACCATCTACTGCGCCTGGCGGCTGCGCAGGGCCGCGGGCGCCCTGGTCGGCGGCGCGGGCTTCATCCTGCCCGGCCTGGTGGTGATCCTCACCCTGTCCACGGTGTTCCTGGCCGAGCACCCGCCGGGCTGGGTCACCGGGGCCGCGCTCGGCGCGGGCGCGGCCGTTCCCGCGGTAGCCGTGGCGGCCGCACTCAGCCTGGTCCCGCCGAGCTGGCGCCGGGCCGCGACCACGGCGGCCCGGGCCAGGTGGATCGGCTACCTGGTGGCCGGGGGCGCCGCCGCGGCACTGGCCGGGCCGTTTCTGGTGCTGATCCTGGTCGGCTGTGGGCTGATCGAAGCCCTGTTGCGCCGGCCGCCCAAGATCCCACCGGCCGTACCGGCGGTCGCGCTGCCGCTGGCCGCCGCCAGCACCGGCGGCCTGCTCTCCCTGGCCTGGCTGGCGTTCAAGGTGGGCGCGCTTTCCTTCGGCGGCGGCTTCGTGATCATCCCGCTGATGCAGCACGACGCCGTGCACACCTACCACTGGATGACCGCGAGCACGTTCCTCACCGCGGTCGCGCTCGGGCAGGTCACCCCGGGGCCGGTGGTGCAGACCGTGGCGGTGGTCGGGTACGCGGCGGCCGGGATCGGCGGCGGGCTGCTCGCCTCGCTGGTCGCGTTCACCCCGTCGTTCTGCTTCGTACTCGGCGCGGGCCGGCACTTCGACCGGCTCCGGCGCAGCGCCACGGTACAGGCCTTCCTCACCGGGGCCGGCCCGGCCGCGATCGGTGCGATCGCAGGCGCGGCCATCCCGCTGGTGGCGGCGCTGGCGCACCTGTGGCAGGCCGGGCTACTGCTGCTCGCGGCCGGCTGGCTGATCGGGCTGCGCCGCGGGGTGGTGCCCGCCATCGTCGGCGCGGCGATCGTGGGGATCCTTGTCTACCTCGCTGGGGGCCCGGTCCATTGAGCAGAGACACGCTGATCACGATCTACGGCGTGATTGCCGTCACGTTCATGATGGCGATGTACGCGCTGGAGCGGCGGCACCCGGCGTTCGTCCTGGCCTTCGCGGGCGGCTGCCTGGCCTCCGCGGCGTACGGGTTCCTGTCCGGGGCGTGGCCGTTCGGTGTGGTCGAGGCGATCTGGTCGGTCATCGCCGTGCGGCGCTATCTGGCCGGGGGAAAGGCGGGCTGACCCGGGGGCCGTGTTGCAAGGAGTCGGCTCACTGACCGATGCTGGGGCCTATGCCGTCCGACAACGAGGTCAGGCCGGGCACCCTGGGGCGCGACTACGGTGACGTCCTGTGGCAACCGGGCCCGGAAGTGATCGAGCGGGCCCGGATCACCGCATACCGGCGCTGGCTCGGCGCCGAACGGGGGATCGCCCTCGGCGGCGGCACCGGCCCCGATGCCTACCAAGAACTGCATCACTGGTCAGTCACCGAGCCGGGGCCCTTCTGGGGCTCCCTCTGGGACTACTTCGGGGTGGCCGGCGAGCGGGGCGACGGCCCGGTGCTCACCGGCACCACGATGCCGGACGTCACCTGGTTCCCCGGCGCCACACTCAACTACGCGGCCAACGCCCTGCGCACCGCGGTCACCGATCCCGGCAGGATCGCTGTGATCGCCCGGGACGAGGCTGGGAACCAGTCCACGCTGAGCTACGGCGAACTGGCGGCCGAGGTGGCCCGGGTGCGGGCTGGGCTGATAGCGCTGGGCGTAAGCACCGGCGACCGGGTCGCCGCGTGCCTGCCGAACATCCCCGCGGCGATCATCGGCCTGCTCGCCACGGCGAGCATCGGGGCGATCTGGTCGTCCTGCTCGCCGGACTTCGGCCCGGCCAGCGTGATCGACCGGTTCGCGCAGATCACCCCGAAGGTGCTTTTCACGGTCGAGCGGTACCGCTACGGCGGCAAGGAGTTCGACCGGAGCACGGCGGTGGCCGACATCACCGCGGCCCTGCCCGGCCTTGCCGCGGTGATCACGGTCGGCGCGCACAGCGGCAACACAGGCCCCGCCCCGCAGACCCTGGCCTTTGACAGCCTGCCCGGCGCCCCAGGCATGGCACTGGAGTTCGAGGCCGTATCGTATGGGCACCCCTTGTGGGTTCTTTACTCCTCGGGTACCACCGGACTGCCTAAAGCGATCGTGCACAGCCACGGTGGCATCGTGCAGGAGCATCTCAAGGCGCTGTGCCTGCACCAGGACCTCGACGCCGGCGACGTGTTCTTCTGGTACACCACCACCGGCTGGATGATGTGGAACTTCCTCGCCGGCGGGCTGCTCGCGGGAGTGACGATCGTCGCCTACGACGGCAGCGCCACCTACCCGGACACCGGTGCCCTGTGGCGGATGGCCGCGCAGACCGGGGTGACCTACTTCGGCACCGGCGCGCCGTACCTGCTGGCCTGCGCCAAGGCGGGCCTGACCCCGGGCCGCGAGCACGACCTGTCCAGGGTCCGCGGGGTCGGCTCCACCGGGTCCCCGCTGCCGCCCGAGGGGTTC
>Ga0207699_10000197_pt1 | contig 36168 bp, 35 predicted proteins | sample LARL51metaG_FD_184344 | JGI IMG/M metagenome (GOLD analysis project Ga0207699, IMG submission 184344) | Corn, switchgrass and miscanthus rhizosphere microbial communities from Kellogg Biological Station, Michigan, USA - LAR L5-1 metaG... | ecosystem: Host-associated > Plants > Roots >...
GGTCGAGCACAAGCGTGAGCACGGTGCGCAGCGTGGAACCGGAGACGCCGCCCAGGTACAGCCCGGTGCCGAGCAGGGTCCAGGCGGCGGCGAGCGCCGCCACCGGACGGGACAGCCGGACCAGGCGCTTGCGCACCCAGGCCGCGTAGCCGCCGCTGTAACTGCGGGCCGCCGCGTAGCCGCCGACCAGGAAGAAGATCGCAAGCGTCTGGAAGATCCAGGACACCGGGGTGAGCGCGGGCATCGCGGCCAGCGGGCTCTGGTCCGCCGTCGTCGTGCCCGTCCGGCCGTGGGTCAGCACCAGCGCTGTGACGAGCCAGTGGCCAAGGATCACGCCCATGATGGCCAGCGCGCGCAGCGCGTCAACCGTCCGGTCCCGGTGCGGTGGCGTGGCGGCGTCGATCCGGGCGGCGAACTTCCTGACGCTGGTGACGGCGTGGCCGGTCATCGGGTCACTCCGGCCGGGTCGCCGAGGGCGATCTGCGCCAGGTTGCGCACGGCGACGCCGTTCGGCTGGAAGTAGCCGCTATGGCCGCCGCCGCCGCAGGCGAAGATCCGGGCGCCGAACGCGGCAGACATCGGGTCCTGGCCGAAGCCCAGCCCGAAGAAGTGAACGTGGGGCACGAAGCGAATCCAGTCACTGGCTCCCCGGCCCGCCCACACCCGCGCGGTCGTGTCCAGCGCGTGGACGGACGAGGCGTCCATCCCCGGACTCCCGACCACCGCGATGTCGGTGACGGGCAGGTCGGAGGCGGCCAGGCCGCAGACCACCGAACCATAGCTGTGGCAGATCAGGGCGACCTGGTGGCCGTGCCTGACCAGGTCGTCCACGAGCGGCCGCAGCGCGCTTGCGCCCTGGCCGGCGTCGCCCGAGGTCATCACGGCCGGGCTGAGCGTGCTCGGCGTGGCGTAGCCAAGCCAGGCAATGACCGCCAGATGGTTGCCGGGATCGAGACGGCGGGCCTGCGCCGCCAGGGCCAGGGCGCTGCCCTGGGGAGAGGCCGTCCCCCGGGAGTCGAACGTAGCCAGGGACGTGTCGGAGCCGGGGACCAGGATGGCCACCCGCCTGGCCCGGGCCAGGTTGCCGATGACCTCGACCGCCAGGCCCTGCCCGCGGGGGTTGAAGTCGATGAAGTGCCGGCCGCGCAGGCCGTCGAGCGAGCGGCCCAGGCCGGCCTGGCCGGCCCGGCTGGCCGCGTGGGCGGCCCGGGCGACCAGCTGCGAGTCGGCCGCGTACCGTGCGGCCAGCGCGCGGCTGGTGAGAGCGGGCAGTGGCTGTGGCCGGTCCACCGGGCTGGCCGGGAACACGGCGGCCGTCGTCGCCAGCACGACGGCGGTGGCGGCCGCCCCGATGGCGGCGGCGCGACGGAGTCTCATGGGAGCGTCCTTCCTGTTCAGCGCGGGTGCTGAGCAGGAAATTACGGACCCGCGCCCCTCGTCGGCGTCACGCTGAGGAGCCCTTTGCCGGCCTACCCCGCCGGTACGGGAAAGGTCAGCCGCGAGGGCCGTCCCGCCGGGTCTTCACACGCGCGTCTACGCCTCCCCCTACTCGGGTAGGGCCTGCGAGATCCCCCTGCAGGGGCACGAAATTCGCGTGACGCCCGCCCTACGCTGAAAGGCATGGATACTGGCCTCAGAAGCCGGATCTCGGCGGTGGTGGCGACCGGTGTCACGCATCCGCCCGCACCGCGGCCGGCCTGGCTGCGACGCGGGCGGTTCGACCTGGTCTTCATCGCCGACGTGGTGCTCGCGCTCATCTGCTTCGGCGCCACGGACGGGGTGCTCGGGACCGAGGCCGCCCGCCACCACAGCGCGCACGGCACGACGGAGCTCCTGCTGATCTCCTTCGCGCTGTGCGCGCCGCTGGTGCTGCGCACCAGGTTCCCGCTCACCGCCTGGACCGCGTCGGCGATCGCGATGTTCTGGGCCCACCTGGTCATCCCGCCGGGTTCGCTGTCGTCGCAGGTCTTCATCCCGGCCGGGGTGATCGTCTACGTGCTGTGCCTCTACGCGGTCGCGGTCCGGTGCGAGCCATGGGTGGTGATCAGTGCGGGCGCGGTGACCGTGGCCGGCGCCGGCTACGTCTACCCGCCGACCCTGCTCACCGCGATCTTCGTGGCCGCGGCCACCGTCTTCGCCGGCCTCATCATTCGCTCCCGGCGCGGCAGCCGCGAGCAGCTGGAGGTCGCCGAACGGCGCCACGAGGGCGAGCGCGCGCTGCTCCAAGAGCGCCAGCGCATCGCCCGCGAGCTGCATGACGTCGTCGCCCACCACATGTCGGTGATCGCGATCCAGGCCGAGGCCGCTCCCTACAAGGTCGCTGACCCGCCGAAGGAACTGACGGAGAGCTTCGCCGACATCCGCGCCAGCGCGCTCAGCGGTCTCAGCGAACTGCGCCGCGTGCTGGGGGTGCTGCGCAGCGACCAGCCGGACACCGCGCCCCAGCCCGGCCTTGACGATCTGGATGGCCTGCTCGAATCGGCCCGCACTGGCGGGGTGACGGTTACCGTCGGGGTCAGCGGCACTCCCCGGCCCCTCCCGGAGGGCGTGGACCTGTCCGCGTACCGGATCGTACAGGAGGCGCTGAGCAACGCGATGCGGCATGCGCCGGGATCCGCGGTCCGGGTGATGCTGTACTACGGCGAGGCGGCCCTGCACATAGAGATCCGCAACGCCGGCTCCGTGACCGGCACCCAGATCGCCGGGACGCGGCACAACGGTGCCGGGCTCGGCCGGGGCGGCGGGCATGGCATCATCGGCATGCGCGAACGCGCCGCCATGCTGGGCGGGCACCTGCGCGCCAGCCCGACGGGCGACGGTGAGTTCCTGGTGACCGCGGCCCTTCCGCTTGGTGACGGCGAGCCGGAGGACGCACGGTGACCATCCGCGTGGTGATAGCCGACGATCAGGGCATGGTGCGGTCCGGCTTCAGCGTCCTGCTGAATGCCCAGCCCGACATCGAGGTCATCGCCGAGGCCGTGAACGGTCAAGAGGCCATAGCGCACGCCGCCAGCCTGCAACCGGACGTGATCCTGATGGACGTCCGCATGCCGGTACTCGACGGCCTGCAGGCGACCCGGGAAATCACCGCGCTGCCCGATCCGCCCAAGATCCTCGTGCTGACCACCTTCGACCTTGACGACTACGTCTACGAGGCGTTGCGGTCGGGGGCGAGCGGATTCCTGCTCAAGGATGCCTCGGCGAATGAGCTTGCCGACGCGGTGCGGCTGGTGGCCGCGGGTGACGCGATGCTGGCCCCCAGCGTCACCCGGCGGCTCATCGCCGAGTTCGCCCGGATGGGCGCGCCGCGCGGTCCGACCCGCAAGCAGCTCGACGGACTTACCGAACGGGAGTCCGAGGTGCTCGCTCTCGTGGCCCGCGGCATGTCCAACGGCGAGATAGCCGACCACCTCGTGGTCGCGGAACAGACCGTGAAGACGCACGTAAGCCGGATCTTGATGAAGCTCGGGCTGCGGGATCGCACGCAGGCCGTCGTCCTGGCCTACGAGACCGGCCTCGTGCATCCGGGGGGCTGACCAGTGCCGCGCGCGAGATGAGGGTCAGGGGCCCGGCGAAGCCAGAGACGCCGACGGCGGCCGGACGCAGTTCCCGGCTGCGGGACATAGGGTTCGCAGTCGCGTCATGCGCGGTCCTGGCCGCCTATAACAACGTGTCCGGACAGCGCCCGTGGCGTAGCCGGTGGTATGTGCCGGCCAACGCGTGCGCCACCGGGGCGGCGTTGTCGGCGGCCGCGGCCAGCGGCCTGACCGCGGCCGACATCGGTCTCGGCCGCGATGCGTGGCTGCCGGGGCGGCTCGCGTCGCGGCTGGCCGCCGCGACAGCGGCCGGATGGCTGCTCATCGCGGTGGTGCCGGCCACGCGCCCGGTGCTCGGCGACAAGCGGATCACCAGTCTCAAAGGCCGTGCGGTCGCCTATCAGGCCGCGGTACGCGTCCCGGTCGGCACGGTGCTGTGGGAAGAGATCGCGTTCCGCGGAGTCCTGCAGGCGGCCCTGCGCCGGGTCATGTCCAAAGGCGCCGCCGTGACGGTGACCAGTGTCGTGTTCGGCGTCTGGCACGTCCGTCCCACCGCTGGGGCACTGCGCGTCAACGGTCTTGCGGGAAATCGCAGGCGGGCCACGGCCGGGGTGCTGGCGGGCGTCGCGGTGACCACCGCGGCCGGCGTGTTCCTGTCGTGGCTGCGGGAACGCTCGGGCCGCGTGACCGCCCCCGTGCTGCTGCACCTGACGGCCAACTCCGGCGGCCTGGTCGCTGCCTGGGCTGTCTCGGGCCGGGCTGATGTGGAGGGGTCCTCCAGAAGCGGCCCGCGGGTCGGCTAGGGTCAGATCAGCAACCGCCGCCGGCGACACGCGCGACGCCGTCGGCATCCGGGAGGGGGGCCCGCAACTAGGGAGGTCAGCAATGGGCACCTGGCAGCTCGACCCGTATCACACCCAGGTCGAGTTCTCCGCGAAGCACCTGGCAATGATGACGGTCCGGGGCTACTTCGACGAGGTCAGCACCAAGGCCGATATCGACCCCGAACATCCCGAGAACGCGACGGTCGAGGCGACGATCTCGACGGCCAGCATCCGCACCAACAACGGGATGAGGGACAACGACATCCGCTCGTCGAACTTCCTCGAGGTGGACAAGTACCCGGTGATGACGTTCAAGAGCACGAGCGTCATACCGGCCGGCCCGGACCGGTGGACCCTCACCGGCGACCTGACCATCAAGGGCAACACCCGGCCGGTAACCCTGGAGGTAACCAAGTACGGGGAGTTCAACGACCAGGGGATGATGGGGCACCGGATCGCCTACGGCGCCACCACCAAGATCAACAGGAAGGACTTCGGCCTCAGTTTCAACGCGATCCTGGACGGCCGGGTCGTGGTGAGCGAGGACATCCAGATCCAGATCGAGGGCGAGCTCGTCGAGCAGGCCGACGAGGCGCAGGCCGCGAGCACCTGAACACCGCGGGTCACCACCGCTGCCGGGCCTTCGCGGCAGGCGAGGGCCCGGCGGCTGCGGCTCAGGCACGCTCTTCGCGGTTGCCGGCCAGAACGGCGCGGCGATGGCGCACACCCGAGCTCCGGCGCTGGCGAGTAAATCCGGTAATGATCAGGGGTAGATCTTTCCCGGCTGGCTTACCCTGGTGGTCGACCGGTGCGGGCCTGAAGGGCCGTCGGCTCCCCCGGGGGCGGTAGGACCAGCCGTCCAGGACCCAGGCCGGCGGGAGCGAGGTAGAGGCGATTCTGACCAATCTGCCCCAGGCACCGAACAGCTTCGTCGGCCGGGAGCGCGAACTTGCCGAACTGCTTCGGCTGGTCCGCGTGACGCGTGCGCTGACGCTGTGCGGGGCCGGCGGCATCGGAAAGACCCGGCTGGCGCTGCGGACCCTGGCCTCGGCGGCGGACGATTTCCCCGACGGTACGTGGTTCGTCGAGCTTGGTGACCTGCGGCAGCCCGATCTCGTCGTCTCGCGGGTGGCATCGGCCATCGGAGTCAGCGAGGAGCCGGGGAGGCCGCTGCTTGACACCCTCGCCGATGCGCTCCGGTCACGCCGGCTGCTGCTGGCGCTGGACAACTGCGAGCACCTGATCGAGGCGTGCGCCCGGCTCTGTCAGCGGCTGCTGGCCAGCTCGCCGGGGCTTCGCCTGCTTGCGACCAGCCGGGAGCCGCTGCGCGTGGCGGGTGAGCGGGTGTGGCAGGTGCCACCGCTGTCGGTCGCGCCGGATGGCGCGCTCTCGACGGCCGAAGAGGCAGAGCGCTATGAGGCGATGCGCCTGTTCGCCGAGCGGGCCGCCGCGTCGCTGCCCGGATTCGCGATCGAGCCGGCCAACGCCTCCGCCGTCGCGGAACTGTGCCGGGCGCTGGATGGCATGCCGCTGGCCATCGAGCTGGCGGCGGCCCGGGTCCGGGTGCTGTCCGTTACCCAGATCGGCGCGCGCCTGGCCGACCGGTTCGGGCTGCTGACCATCGGTGAGCGGACCGCACCGCCCCGGCACCGCACCTTGCGCGCCACGATCGACTGGAGCCATGAACTGCTGACGCCCGCCGAGCAGATGCTGCTGCGGCGGCTGTCGGTGTTCGCCGGCTGGTCGCTGGAGATGGCCGAGCAGGTGTGCTCCGATGACGACATCCCGGCCGGGGATGTACTCGACCTGACCGCCGCGCTGGTGGACAAATCGCTGGTCGTGCTGGAGCCCGAAGTCCTCGGCCAGGCCCGCTACCGGCTGCTCGACACCATCCGCGACTACGCGGCCGCGCGCCTGGCCGAGGCGGGTGAGTCCGCCGCGTTCGAGCTCAGGCTGCGCGATTACACGCTGGCCACGGCCGAGCAGAGCCTGGCCATCGGGATGGCGCGGATCCCGGCTCCCTGGTCGGCCCGGGTGGACGTGTTCCGCCGGTACGACGTAGACGCCGGCAACGTGTGGCAGGTGCTGAACCGCTGCCTGGCCAGCTCCGACGCCGAGGCGGGACTGCGGATCGCCGCGGCGATCAGCCCGTGCTGGATCGTCCGGGGGGCCTTCGCCGAGGGCGGTGAATGGCTGGACTCGTTCCTGGATCTGGAGGGGTCCGCCGTGCCGCCCGGCGCCCGGGGTGCAGCGCTGGTGGCACGCGCGCAACTCGCTCTGTCCCGGGACCGGGCCGCATCCGAGTCGTGGGCCGACCAGGGCCTGGTGCTGTGCCGGGAGGCTGCTGACGAGTTCTGGACGGCGGCCGCGCTCAACCTGCTGGCCGAGATCGCCCTGCATACGGGGCGGACCGGGGAAGCGGACGCGCGGGCGGGCGAGGCGCTGTCGATCGCCCAGGCGGCCGGAGATGGGTGGAACGAGGGCTACGCCCTGGGCACGCGGGCGGCGATCGCCGGACTGCTGGGCAAGCTGCGTGAGACGCAAGAACTGGCGAGGGCCTCGATCGCGGTCATGCGCGGCATCGACCAGCAGTGGGGGGCGGCTCGGGCCTTGCTCGGACTCGGGGATCTGGCCCGGCTGCGCGGTGATCCCGGCGACGCACACGCCAAGTACCTGGAGGCACTGGACATCCTGCGGGAGATCGACGCCCGGCCGGAGATCGCGCGCTGCCTGGCCGGGCTGGGGCGGGTGGCCATCGAACTGGATGAGCTGGAGCTGGCCAGGCAGCACCTGGCCGAGAGCCTGCGACTCAGCCGTTCCACCGGCTCGCGGATCGGCATGGCGCGGGGACTGGAGGCGTTCGCGGCCCTGGCCGTGCAGGAAAAGCGGGCGGAGCAGGCGGTACGGCTGACGGCCGCGGTCACCGCGCTGCGGGAGACAGCCGGACTTCCCGCCCTGTCCGGTGCGCGGGTGGAGCGGTACCTGGCCGCGGCGCGACGGCTCGGCGAGCCGGCCATCGCGCGGCTGTGGACGCAGGGACTGGCCCTGCCCGCCGAGGCGGCGGTCGCGCTGGCGCTGGGCGAGCCGGGGCCGCAGGAAACCATCGGCGGCCGGGCGACCGTCGCCGTGACCGCGGGTGCGGACTACGAACTGGCCATCGCTCCGCACGGCACGCTGACGGCGCGAGAGCGTCAAGTCGCCGCCCTGGTGGCCGACGGCCGCAGCAACAAGGGCATCGCCGGCGAGCTCGTTATCAGCCCGGCAACCGCGGCCCGGCATGTGACCAACATCCTGGCCAAGCTCGGGTTCAGCTCGCGCACTCAGATCGCCGCGTGGGCCGCCGACCAGCGACTCGGTCCCGACGGCTCACCGGGCCCCGCGCTCCCCCGGCCCTGATCCCGCGGCTGGCTACCGGATCCCGACCACGCGCCTTCGCCGCTGCTCAGGCCGGGGAGCTGCCACTCGGTACGGCCGGGCTGACCGGCTCGGCGACGCGCTGGTACAGCTCGGGTCGGCGATCGCGGTGCACGTTGCTCAGCGGGCTGACGTCCTTGCTGAGGGCGTCGTCGAGACGGCACGCAGCCGTGATCGTGACGGGGCCGGCGCCCTGGGCGGCCGCGGCGAGCGGCCATCCGTCGGGGTCGATGATGATCGAGCCGGAAACCCAGTCGGCACCGCGTTCGGTGCCCGTCCGGTCGCACACCGCGACGAACATCCGGTTGACGGCCGCGTCGGCCTGCGCCTTCATGATCTCCGCTGGCCGCTCGCCGTCCGGGTGCGGCGCCGCCGGCCAGTTGACCGGGGCGCACAGCAGCTGGGCACCGTCCAGCGCCGGCAGCCGCACCCATTCGGGAAACTCAAGGTCATAGCAGATCATCACGCCGATCCGGCCGAACCGGGTCGCTACCACGGGCGGGGCCGCGTCACCGGGAGAGAACCAGAGCCGTTCCCTGTCCCACAGGTGCGCCTTGCGGTAGACGCAGCGAAGCGTGCCGTGGTCGACGAGCGCGGCGCTGTTGTACACCTGGCCGGCCGCGCGCTCGCAGAAGCCGCCCACGATGACGAGTCCGTGCTCGGCGGACAGCCGCCGCCACGAGGTCACGGTTTCGCCGTCGGGCGCCTCCGCGCACGCGCTGGCCTCGTCCCGGGTCTCGAAGACGTAGCCGCTGGAGACCAGCTCGGGCAGCACCACCACCCGGGCGCCCCGCGCGGCGGCGTGCGTCACGGCCTCGGCGGTCAGCTCGCGGTTCGACGCCGGGTCGCCCAGCACCGGGGCGAGCTGGCAGCAGGCTACGACGGTGGCGTTCATGGCATCGATCTCCTTGTCACCCGGCCTGCGGGACGCGGACACTACCGGCACGCTCCGATTGTGACCGCTCCGCCGAGGCGGGCAGGCGCGCGCCCGCTCTGAATCCGGGCCGAGCCTGGTTGCCGGCCGCGCGAGCGTCCGCGTAGCGTCGGATCGCCCGGCGGGCACCCGCCATCACGCGAACCGGGAGCCACCATGGACCTTGGCCTGGACGGCAGCCGTGCGCTGATCACCGGAGGAAGCCGGGGGATCGGCTTCGCGATCGCCGACGCGCTGGCCGCGGAAGGCGCGGCGGTCGGGCTGATCGCCCGGGACGGCGATGGGCTGGCCGCGGCGGCGCGGAGGCTGGCTGGCCGCGGCACGCCGGTGGCCACCGCCACGGCCGACGTCACCGACACGGCCGCGCTGGGCCGTGCGGTCGACGACCTCGCCGCCGCGCTGGGCGGACTGGATCACCTGGTGGCCAACGCGGGCGGCACGGTCGGCGGCGGCAACCTCGGCAACTCCGGTCCGGACGAGTTCACCGCGACGCTCGCTCTCAACGCGGGCCACGCCGCGGAGCTGATCCGCGCGGGCCTGAGCCACCTGCGCGCGGCCGGCGGCGGCGCGGTCGTCATCATCTCGTCGATCACCGGCCTGCGCCCGGCTCCTCGCACCGCCTACGCCGCCGCCAAGGCGGCGGAGATCCAGCTCGCGGCGACGGCCGCGCAGGAACTGGCCCCGGCCGGGATCCGGGTCAATGCCGTCAGCCCGGGATCCATCCTGTTCCCCGGCGGCTCCTGGGCGGCGTTCCAGCGCGACAACCCCGATGACTTCGCCGCCTTCCTGGCCACCCAGTTTCCGTCCGGCCGCCTCGGCCGGCCGGCGGAGGTCGCCGACGTGGTCGCCTTCCTGCTGTCGGCACGGGCGTCCTGGGTCACCGGCGCGAACATCGTCGTCGACGGCGGCCAGCGCTACCCGAGCGCGCGCCGGTTCGACTGAGCTGGCTGCCTCGCCCTCAGGGCGAGCATGGATGCTGGTATGGCGCTACCAGCGTTTCGCACCGATGCGAGGCTCTGAGTGCTGGAAGACTCGGGTCTTGACCGTCACGACCAGGAGCGAGGGGGCACACCATGTCGGCAGCCGAACCGGCGACCAGCGCGATGCGGCAGACGATGGACGGCCAGGCCGAGGCGATGGCCAGGCTCCTCGAGGACGAGGCGCCGGTCGCGGCGGTGGCCGGCCGGCTGCGCGGCCGCCGCGTGCTGGCCATCGGGACCGGCACGAGCTGGCACGCGGCCGCCCAGGCCGCCGCGCTGCTGCGCGCGGCCGGGCTGGACGCCGCTGCCGCCCAGTCCGCCGACGCGGCCACCGACGGCCCGCTGCCCGGGGCGGGCGGGGTGCTGCTGGTCTTCACCCACACCGGCGCCAAGCGGTACAGCGCGCAGGCCGCGCAGCAGGCCCGCTCCGCCGGGGCGGAGATCATCCAGATCTCCGGGGTGGGGGTCGAGGGCGCCGACCTGGTGACGGTGCCCCAGGAGCGGTCGTCCGCCTATACGGCCAGCCACCTCGGAGCGCTGCTGCGCGCCGCCCAGCTAGCGCGCACGCTAGGCGCCGATCTGCCCCGGCTGAGCGAGGTGCCGGCGGCCGTGGACGCGGCCTACCGCGGCCCGCAGGACGATCCCGCGGTGCCGCCGGCCCGGCTGATCGAGTTCACCGGCGGCGGCATCAACCAGTGGACCGCCGCCGAGGGGGCCCTGAAGATCCGCGAGGCGGCCTACGTGGCGAGCGAGGGCCTGGCCGTGGAGCAGTTCCTGCACGGGCCTTCGGTGGCGCTGGGCCGAGACGACCGGCTCGTGTGCCTGGACGGCGGCGGCGCGTGGCCGGCCAGGATCGACGAGGTGGCCCAGGCGGCCGAAGCGGCCGGCGTCGCGGTGACCCGGAGAGCCGACGGCCAGCTCGGAGAGCTGCTATCAATCTTCCCGCTGACCGTGGCCGTGCAGCGGATCGCGCTCGAGGCCGCCGAGACGCTCGGCGTCAACCCGGACACGTTCGGCCTGGATCAGCCGGGCCACGAGGCCTGGGACCGGATCGACCTTTGAGCAAAATGCGTCCGCTTCGTTAGCGGCCAGGGCCGCGATATTGGACATGGCAGGGATCTGGGTTCACTAGAGTGATCATGTGAAGCCCTTCCTGTTGCTGGCCACGCGGGCCGATGATCCCGCGGCGGACAACGAGTACGCGTCGTTCCTGGCCTTCAGCGGGCTGGGCGAACGCGACCTGCGCCGGGTGCGGCTGGAGCAGCGGGCGCTGGGGGACATCGACCCGCGGGACTGGTCCGGGATTCTGCTCGGCGGCGGCCCGTTCAATTACAGCGAGCCCGAGTCGCTGAAGTCGCCGGTGCAGCGCCGGGTCGAGGCCGACGTGCACGGCCTGCTCGACCGGGTGATCGCCGCGGACTTCCCGTTTCTCGGGGCCTGCTACGGCATCGGGATGATCGGCAGCCATCAGGGGGCAGTGGTCGACCGCCGCTACTGCGAGCCGGTCGGGTGCGTGTCGGTCACCCTCACCCCGCAGGGCCGGGCCGATCCGCTGCTGCGCGGGCTGCCCGGCACCTTCGATGCCTTCGTCGGGCACAAGGAGGCGATCAGCCGGCTGCCCGGTCACGCGGTGCTGCTGGCCAGCTCCGCGGGCTGCCCGGTGCAGGCGTTCCGGATCGGCGCGAACGTCTACGCTACCCAGTTCCACCCGGAGCTGGACGCGGACGGCTTGTGCACCCGGATCGACGTTTACAAGCACGCCGGCTACTTCGAGCCGGAGCAGGCGGACGAGCTCAAGGAGATGGCCCGGCACAGCGATGTCAGCCACGCGCCCGCGATCCTGCGCCAGTTCGTCCGGCGTTACGCGCGCGGTGGTCCGGTCAGTCCCGATCCCGGTCCGCAGGCCGCGGTCCCCGCCAGCCGCTAGGGCGGTCCCCGCACACGCTCAGACCCGCCGCCGCGGCCAGCGACGGCGCGGGACGTCCTCGGGTTCAGCCGGCGCCGACGCCGAGCGCCTCGGCGGCGGCGGTCAGCACGGCCAGGTGGTCGTCGACCGACGCGAGCCCGGCGCCCATCGTGTTGACCGACACGTGGGTCGCCCCGGCCTCGCGCCACCGGCGCGCGTGCTCGGTCAGCGTGTCCACGCCGCCCTCGCGCCAGCTGACTCGGCCCTCCATGCCGAGCCCGGACGGGTCGCGGCCCGCCTCGGCCGCGGCCTGCTCGACCACCGCCCGGGCCTCGTCCAGGCGCGGCCCCGGCGGAACCTGGGGGAACCAGCCGTCGCCGAGCTGGCCGGCCCGGACGTAGGCCGGGCGGGACTGGGCCCCGAACCAGATCGGTATCGGCCGCTGCACCGGCATCGGCGCGAGGCCCGCCCCGGTCACCCGCTCGTACGTGCCCGCGAACGTAACCGCGGGCTCGGTCCACAGCCGGCGCAGCAGGGACACCTGCTCGGCCATCCGGCGGCCGCGGTCGGTGAAGTCCTTGCCGAGCGCCTCGTACTCCACCGCGTTCCAGCCCAGCCCGACGCCCAGCCGGAACCGGCCGCCGGTGAGCAGATCCACCTCGGCCGCCTGCTTGGCCACCAGGGCGGTCTGCCGCTGCGGCAGGATGAGGATCCCGGGCACCAGCTCCAGCGAGGTCAGCGCGGCCAGGTAGCCGAAGAGCACCAGAGGCTCGTGGAATGTCGTACGTACGTCGTACGGGCCGTCCCATCCCCGGTGCACCGCCGGGTCGGCGCCGAGGACGTGGTCGTAAGCCAGCACGTGGGTATAGCCCAGCTCGGCCACCCGCTGAGCGTAGGCACGGACAGCCCCGGCGTCGCCGCCGATCTCGGTCTGCGGGAACACCGCACCTATTTTCACGGGGACCTGTCTAGCGCACCCGTGGACGCGGGCTCCGCGGTGGCCAGGGTGAAGTCCATGTCGACCACGTAGCTCACGTCGGCCGGATCGCCGGGCCCGGCCGGCCGGAACGGCCTGATCAGCGAGCCCCGGACACCGAACACGGCGTCACGGTCGAGGTAAGGGTTATCCGCGTCGAAGATGTGCGTGGTCACGCTGCGATGCCCGGGCGCGGAGAGGATCGCGTGGATGTGCGCGGCGCGCCAGTGATCGCGCCCGGCCGCGCGCAGCAGGTCACCCACCGGCCCGTCGACGGGAATGGGATAGCTGGCCGGGCGCACCGTTCGGAATTCAAATCGGCCGTCCGGACCGGTGACGAACACGCCGCGCAGGTTGTACGGCGGCTGGGAAGGATCCTGGGTGTCGTAGAGCCCGTTGCCGCTGCACTGCCAGACGTCGAGCGTGGCCCCGGCCAGCGGGCGGCCGGCGGTGTCGGTGACCTGCCCGCGGACCAAGGCGGGGCTGCCGTCCTCCGGTCGGCCGATCTGCTCGCCGGGCGCGCGCCGCGGCGCGCCGGGCACGTAGAACGGGCCGAGCACGGTGGACTCGGTGGCGCCCGGCGCCGCGTTGACCAGGTCGACCAGGGAGGACAGGCCGAGGACATCGGACAGCAGGATGAACTCCTGCCGCTCGTCGTCGCAGGTGTGCCCGGTGGCGGTGAGGAACGCGATCGCCGCCTGCCATTCGGCCGGGGTCAGCCGGGTCGCCGCCACGAACGCGTGCAGGTGAGCGATGAGGGCGGCGAGCAGCTCCCGCAGCCGCGGGTCCGGCGTGCCGGAATACGCGGCGAGCACGTCCTCGGTGAGCTGACCTGGGGTCATCGCGGTCATCGCGGTCATATCGCCCTCTTCCTCCCGGTCGCATTTGAACCCGCCGCCCGCGCCGTCCGTAGTATCAGTGACCTGCCCGCGTAGCCGGCCGCGCCCGATCCGCCGGTGCCGCCGACGACGAAGGGAACTTCATGCCACACGCTCTACGATCCATGCCCGGATACCGGAACGGTACCGAGAGCCCGCCCCGCGGGAGAAGATGGCGTTCCGCGGTCATGGTGATCGTGGCGGCGGGCGGGCTGGTCGCCGCAGCAGCGCCCGCCATGGCCACGGCCGCCCCGGCGAACAGCTTCAAGCAGACCAACCTGATCGCCAACAAGGCCTCGTTCGGCGCCAAGCTCGTGGATCCGAACCTGAAGAACGCCTGGGGGCTCGCCGCCGGGCCCACGACGCCCATCTGGGTGGCGGACAACAACTCGGGGAAGGCCACCGTGTACACGGGCGGGGTCAACGGCGGCCCCGTGTCGCTGGCCCTCACCGTGCCCGTACCGGGCGCGAACCCCACCGGCCAGGTGTTCAACTCGGCGACGAAGGCCTTCCCGGTCGGCGGCTCGAAGGGGAGCCCGGCCGCGTTCATCGTGGACACCGACTCGATCGGCTCGACGCAGTCACCGGGTCAGATCGAGGCCTGGAACGGCGGCGCCAAGTTCGTGGTGGAAGACAGCCCGGCCGGCGGTGCGGGCGGGAAGACCCCGGCCAAGGCGGTGTTCAAGGGGCTGGCCCTGGCGCCCCGCACCAGCGCGGGGCCCGAGCTGTTCGCCGCGGACGTGGCCAACGGCACGGTAGACGTCTTCAACAAGAACTTCGCCCCGATGAGCACTCCGGGCGAGTTCAAGGACCCGAAGCTGCCCAAGGGGTACGCGCCGTTCGGGATCCAGATGCTGGGCGGGAAGGTCTACGTCAGCTACGGGAAGCAGAACGCGGCCAAGACCGACGTGGTCCCCGGGGCGGGCCTCGGGGTGGTTGACGTGTACACCGTCAACGGCAAGCTCGTGCACCACCTGGTCTCCAACGGCCCGGCCAGCCCGCTGGACGAGCCGTGGGGCCTGGCCATCGCGCCCACGGGATTCGGCCCGTTCGCCGGCGACCTGCTCGTGGGCAACCTGGGGAACGGCTGGATCAACGTGTTCAACCCCACGACCGGCATGCACCTCGGCGCGCTCGACGGCCCCAATGGCAGCCCGATCGCGATCAACGGCCTATGGGGGCTGCGGGTGGGCAATTCCGCGTTCGGCGGATCATCGTCGCTGGTGTTCAGCGCGGGGCCGAATGGTTACGCCAACGGCGTGGTCGGGGTGCTCAACCCGGCCAAGTGACCGGCCGGGCCCGGGAGCCAGGGCAGGTGCTCCCGGGCCCGGCCTCCCGGGCGGGCTTGCGGGCCCGGACGATGAGGAAGTACGGGGCGATCCGGGTGTCGGCGACCTCCGGGTGGGCGGCGGCGGTGGCATCGTCGGCGCGCGGCTCCGCGACGGCCTCGATGATCAGGCCGGCGGCCAGGACCGCGGTCAGCCAGCCGGCCAGCGTCCGCCGCGCGTAGGTGATCGTGAACGGCCGGTGCCGGGCTCGCAGCCCGGACGGCGCGGCACCGAAGCTCCAGGCCTCGGTGAGCGGGCCCTGGTAGAAGTAATCGCCGATGGCCAGCGCCTGCCGGTCCCCCGACTCGTCGTTGACCCATCGCCTGACCGGGGTCGACGTGGCCGGGTGAACCACCGAGAACTGCACGAATCCGCCGGGCCGCAGCACCCGGCTCACCTCGCGCAGCGTTCGCTCGGGATCGGCGACGTCCATCAGGCTCATGAACGCGGTCACCGCATCGAGGCAGCCCGGGCGCAGCGGTAGTACGGCACCGTCGCCGAGGATGAAGCGAACCCCGTCCCGGTCCGCCGCGGCCGCAGCCTCGATGAAGAACTCGGCAATGTCGAGCGCCAGGACGCGGGCGCCCCGGCCCGCCAGCAGGCGCGTGTTGTGCCCCTCGCCGCAGCCCAGGTCGAGGCACCACAGGCCCTCGACCGGCGGGAGCATGGCGAAGAACGCCGGGGTGTTGACCAGATCCCGGTAGAAGTCGAACCCGGCTCGCGACAGCTCCGTCCAGGCCGGCGCGTTGGCGTTCCACAGCGCGCGGGTGTCGGGGCGGTCCACCCGACCATGCTGCCACGCGGGCCCGGGCGGGCGGCAACCGGCGCGGCGGTCGGGGATGCCCGGCGGGCCAGGCGCCGGCGCCGGGTATCGTGCCGGTGAGCCGAAGTCAGGCCAGCCGAGGAGGGTGCCAGCGCCATGCCCGACGACGAGACGTACGACCTCGAGGACGAAGACCCCGAAGACGACGGCGTCCTGGACGCGTCGGACACACTCGAGGGCGACCCCGGCGACGATCCGCTGGACACCGGGATAGAACCTGCGGACCGGTGGTCGGCCGGCGAGCGGTTCGGCACGACGCTGACGGAGGAGCGGGCCGGCGAGTCACTCGATCAGCTGCTCGCCGAGGAGGAGCCTGAGGGCGACCCGTATACGGAGGGAGATCTTCCGCAGGACGCCGCGCTGGCCAGCGATTATCCCGAGCCCAGGGCCGGGCGGCTCGTCGCGGAGGACGAGGGAGCGCACCCGGACGCCGAGGCCGACCTGGTCGCCCGCGACGTGGGGATCGACGCCGGCGCCGCCGGCGCCGAGGAAGCGGCCGTCCACGTGCAGGATGAGCCCGACGTTTAGGCCGCCCGGGGCGGCCCGTCCCTCCCCCGGGTCATTGATGGCACATCGCCTCCCCTCCTGGGGAGGAAACGGTACATCGATCTTGGTGGGCCGCGCGGGCCGGGAGACAATCACGCCATGACCGAGTCCGCGTCGGCCCCTGTGGTCTACTCCGGGCGGACCGCGTGGGCGCGGAACCTGCAGACCCCGCTGCGGCAGTTCCTGCGCACCGAGACGGGCAGCGCGGCGGTCCTGCTGGCCGCGACGGTGACCGCGCTGGCCTGGGTGAACATCGACGCCGCGTCCTACCGGACGGTGTGGGACACCCGGCTGTCGGTCAGCCTCGGCAGCGCGAGCGTGTCGGAGGATCTGGGCGGCTGGATCAACTCCGGCCTGATGACGTTCTTCTTCCTGGTGGTGGGCCTGGAAGCGCGGCGCGAGTTCGACATGGGCGAGCTGCGCGAGCGCCGCCGGCTGGCCCTGCCCCTGCTGGCCGGCGCGGGCGGGATGATCGTGCCGATCGCGATCTACCTCCTGATCAACGCCGGCCGTCCGTCGGCGCACGGCTGGGGCACGGCGATGTCCACCGACACCGCGTTCGCGCTGGGGATGCTCGCTCTGGTCGGCAGGCACCTCCCGGACCGGGTCCGTACCTACCTGCTCACGTTCTCCGTCGTCGACGACCTGGTCGGCCTCGCGATCATCGCCTTCGCCTACAGCGGGCGGATCCACGTAGATGCGCTGCTGACCGGGCTGGCCATCCTGGGCGGCGTGGCCGTCCTGCGGGCGGCAGGCGTCCGCTATGGTCCGGCGTACGCGCTGCTGGGGGTGGCGGCGTGGATCGCGATCTTCAAGTCCGGCGTCGACCCGGTAGTGGTCGGGCTCGTGATAGGGCTGATGACCTACGCGCGGCCAGCCGCGCGCGGCGACCTGGAGCGGGCGTCGGACCTGTTCCGTATGTTCCGCGAGCAACCGACGCCGGAGCTGGCCCAGTCGGCACGCGAGGGAGTGCGGACCGCGCTGTCGCCCAACGACCGGCTGCAGCAGATCTACCACCCGCTGACCAGCTACGTCATCGTGCCGCTGTTCGCGCTGAGCAACACCGGCGTGGTGATCAGCGGCAGCTTCCTGGCCCGCGCCTTCACCTCGCCGATCACGCTGGGCATCCTGGTCGGCTACGTCGTGGGCAAGCCGCTCGGGACGGCCGGCGCCGCCTGGCTGGTCACCCGGGTCAGCCACGGGCGGATCCGTCCGCCGGTCGGCTGGGCGGCGGTCGCCGGGGCGGGCGCGATCGGCGGCATCGGCTTCACCGTGTCGCTGCTGATCGCCTCGCTCGCCTTCCGCGGCGCGCAGCTCGAGGAGGCGAGGGTGGGGGTGCTGTCGGCGGCGATCGTCGCGTCCGCGCTCGCCTGGACCGTGTTCCGGCTGGTCGCACGGCTGCCCAAGGCGCTGAAGATCCGCGCCCTGTTCGGCTCGTCGCAGGTCATCACCGATCTCGCCGTGCCGGTCGACCCCGAGCGCGACCACGTGCGCGGCCCGAAGAAGTCGCCGGTCACCGTGGTCGAGTACGGAGACTTCGAGTGCCCGTATTGCGGCCAGGCCGAGCCGGTGGTTCGCGAGCTGCTGGCCGACTACGGCGACGTTCGTTACGTCTGGCGGCACCTGCCGCTCAACGACGTGCACCCGAACGCCCAGGCCGCTGCGGAGGCGGCCGAGGCGGCGAGCAGGCAAGATGCCTTCTGGGAGATGCACGATCTGCTGCTCGGCCACCAGGGAGCCCTGCGCCACCCGGACCTGGTCGGCTATGCCGCCAGCCTCGGCCTCGACATCCCGCGGTTCACCGACGACCTCAAGCAGCACGCCGGGGCGGCCCACGTGGCCGAGGACGTGGACTCCGCCGACCTCAGCGGAGTATCGGGCACACCCACGTTCTTCATCAACGGGATCCGGCACCAGGGTGCCTACGACATCGACACGCTCTCGGCCGCGGTCCGGGCGGCCCGGGCCCGGGCCGCAATCAAGGCGTGACCGGGCGGAGGCCGGCCCGGCGCCTGCTCATCGACATCACGCCGCTGCGGCGCTCCCGCGACTTCCGCGCCCTGATCAGCGGGCAGACGGTGTCGGTCCTGGGCACCCAGCTGACCGCGGTCGCGGTGCCGTACCAGGTGTACGAGCTGACCCGCTCCTCACTCGACGTCGGGCTGGTCTCGCTCGTCCAGCTCTTCCCGCTGGTCATCGGGTCGCTGGTGGGGGGCTCGGTGGTCGATGCCGTCGACCGCCGCCGGCTGCTGCTGGTGGTCGAGTCGCTGGCGGCAGCCTGCAGCGCCGGCCTGGCGGTCAACGCGGACCTGATGCCCGCGCTGTGGCCGCTGTTCGTCCTGCCGGCCGTGGCCGCCACACTGAGCGGATTCGACAGCTCGGCGCGCAGCGCTATGGTCCCGAACATGGTCCGGCGGTCAGAGGTGTCCACCGCCAACGCCATGTTCCAGGCGCTGTTCCAGCTCGGCGCGGTAGCCGGGCCGGCCGTTGCCGGGCTGCTGCTGGCCGGGCCCGGGATCCGCTTCGTGTACTGGATGGACGTGGCCAGCTTCGGCGCGTCGCTGCTGTCGGTATTCCTGATTTCCCCGCAGCGTCCGGGCCACGGGGGCCACCGGCCCGGGCTTCGCTCGATCGTCGAGGGCTTCGCCTTCCTGCGCGGGCGCCAGGGCATCCAGGGCGCCTACCTGATCGACATCAACGCGATGGTGTTCGGGATGCCCCGCGCGCTGTTCCCGGCGCTGGCCAGCACGGTCTTCGGCGGCGGCGCCGCCACGGTCGGCTTCCTGTACGCCGCCCCCGGCGCCGGGGCCCTGGTCGGCGCGCTGACCACCGGCTGGGTCGGCCGGGTACGGCGGCAGGGCCTGGCCGTGATCATCGCGGTCATCGCGTGGGGCCTGGCCATCACCGGCTTCGGCCTGGTGTCCTGGCTGCCCGCGGCGCTGGTCCTGCTGGGGGTGGCCGGCTGGGCCGACGTGATCTCGGCGGTGTTCCGCAATACGATCATCCAGCTCTCGGTCCCGGACGCGCTGCGCGGCCGCCTGTCGGGCCTGCAGATGGCGGTGGTGGCCGGCGGTCCCCGGGTCGGCGACTTCGAGGCGGGAGCGGTGGCCGCCGTGTTCGGCGATACGACGTCGGTGGTCTCCGGAGGGCTGGCGTGCGTCGCCGGCGCGCTCGTCCTGGCCCGCCTGCTGCCCGGTTTCCGCCACCAGCGGGCGCACGACGAGCAGCACCCGGACGCGGAGGACCGGTCAGCGCAGCAGGTCGGCCACGGCCCGGATTCCTGATTCGATGGCACGCTCGCCGACGCAGCCGAAACCGAGCACGAGCTGAGGCGGAGCCACCGCGCCCGACGCGCGGTACATGCTCATCCCGTACAGGCCGACCGAGCGCTGCCGCGCGGCACTGACGACGGCCAGCTCGCCGGCCGACGGGGGCAGGTGCGCGACGGCATGAAACCCCGCGGCCAGGCCGGTCAGCCTCACCTGCGGCGCGTGCCGGGCCAGCGCCTCGATCAGTACACCGCGGCGCCCGCCGTAGACCGCGCGCATCCGGCGCAGGTGCCGGTCATAACGTCCGGACTCGAGCAGCGCCGCGACCGCGAGCTGGTCCACGCCGGACGTGCCGCGGTCGCTGATGTGCTTCTGCGCCGCGACGTCCCCGACCAGGCTCGGCGGGACGAGCACCCAGCCGAGCCGGATCGCCGGCGCTAGCGACTTGCTCACGGTGCCGACGGCGAACACGCGATCGGGGGCCAGTCCCTGCAGCAGCCCGACCGGCTCCCGGTCGTAGCGGAATTCGGAGTCGTAGTCGTCTTCGATGACGAAGGCGTCGTGGCGGCCGGCCCAGGCCACCAGCTCGTGGCGGCGCTGCGCGGCCAGCACCACGCCGGTGGGCGACTGGTGCGCCGGGGTGACGACGACGGCGCGGGCCCCGGTCGCCTCCAGCGCGGCGACGTCAAGGCCCTGCTCGTCGACGGGCACGGACACCGCCTGGACACCCGCCGCCAGCACCGTCTGCATCGACTCGCTGGTCTCGACGGCTCCGTAGCCGGGGTCCTCGAAGGCCACCCGCCGGACACCGCGCCGGGCCAGCACGCGGACCACGACGCCCAGACCCTGGGCGAACCCGGTGCAGATGACCGTGCGCTCCTGGTCGGCGGCCGCCGCTCGTACCCGCCGCAGGTACGCCGCGAGCACCTCGCGCAGGAGCGGGCTGCCGCGCCGGTCGATATAGCCGAGATCCGGCGCGGCCACCCGGCTGCACGCCTCGCGGGTGGCCCACACCCAGTCGCCGCGGGGGAAGCTCGACAAGTCCGGCACGCCGGACCGGAAGTCCGCGATCAGCCGGGGCGGCCGTAGCGGCTGCGGCGTGGCCGCCGGCGCCGGCGGCAGCGGGACAGCGCCCGACGCGACCCGGGTGGCCGAGCCGACCTGGCTGGTCAGGTAGCCCTCGGCCAGCAGCTGGCTGTAGCACTCTTGCACCAGGCCGCGGGAGATGCTGAGCTCGCGCGCGAGTTCCCGTGATGATGGCAGCCGCTCCCCCACGTGCAGACGGCCCGACCTGATCGCTTCGCGCAGCCCCGTTTCCAGCTGGGACCGGAGCGGCTGGCCGCTGCCGCGGTCAAACCGCAGCAGCAGTCCCGGTCCCAAACCGGACCATTGAATCGCCATGAAATTGGAACTTATCAAGACCCACTTGGAAACTCTAGCGTCGTGCCCATGAGCACACTGACACACGCAGCGCCCACCGCCCGGCATGACGCCCCCAGGGCGCGGATCCTCTCCGGCCGGCTGGTCCTGGTCTTCGGCTGCTCGCTGGGCACGCTGACCAGCTTCTACCTGATGCTGTCGGTCACGCCGCTGTTCGCCACAGCAGCCGGCGCCGGCAGCGCGGGGGCCGGGCTCGTGACGGGCGTGCTGATGCTGTCCGGCGTGGCGGCCGAGTTCGCCGCGCCCAGCCTGATGAACCGGTTCGGCAACGCGCCGGTGCTGGCTGTCGGGCTGGCATTGCTGGGAACGCCGACGTTGCTGCTGCTGGTTTCCGATCAGGTCGCCACGATCGTCGCGGTCAGCCTGGTCCGCGGTCTGGGCTTCGGCCTGCTCGTCGTGGTCACCGGCGCGCTGGTGGTCTCGCTGGTGCCGCGGGAGCGGCGGGGCGAGGCGGTCGGCCTGTCCGGCGTGGTGAGCTGCGTGCCCGGCGTGGTGGCGCTGCCGTCCGGGGTGTGGCTCGCCGGGCACGCCGGCTTCGCGCTGGTGATCGCGGTCGCCGGCCTCTCGGCGCTGGCCCCGCTGGCCGCCGTGCCCTGGCTGACCGGCGTCGCCGATCACCGCCAGGCCGCCGCGGGCCTCGGCGCCGAGCCGCCGATCGGGCTGAAGGCCGGCCTGCGGCGCGGCGAGCAGCTGCGTCCCGCCCTCGCCTTCGCCGCTACCACCGTGTCCGCCGGGGTCGTGGTCGCGTTCGTCCCGCTGGCCGCCGGGGTATCGGGCAACATCGCCGCGGTCGGCCTGTTCGTGCAGGCGATCACCGCGACGGTCGCCCGCTGGTGGGCCGGCAAGCAGGGCGACCGGCACGGACACGGCCGGCTGCTCATTCCCGGGCTGGTCATCGCGGCCGGCGGGATGGCCGGCCTGGTCTGGGCGACGAACCTGGTCACGCTGACGGTGGCGATGGCCGCGTTCGGGACGGGCTTCGGGGTCTGCCAGACATCCACGCTCACGCAGATGATGGACCGGGTGCCGCCGTCCGGGTACGGCATGGTCAGCGCGCTGTGGAACATGGCCTACGACCTGGGCTACGGGGTCGGCCCGGCCGCGTTCGGCCTGTTCGTCGCCCGCACTGGCTACCCGGCCGCCTTCGCCATCACCGCCGTGGTGATCCTCGCAGCGCTGGGCCCGGCCTGGCGCGACCGGACCACCCGCCCACGGTGATGAAGCCCGGCGCCGCGCCGACTTCCAGGTTTCTGGAAGTCGGCGCGGCAGGGCCTGGTCACTACCGCGGTGGTTGCACAATGGAGCCGCGGGTGCGGGCGGGAGCGGTTAAGTCTGCCCGCGCGCGGGCAGAGGTCGCTGCACCTGGTCCGCTGCGAGAGTGATCACCTGGCGGAAGGAAACCGCATGAGCGAGTGGCCGGATGGCTGGTACCGCGACAGCCCGCCGCGCGCGGCCGCGGGCGGCGACGCGCCCGCGGCTGGACCGTCCGATCCCACCGTGCGGCTGTCGTCCGGCGGCAGCCGGACCGGGACGGGGCAGCCGGGCACCGGCTACGACGACGGCTATGAGAACGGCCCGGTTCCGCCGGGTCATTGGCCCCAGCAGCCTCCAGCCCAGACCGGCCGGCCGGCCGGCGGGTCCGGCCGCAGCGGTTGGCGCAGGCCGGGCCGGTGGATCAAGGTCATCGCCGCCCTCATCGTGCTCATCCTGCTCGTGGGGGTCGGCCTGTACTTCTACCTGGACTCCAAGCTGCACCGGGAGAACGTGCTCGTCGACTACTCGGGCCGCCCGGCCGCCTCGGCCGGGTCCAACTGGCTCATCACCGGCTCGGACAGCCGGCAGGGACTGACCCGGGCCCAGGAGCGCCAGTACTCGACCGGCCGCGACATCAGCGGCCATCGCTCGGACACGGTCATGCTGCTGCACGTCCCGTCCAACGGAACACGCGCCGTGCTGGTCAGCCTGCCCCGCGACTCCTACGTGCCGATCCCGGGCCACGGCTACAACAAGCTCAACGCCGCGTACGCGTTCGGCGGGCCCAAGCTGATGGCTGAGACCGTGCAGAATCTCACCGGCCTGCGCATCAACCACTTCATGGAGATTGGCTTTGGCGGCTTCGTCAACGTGGTCAACTCGGTCGGCGGGGTGAACATGTGCCTGCCCGGACCGCTCAAGGACCGGGCCTCGGGGCTGAACCTCAAGGCGGGCTGCCAGACGCTCAACGGCGGCGAGGCGCTCAGCTACGTGCGCGACCGGCATAACTTCGCCAACCAGGACCTGCAGCGGGTCCAGGACCAGCGGCTGTTCCTCAAGTCCCTGCTGAGCAAGCTCACCAGCACGGGAACCATCGTCAACCCGTTCCAGTCGATCCCTGCGGCGTTCGGCACGGCCGGCGCCATCACCGTCGACTCGGGCACGCACCTGTACCAGCTCATCCAGGTGGCGTTCGCGCTGCGGAACCCGCAGACCACGACCGTGCCGGTCGCCAACTCGAACTACCCCACGTCCAACGCCGGAGACGCCGTGCAACTGAACACCGCGCAGGCCCACCAGCTCTTCCGGGATCTCGCCACCGACCGCACGGTGCCCAGGCAACTGCTCGGCGGGTCCAAGCTCTCTCGCCAAGGGGCCTAGGTCGCCGGGATCGGCTGCCGGGCGGCGCCGGACCTGGCTGACCCTGGCCGGCTCCTGCTGCTCATAGGTTAATCCGGGCTTATTCGGTATCATGCGTATCGTCACAATCCGTTACGGGGCGCGACCCGGAGGTTGTATGAGCACCGATAGCATCCCCGGAACCTCTGCTCCCAGCCTCTCCGCCCGCGAGACGGAAATCATGACGCTCATCGCCGCGGGACATTCCAACGGCGAGATCGCGGCCAAGCTGACCGTCGCGGAGAAAACGGTGAAGAACCACGTCAACCGGATCTACGCCAAGCTTGGCGTCGGCTCCCGACGAGCCGCGATCGCGTACTGGCAAGGCACCCACGACGGCGCGGCGGGCTGACGCCCGGGCCGGCTGCTGACCAGCCGGCGCGACCGCCCGACCCGGGTCCGGAGCGCGGCGGGTGACGATTCTTCAGCACGCGTTCAGGAAACATCCAGCCTCTTGGGTAACCTTGTCGACTATGAGCACAGCGGCGAGCGACGCGAGGCGTCAGCCGGATGCCCGGCTGCTGGTCGTCGAGGACGAGCCGAACATCCTCGAGCTGCTGTCCGCGAGCCTGCGCTACGCGGGATTCGACGTGGTCACCGCGGCCGCGGGCGGGGAGGCCGTGCAGGCCGCGCAGCGGCATCGCCCCGACCTCATCGTGCTCGACGTGATGCTCCCGGATATGGACGGGTTCGACGTGGTCCGGCGACTGCGCGGCGGCGGGGCGCGGATCCCGGTGGTCTTCCTGACCGCGCGGGATGCCACCGAGGACAAGATCCGCGGGCTCACGCTCGGCGGCGACGACTACGTCACCAAGCCGTTCAGCCTGGAAGAGGTCATCGCGCGGATCAGGGCCGTGCTGCGCCGCACCCGTGGCGACGGCACCGAGCCCACGCCACGGCTGAAGTTCGCCGACCTCGAACTCGACGAGGACAGCCACGAGGTGTGGCGGAACGGTGCCCAGATCCAGCTCTCCCCCACCGAGTTCAAGCTGCTCAGGTACTTCATGAGCAACGCCAACCGAGTGCTGTCCAAGATGCAGATCCTGGACCACGTCTGGGACTACGACTTCCGCGGTGACACCGGGATCGTAGAGTCCTACGTGTCCGTGCTCCGCCGCAAGGTCGACACCGTCGAGCCGCGCCTGATCCACACCCTGCGCGGTGTCGGGTACGTGCTCAGGCTGCCTTCCTCCTAGCGATCCCATGGCCACATCGTCAACGTCCGCGGCGGCCCCGCCCACATCGGCGGGGGGCGGCCCGCGGCAGGCCCTCAGCCGGTTTGCCGCCCGCACGCCGCTGCGAGTCAAGCTGATCACCGCGCTGCTCGCGCTCGTGATCGCCGCGCTGGCCTGCATCAGCATCGCCGGCATCTTCGTGTTCCGCGGCTACCTGCTCAACAAGACCGACCACGAACTGACCACCGTGGTCAGCCTCGCTGACCAGTCGCTCCAGGCGAACGGGGTCGAGCCGAACGGGCCGACGGTCAACGCACTCAGCCCGTACGTGGAGGCTTTCGTCCCGGCCGGCGTACGCCTGGCACCCTTCGGTTTCATAACGGCTACCGAGCTGCCGAACGTCCCATCCGGTAGCGACTGGCTCAAGGCAAATGCGGACCACCTGGTGACGGTGCCGGGGCAGGCCGGCGGCAGCCCTTGGCGGGTCCTGACGCTTCCCCGGCAATATCCCGCGGCCCCGAACAGCTCGCTCCCCGGCGAACCGGTTCCCGGCACCCTGATTGTCGGTACAGATCTGGGCAACATCAATCAGACCGTAGGACAGCTGATCAGCATCAACCTGATTGTCGGCGGGGTGGTCGTGCTCGTACTGGCCATCATCGGCGTGGCCGTGGTCCGGGCCAGCATGCGGCCGCTGGGCGAGATCGAGCAGACCGCCGGCGCGATCGCCGCCGGAGATCTCAGCCGGCGAGTACCCGACCGCGATCCGCGCACCGAGGTCGGCAGCCTCGGCCGGTCGCTCAACATCATGCTCGCCCACATCGAGGCTGCATTCAGCGCCCAGGCCGAGTCCGAGGCGACCGCCCGCCGGTCCGAGAGCCGGATGCGGCAGTTCGCGGCCGATGCCAGTCACGAGCTGCGCACGCCGCTGACCGCGATCAAGGGCTTTGCCGAGTACTACCGCCAGCGCGGCGGCGTGGCGGCAAACGGCAGCGAAGGAGAGCTCACCCGCGAGGACCTCGACCGGATCATGAACCGGGTCGAGACCGAGGCCACCAGGATGGGCCTGCTCGTCGACGACCTCCTGCTGCTGGCCCGGATCGACCAGCAGCGCCCGCTCGAGCGGCGCCCGGTGGACATGCTGGCGCTCGCCGCCGACGCCGTGCAGGACGCCAGCGTGATCGCACCGGACCGCGAGGTGCGGCTCACCGTCGGGCACGACACCGCCTTCCTGGTCATCGGCGACGAGGCGCGGCTGCGCCAGGTCATCGGAAATCTCATGAGCAACGCGCTGACCCATACCCCGGACGGAACGCCGATCCAGGTGCACGTCCGTTCCGGAGTGCTGGATCCGGGTCACCGGATCCCCGCGGTCGTCCTCGAGGTCGTCGATCACGGGCCCGGGATGTCCCCGGACCAGGCGCAGCGGGTGTTCGAGCGGTTCTACCGCGCCGACCAGACCAGGGCGCGCCACACCGGCGGGACCGGACTCGGGCTGGCCATCGTGTCCGCGCTGGTCAGCGCCCACGGCGGTACGGTGACCGTGGACACCGAGCCGGGCCGGGGCGCCACGTTCCGGGTCAGCCTGCCGCTGGCTCCGGAGGCTCAGGGTCCGCACGCTACGGTCGGACCGCCGCCTCAGGCCTCGCCGGGCAGCCCGCCAGGTGGGCCTGGCCAGCAGCCAGACATCTTCCAGCGGTGACGCGCTGAGGACGCCTCAGGCGCGCAGGGCGGCCCGGGCGGCGCCGCGAGTCTGCGCGGCGTAACCCGCGCCGAACAGGCAGACATGGACGAGCAGCGGGTGCAGCTGGTGCAGCGGGACCCGGGACCGCCAGCCGTCTGATAGCGGCGACGCTTCGACGTAGGCGGCGAGGATGCGGTCCAGGTGCGGCGCGCCGAACAGGGCCAGCATGGCCAGGTCGGTTTCCCGGTGCCCGCCGTGCGCCGCCGGGTCGATCAGCCAACCGCGGCCGCCTGACCACAGCACATTGCCCGACCAGCAATCGCCGTGGATGCGGCTGGGCGGCTCGGCGGGCCCGGCGAGCTCGCCGATCCGGTCCGCCACCGACTCCACCAGCCTGACGTCGGCCCGCGACAACGCGCCCGCGTCGGCGGCGTGGCGCAGGAACGGCAGCAGCCGACGGCCGGAGTACCACCGCGGCCAGGCGTCAGCGCCGCGCGCGGGCTCGTTGTCGAGCGGCAGGCTGGCGATGAACCCCGGCCACGGGGCGCCGAAGCCGTCTGCCCCCGCCGCGTGCAGCCGGGCGAGCTCACGGCCGAACCGCTCGGCGGCGGCCGGACCGGGCGAGCCAGGCGGCACCCACGACAGGACGAGCGCGTTCTGGTCGCGGCCGAGCACCTCGGGCACGGGCACCGCGCCCGCGTCGGCCAGCCACCGCAGCCCGCTAGCCTCCGAGTACAAGAGGTCACCCAGCGGCCGTTCGGAAATCTTGGCGAATATCTCCTGCCCGCCGGCCAGCCGCCCGCGGTAGTGCCGCCACAGATGCTGGCCGCCGATCCCCTGCAGCCCGGCGACGGCGGCACCGGTGAGCCGCGCTATCGCGTCGGCCGCATCCATCCGGCGCGCTCAGCGGCCGCCGCGGCGGGCTGGGCGGTCCCCGGCCGGCGCCTGACCGAGCTGCGCGGCCAGCCCGCGCGCCGCAGCCTGGATAAGGTCCAGGACCATCCCGAACGACGCGGTCTTACCGTCGTACGGATCCGGGACCTCCGCGTCCGGGCCTGAGCCTGGGTCGAACGAGCGCAGCAGGCGGATCCGGGCGCGTTCGGCGGGGTCGTCGCCGGCCATCCGGCGCAGGTCCGCGAGGTTGTGCCGGTCCATGGCCAGCACGAGGTCGCGCTCCGCCAGCCAGGCGGGCTCGACCTGCCGGGCCCGGTGCGGCGCGCCGTCGTACCCGCGGCGGGCCAGCTCGGCGCGGGCGCGGCGGTCCATCCGGTTGCCGACGTGCCAGTCACCGGTGCCCGCGCTGTCCACCGTGACGGCCCGGCCCAGGCCGGCCCGGTCAAGCTCGGCCCGCAGCACGGCCTCGGCCATCGGGGAGCGGCAGATGTTGCCCAGGCAGACCAGGAACACCCGGTACGGTCGGCCCGGGTCGCGCGGTGGCGGCAGCGTGTCCGGCCAGGCCGGAGGCGGCGATGTCATGTGTCGTCATCCCGTCGCAGTGGCCCGCCGGCCAGCCCTCGGTCAGGATCCGGAGGGGCCGCCGGGCATCAGGCGGTCAGGCCCGAAGCGCACGTCCAGCCGCCGGGCAAGCCCGCGGCCGGCGCGCTGCATCCGCGCCTCCACGAGATAGTAGGTCACCGAGCTCAGCACCAGCAGCACCCAGGTAGAGGGACGACGCACGGAGCCCCCGGTGATTCGCACCACCCCCCGGATGCTGCTAGCATCACAGCGTCTCAAGCGCCGCTAGCTCAACTGGCAGAGCAGCGGACTCTTAATCCGCGGGTTCGGGGTTCGAGTCCCTGGCGGCGCACCCGTCCTGATCTGTAAAAACTCTTCCAGTCGGCTTCCTTATAGTCTCCGGCGTGGAACGGGTCGTGGAACGAGTGGCCGATTTTGGGCTACCGTGGCGGCATGCCGCGCACCGGGACCGGCCACATAGAGCGACTACCGAGCGGCTCCTACCGGGTTCACGTATACGCGGGCACCGATCCGCTGACCGGCCGACAGCTGCGGCATCGGCAGACGGCGAAGACCGAGGAGCAGGCCCTGATCCTGCTGGGCCAGCTGCTGGAGCAGGCGGCCATCGGGCGGCGGCCGGAGTCCGGCGCCACCCTTGCCGACTTGCTGGAGCAGTACATGGCGGTCGCCGAGCTCGACCCATCCACTCGGGAAACCTACGAGGGCTATATCCGGCGCACGATCCTGCCGCGCTGGGTGAGATGGAACTGCGGAAGCTCCGCGGGCCGGTGCTGGACACGCTGTACGCGCGGCTGCGCCGGTGCGGCAACCTCGCGTGCACCGGCAGGCCATTCACCGAGCACCGGTATTTTCCGGTCCTGGCGATCGACGGCGGCGATAGGCGCCGGGCATGGCAGCAGGTGGCCGAGGCGATCCGGGAAGCGATCGGTGCCGGACAATTGGCATCCGGTGAACAGCTGCCCTCGATTCGGGCTCTTGCCCGCCAGGCCGGGCTGCGGACGGCGACCGTCCGGCACGCACTGGAGGCGCTGGCCGGTGAAGGGCTCATCACCCCTCGGCAAGGCCGACCGGCCGTGGTCGGCGGCCAGCCGGTCCAGCCGGCCAAGCGGCGGACGGCCAAGGCTGGCCACGATTGTGCTTTGGCCGGGTGCATGCCGCACCGGTGCCGACCGATGTCGGCCAGGACGATCCGGCAGATCCACTCGATCCTGTCGGGCGCGTTCGCCGCAGCGGTCCGCTGGGAATGGCTCGACCGCAGCCCGGTCAGTTCGGCAAGGCTACCCAAGACGCGGCCTCGTTCCCCCGCGACACCTAGCCCGGCAACCGTAGCCGCTGTCATCAAGGCGGCACGCGAGGCCAATCTGGATCTACTCGCGCTGTATGTGTGGCTCGCGGCCATCACCGGGGCTCGGCGCGGTGAACTGTGCGGGCTGCAGTGGGCAGACATTGACCTCGACAGCGGCATCGTGCACATCGCGTACAGCTATTTCGTCCGCAGCGGCCAGAGGGTGCGCAAGGACACCAAGACCCACCAGGACCGCCACCTGGCCATTGACCCGGTCACTGCGGCCATGATCGCCGTGCAGAAGCGGGAAACCGAGTCCAGGCTGTCTGAGGCAGGCGTCACGCTGCCGCAGAATGTCTACATCTTTGCCAGCGATCCGCTCGGCTCGGTCCCATGGAACCCCGACTGGGTAAGTCACAAGATCGCCGAAGTTGCCAGCAACGCCGGGGTCAGCCTCAACATCAAGGCACTGCGCCACTACACGGCCAGCCAACTCCTGGCCGGCGGGATCGACCTGCGCAACACGGCCGCCCGGCTGGGCCACGGCGGCGGGGGTGCAACCACGCTGCGGCACTACGCCGACCCGGTGTCCGAGGTCGACCGGCGAGCCGCTGCGTACCTCGCGCAGCTGACCGCACCTACGGCGAGCGGCAACAGTGCGCCGCAGGCTGGGTTGCGCTCAGAGGAGTGACGATGAATCCCCTCAGGCATGCGATGCACGGTCTGCCGCGCGCGGCAAGATGGTCAGACGGCGTGGCCCGGCCGCCGGCATGAGAAGGTCAGCGGCTGTAGACGTCGCGGCGGTGACCTGCGGCGGCGATGCGCACTATGCGTCGCTGATCATCGATGGTGTACACGATCCGGTAGTCGCCGACTCGGACGCGCCATAGCCCGTGTGAGCCGGCGAGCATCTTCGCGCCTGGTGGGCGCGGGTCATCGCGCAGCCCTTCGGTGGCGGCCTTGATCCGCTCGGCGGCCCGCCGGTCAAGCTTACGGAGCGCCCGCAGCGCGGCGGGCCGGAAAGCTAGCCCGTACCTGCCGGCCGGGCCGGTCAAGTCAGGCCAAGCTCGGTCCAGGCCTGCTCGGAAGGAATGTCCTCGCCCGGCTCGTCCAGCGCCTGCCGGGCAGCGGCAACGTCAGCGAGGTCTTCCAGCAGTTCCCGCGCCTGATCGGGCGTCATGCCCTCCAGCACGGCGGCGTACTCAGCCGGGACGATCGCGGCCAGGCGTTCCCCGTGCTCGGTGAGATAGACGACGTGCCCCTGCGCGGCGTCATGCGCAGCGGCGCTGATGTCCGGGCCGCCGTCGTCGAGCGGCAGTTCGCTCATGGCCTCAGGGTATGCCTCCGCGCACCTGCGCGCTTTCGGGCTTCCGCGTGTCATGCGGGCGGGCCGGGCTCATCGGCGGGCGGCGCGGACGCGTGCTCTGCGAGCCAGGCGGCGGCGTATTCCGCCATGTCCACCTGGGCGCCCGCGCACGCGTCCGCGACGATCCGGTCCACGAACGCCCGCGGGATCCGGCGTGTTTTCTGCACCCGTCCCCGGCGGATGACAACCGAGGGCAGCCGTCCCTCGTCGGCCATGCGGGCGACCGTCATTCGGCTGACGCCCAGGAGTTCGGCCGTCTCCTCCAGGTCCAGCAACGGCCCGTCGGCGGCGGGCGCGGCCGATTGTCCCGGTTGGGCGCCAGGGGTGAGCGCGCCTGCCAGGGCCCGGATCACTGCCTCCAGCGCATCCGGCACCAACACCAGACTGCCAGCGGAGGCCGCGGGGGCCGACGGACTAGCCCTATCGCGCATCAGACCTCCTTCCGGCGCATTCCCCTTGGCGGGCCGCAGCGTCCGGCCGCGCCATTGGAAGTAGTCGATGACGCCGCACCTGGGTGCCGGTAGCCCCGGCGTTCTCGGCGACGATGGCCGGGTGGCGAGGGTAGCGGTAACTGATGGCGGCCGCCACGTAGCCGACCGCGACCGCCTCCTCGGGATCGCCGAGCTGCTTTCGCAGGGCGAGGGCCTGATGCTGGAACTCGGCGAGAGTCGCGGCTCGCGACCATAGGAGGTCGGCCGCTGCCACCAGAGGGAAGAGACGGTGCGATTGCCCGAGCGCACGACGAGCACGAATCGAATGGCCGGCGACGAGCTCAGCGAGGCCAACGGCGTCGACGTCGTCCGTTCGCCGGGCGAGCCGCTCGGCCCGCGCCGAGGCCATCCCGTCCCAGCCGGCGAGCTGCCAGAGGGCGACCTCGATAACACCACGCATCGGCCCGCGCCATCCGAGCGCGGCCGTCTCCCGCGGCACGGTGGAGCTGACCAGCGCGCCGGCACCGGGCTGCAGTTCACGGTCGCTCAGGAACGCCGGGACGTCGTGGTCCACGGCACCGTAGGTGAGCGTGGCCGCGTGGTCATACACCGCGGTCATCACGTCGATCAGGCGCGGTGCCTCGACCAGGTGCAGATCGGTCACGGGCGGGGCTGACCCCCAGTGCTTGGTGATCGCAGCCGTCGTCAGGGATGCCTTGCCAGTGACGATCACCGCGTTCCGGGTATGGTCCGGGCCGGGTTCAGTCGGGCTCTCCAGCCTGGCCAAGCCGATCGCCGCGGGAAGGGCATAGGCCTGGCGATGATCGGGATGCCCCTCCATCACCCGCACTGCGGTCCTCCACGCCGTCTCGAGGTAATCGTCGGTGATCCGGCCGAACGAGGTCGCGATCTCTCCGAGATCGGCCTTTGGGCTGATGACGGGCCGGGTCTTTACCTCCGCCACGACCGCTTCCGGGGTCGAGCAGGGGACCGGAGTGATGGTCAACACGTCAGTGCCCTGCTGAGTCGCACCACCCACCGGCTTGGTGGACAGCTTCTCGAAGGGCACAATCTGGCCCATACGGGCGCTGTAGAGCACCGCGGCGAGGAACTCGCCGAAGTCGCCCGTCCTGGTCGTCGAACCATGCGGCGCCAGATGCGGCGCCACCGCAGCCCGCGGGTGGCGCATCCGCATTTCCGATGGGACGTGTGCGTCTGGCGCTCGGTCGAGCCGGGCTACAGCAGGAACGCCAGGCGCTGACGCGGCTGCGGCGCATCGCGGTAGAGCAATAGGTAGGCGAGCAGCGATTCTGCCCGGGCAGACTCAAGCGGCGGAAGCTGCTGGTCCCCGAAGCGTAGACCCAAGGGCCCGAGCAGCCGCGCGCGCAGAGCTTTCGCGTCCATCACCCAAACTCCCGGGTGCGCAGCAGGGGTGTGCGACCACCCGCCCATGGCAGGTGGGCTGCCAGAGCAGCCCGATTACCGGCCGGCCGTCCACTGCTCCAGCCTGACGCCTCTGGTTCGATTTCGCGACCTCCATATGCTGCTCTCCGACCCCTGCGGCATGGTCATCAGCATGTACTCCAGCGGCGCAGGCTAACGCCGTGGCCGCCGCGAACTCCGCGGATAACTTGCACGCTCAAGGAACATTCTCCGCCGAGGAAGTTCACCGACGGTGGAGCCGAAAACCCCTGCCGACCGCCCAGGAAATCCGCCCGTAACGGAACCGAGGGCTCCGAGACTAACTCTTCAAGTCCGGCCGGAGATGGTCGCCGCCTCCAGGCTGGCGCCGAAGCGCCGGTGGCCCGCCACCGTGGCAATGGCCCCGTCCCGGCCAACCCGAGAGGGGGAAGGGAAGCCATGACGGCCGAGCACTACGACGTCATCATCATCGGCACCGGAGCGGGCGGCGGCACGCTCGCGCACAAACTCGCGCCATCCGGCAAGAGGATCCTGCTGCTGGAGCGCGGCGGCTACCTGCCGCGCGAGCCAGAGAACTGGGACAGCCGCGAGATCTTCCGCAAGGACCGGTACCTGTCGGACGAGCTCTGGTACGACAGAGACGGGGAAGCCTTCAAGCCACACCAGCAGTACTTCGTCGGGGGTAACACGAAGTTCTACGGGGCGATTCTTTTCCGCCTGCGCGAGCGGGACTTCGCCGAGGTGCAGCACTACGGGGGGGTCTCGCCGGCGTGGCCGATCTCCTATTGGGATCTCGAGCCGTATTACGCGGAGGCGGAACGGCTCTATCTCGTGCACGGGCAGGCGGGCGAGGACCCGGCCGAACCGCCACGGTCCGGGCCGTTCCCGTTCCCGGCGGTATCGCACGAGCCGCGCATCCAGCAGTTGTCCGACGACTTCGAGAAGACGGGGCACCGGCCGTTTCACCTGCCCGTCGGCGTCGATTTGAACGAGTCCGAGCCCGAGGCAGGGCGCTGCGTGCGCTGTGACCGGTTCGACGGCTTCCCCTGCCTGGCGGACGGGAAGGCGGATGCGCACGTGCGCTGCGTACGGCCCGCGCTGCAGCATGACAACGTGATGCTGCTGACGCACGCGAAGGCGGAGCGGATCATCACCGATGCCGGCGGGCGCACCGCCACCGAGGTGGTCGTGGACCGCCGCGGCACGCGCGAGGTTTACAGCGGTGACATCGTGGTCGTGTCGTGCGGCGCGATCAACTCTGCCGCGCTGCTGCTGAAGTCGGCTAGTGACCGGCATCCGGACGGGCTGGCGAATTCCTCGGGCGTGGTGGGCCGGCATTACATGGCCCACATCAACTCCGGCGTCATCGCGATATCGCAGACGCCGAACCTGACCAAGTTCCAGAAGACGCTGGGAATCAACGACTACTACTGGGGCGCCGACGACTCGGCGCTGCCGCTCGGGCACATCCAGATGCTGGGCAAGTCCGACCGGCACATCCTCCGGGCCGGCGCTCCCTGGTTCGCGCCCGGGCTCGCCCTTGAGTACGTGGCCAGGCATGCGATTGATTTCTGGATCACGACCGAGGATCTGCCCCACCCGTCGAACCGGGTGACGGTAGACCGCCTGGCCCGCATCCACCTGGCCAAGACGTACCACAACCTGGAGCCGCATAAGCGCCTGCTGGCCAAGCTCAAGCAGCTGATGGGCCCGCTCGGCTGCCACGACGCCGCTATCCCGGCCTGGTCGATCCTCGATAAGCGCATCCCGCTGGCGGGAGTCGCCCACCAGAGCGGCACCGTGCGCTTCGGTGATGATCCAAAAGCCTCGGCGCTCGATGTTAACTGCCGCGCCCACGACCTTGACAACCTTTACGTCGTGGACACGAGCTTCTTCCCGTCCAGCAGTGCGGTGAACCCGGCGCTGACCGCGATGGCGAACGCTCTGCGCGTCGGCGATCACTTGCTCGAGCGGCTCGGCGCTCACGTCACCGCCGCAGCCCAACCTGCTTCCGATGGACAACCTCAGGAGGTGCCGTCATGACGATGGCGGAAAAGCTGGCCGGCAGCATCGGCAAGGGACTCATGGCCGGCCTGGCTGGGACTACGTTCATGACCCTGTCCAGCACGGTCGAGGCGCGGCTCCGCCAGCGCAAGCCAAGCTCGGCGCCGGCGCGTGCGACAGCCAAGGTGCTCGGCATCACCTCCTTCGCCGATGAGATCGCCCAGGCGCGGTTCAACGACGTCGCGCACTGGGGCTACGGCACCGCCTGGGGAGTAGTGCGTGGCCTGCTCGATGCCCTCGGCCTGCCGCCCCCCGCCGCGACCGCCGCGCACGGCGCCGCCGTCTGGGGAAGCGCGCAGGTGACCCTGCCTGCCCTGGACATCGCCCCGCCGGCCCTCTTCTGGGCACCGCGGGAGATCGCGATCGACGCCTTCCACCACGCGGTCTACGCCACCGCGACCGGACTCGCCTACCAGCTGCTGAGCGACCGGCGTGGCTCATCCGGCGGCGAGTACTGACGATGGCGCACTAAGGCGCTGCCCCACCTGCTGAGCGGCTGTGCGCACGGGAAGGCACGACCCCTGCCGCGAGGGCTACCGGCGCCGGCTGAGGGGGGTCGGTGACCTTGGGTGGCGGGGGTTGCGGCGACCGGCCGCCGGTACGAGTAGCCGACGGCTCCGGGAGCCGCGCCTGCCCGGGCTCTCACCTGTTTCCTCGGGTGCCGCCTCGTTCGATGTGGCGATCTCCCGCACCGGCACCGTGTTCTTCGGCGATCCGACCGCGGCGTTCGCCCAGGCCGACCCGCGGGCGGCCGGGGCCGTACTGGCCGCCGCCGGCTTTGCGCACGTCCAGTTCGAGGGTTGCGAGAGCCGATGTGGTTCGGCTCGGAAACTGAGGACGCGCACGCTTACCTGCCGGGACCGCGCGGTGGGCGGCGTTCAGCAGCCGCTATCTGCCGTGTCGGCGGGCTCTACGGCGACCAGTTCGATGCCGAAGTCGCGCAGCCGGTCGAGCAGCCCGTACAGCTGCGCCTGGTCGCGAACCTCCCCGACGAGCACGGTCTGGTTCGGGCCGGGTTCGAGGGCCATCCCGTCGAAGGCGGACTCGAACCGCTCGCTCAGCCGTCCCCGCAGGATGATGCGGTATCTGCTGGCAGGCACGGGTCAGCTCCCCTGCCCCTTGGCCGCATCGGAACCTGCCGCCACCGGGTCGCGGCGTGCGGCGCGTTCCTGGGCCTGGCTGATGGCCCAGGCGGCGTTGATCAGGCCGATGTGGCTGAACGCCTGCGGGAAATTGCCGATCATCTCGCCGGTGGCCACGTCGACCTCCTCGGCGAGGAGGCCGGTGTCGTTGATCGCTGCCACAGCCCGCTCGAAGGTCGCGGTGGCCTGGTCCAGCTCGCCCGCCAGCGCCTGTGCCTGCGCCAGCCAGAACGTGCAGAGCAGGAAGGTCCCCTCCTCGCCGGCCAGGCCGTCGTGCGCCAGGTACCGGTAAACCAGGCCGCGCTCGTCGGTCAGCCGGGCCGAGGTCGCGTCGATGGTCGCCTTCATCCGCGGGTCGTCCCCGGGGAGGAAGCCTGTGATCGCCAGCATCAGGTTGGACGCATCCAGTTCCTCGGTGCCGAAGGCCTGGGTGAAGGCGCCCGCCTTATCACTCCACCCATGCTTCAGGATGGCCGCGCGGATCTCCTCGCGGGCGGCGGTCCAGTCCTCCACCTGATGTCGAGCGCCAAGCTGCGGAGCCAGCCTGATCGCGCTGTTCAGCGCCCTCCAGCACATCAGCTTGGAGTAGAGGAAGTCACGTGGCTCGCCGCATCATT
>Ga0207699_10000199_pt1 | contig 35901 bp, 40 predicted proteins | sample LARL51metaG_FD_184344 | JGI IMG/M metagenome (GOLD analysis project Ga0207699, IMG submission 184344) | Corn, switchgrass and miscanthus rhizosphere microbial communities from Kellogg Biological Station, Michigan, USA - LAR L5-1 metaG... | ecosystem: Host-associated > Plants > Roots >...
TTCAGGCTCCCTCGGTCGGCGAGGGCGGCTGACCCGGCGTCGCAAGTTGCGCCAACTGACGCATCATGCCCGCGATGTCGAACGATTTCAGCGCCAGGCGTCCGATCTTGAACGGGCCCACGGGCGTGTTGGCATCCACGCCTTCGACCGCAAAATCGGCTTTGCCGTTGTCGAGATTGTAGCGGATCGCGGACAGTTTGAGCGGCCCTTGCGGCGTCTCGAACGACATGCCGCGGATTTCGGCATTGCCCAGATGCAGTCCCTCATAGAGGCCTGCGATCTTCTCCATCATCTCGCGCGCCTCAGCCGGCGTCGGCTGCGTTCCCGACGCGGGAAGCATGGCGAGGAGGGCCGCAAGCTGTATCCTTGCCGGGCGGGCGCCGACGTCATCGATCGTGACCCCATCGATACGGGCCCGCACACCTTGCGCGGAGGTGAACGTATAGGCCCCCATCGTGGCCTGCCGGTAGGCCCTGACGTAGCGGTCATCGCCCGGCTGCGGATTGAGGATTGCCGCCAGCGCGGCCGTATCGACGTCGTAGGACGCCGCGTTTTCGAGATTGCCGGTCAGCTTGTCGGTCTTGCCAGCAGCTTGCGTCGCGAAGGTGAAATTGACCCCATCGACCCTGACGCTGGCGATCTTGCCGTCCTTGATGCCCGCCATCGCGACGCTGGAATAGCTGAAGTCGCCCCTGGCGCTGACGTCCGGGGCCGCGACGAAGTTGACCGTCCCGGCCATCCCTTCCGCCGTAACCGAGCTGGCGGTGATGTGCGCGAACTGCTCGAGACCGAAGCGAATGGCGTCGAGGCCGGACTCGAAGGCCGGTGGCTTCACGCCGGCCGGCCCGGAAAAGTCGCGCACCGAGATCCGCGGTGACTTGTAGGCGACACGCAGGTTCATGGCGCCGGATATCCCGACACCGATTTCGGCGTTGGACACGTCGATGCTGTCGGCGGAAAAGCGCGTCGGGTCGGCCTGGCCGACGCCGGAGGCCGTGATGGTGGCGATCTTCACGCTGACAGGCGGTTGTGCCGCCGTCTCAGTCGCGATGTCCGCGATCGTAACGGTGCGCTTCAGGAGATTGAACGAAATCGGCCCATGGCTTGCCTTGCCGCCGCCGGCGCGAATTTGTGCGAAAGCGGCGTCGATTTCGGTCGCGATGCGCTGCTGCGTATACAAATCGAAGCCAAAAAAGCCTCCGGCCGCGACAACGACCGCGGCGACAAGGCCCAACAGAATTTTCATCATTCGGTCTGCTCCGACGCCTCGTGATCTCCAAGACACTCTGTCATGGTCTTGTTTTTGAAGGGACGGCCGGGGTAGGAGGTGAAGTGCTTCACATCCGGCGCGATCCGCCGGACCATCGGCCTCCGGGCCGCGTGAAGAAAGCAAGGAAATTATGGGCCGGAAGCGCTGGAGTATGTATGTCGTCCAATTCTGAAGACCTCCATTCGGCGGCATTGGCGTACCATCGGCTGCCCAAGCCGGGCAAGCTGGAAATCCAGGCCACCAAGCCCCTCGCCAATCAGCGCGACCTCGCGCTGGCCTATTCGCCCGGGGTGGCCGCCGCTTGCACCGAAATTGCGAAAGAGCCGGGCGAAGCTGCCTCGCTCACGGCCCGCGCCAACCTGGTTGCGGTGGTCTCGAACGGCACCGCCGTCCTCGGGCTTGGCAATATCGGGCCGCTGGCCTCGAAGCCGGTCATGGAGGGCAAGGCGGTCCTGTTCAAGAAATTCGCCGGGATCGACGTGTTCGACATCGAAATCGCTGCCGATACCATCGATCGCGTGGTGGAGACGGTGGCGGCGCTGGAGCCGACCTTTGGCGGCATCAACCTGGAGGACATCAAGGGGCCGGAATGTTTCGAGATCGAGGCACGCCTGAAAGAGCGGATGAAGATTCCGGTCTTTCATGACGACCAGCATGGCACCGCGATCATCGTTGGCGCGGCGATCACCAACGCACTGGATCTGAACGGCAAGAAACTGTCCGACGTGAAGATCGTCTGCTCGGGCGCGGGAGCGGCCGCCATCGCCTGCCTCAATCTCCTGGTCTCGATGGGCGCGCAGCGGAAAAACATCTGGGTCTGCGATATCGAGGGCCTGGTCTATGAAGGCCGCACGACGCTGATGGATCCCTGGAAAGGGGCCTACGCGCAGCAGACCGACAAGCGGAAGCTCGCCGACGTGATCGGCGGCGCCGATATCTTCTTGGGGCTGTCGGCGCCAAACGTGCTGACGCAGGACATGGTCAGGCAGATGGCAGATGGGCCGCTGGTCATGGCGCTGGCCAATCCTGTGCCCGAGATCATGCCGGACGAGGCGCGCGCAGCGCGACCTGACGCCATGATCTGCACCGGGCGGTCGGATTTCCCGAACCAGGTCAACAACGTGCTGTGCTTCCCGTTCATCTTCCGCGGCGCGCTCGATGTCGGCGCGACCGCGATCAACGAGGAGATGAAGCACGCCGCGGTCGAGGCCATCGCACAGCTTGCACGCGACGCCCCGTCGGATGCGGTGGCGCGCGGGCTCGACAGCGGCGAGGCGCAAGGCTTTGGGCCGGGATCGCTGATCCCGAGCCCGTTTGATCCCAGGCTCATTCTGCGCATTGCGCCGGCGGTGGCGAAAGCCGCCATGGACAGCGGCGTCGCCACCCGTCCGATCAGGAATTTCGACGAATACCGCGCCTTGCTGGAACGCTTCGCGTTTCGCTCCGGATTGATCATGAAGCCGGTCTTCGCCAAGGCCAAGACGCAGGCCATACGCGTGATCTATGCCGAGGGCGAGGACGAGCGCGTGCTGCGCGCCACGCAGGTGGTCCTCGAGGAGAAGCTGGCGCGACCGATCCTGGTCGGGCGTCCGCCGGTCGTGGAGGCGCGGATCAAGCGCTTCGGCCTCTCGATCAGGGCCGGGCGCGACTTCGACCTCGTCAATCCCGAGGACGATCCGCGCTACCGCTCCTACGTGCAGTCCTATATCGACGCCGCCGGCCGGCGCGGCGTGACCCCCGACGCGGCGCGCACGGTGGTGCGTACCAACAACACCGTGATCGCAGCGCTCGCGGTCATGCGCGGCGAGGCCGACGCGATGATCTGCGGGGTCGAGGGCCGTTACATGAGCCATCTGCGCCATGTGCGGGAGATCATCGGCTTCCAGCCGGGCGTGAGCGATTTCGCGGCCCTTGCGCTGATGATCACCAGCAAGGGTGCATATTTCATTGCCGACACCCAGGTGCGGCCCAATCCGAGCGCAGAGGAACTCGCCGAGATGGCGTCGCTCGCCGCCGGACATGTGCAGCGCTTCAACATCAAGCCAAAGATCGCCTTCGTGTCGCACTCGGACTTTGGCAGCTATGACACCGACTCCTCGCGCAAGATGCGCCGCGCCACCGCGCTTCTGAAGGAGAAGCATCCCGAACTCGAAGCCGACGGCGAAATGCAGGGCGACACGGCTCTCTCCGCTGCAGCGCGAAAGCTGGTGCTGCCGCATTCCGACCTGGAAGGCGAGGCCAACATCCTGATCATGCCGAACCTCGATACGGCGAACGTGGCGTATCAGATGATCAAGGCGCTGGCGGACGCGCTTCCCGTCGGGCCGATCCTGATTGGACCGTCACGGCCGGCGCACATTCTCACCCCGTCGGTGACCGCGCGCGGCATTCTCAACATGACTGCGGTCGCCGCGGTCGAGGCGCAGGAGCGCAGCGCCAACTAGCCACAGTGGTGCGCGCCTGCGCAAAAATATTGTCATAATGGAGACCTGACAGTCGGGGGCTCGCCGCGCGGGCGCCCGATCAGATTGTTTGAAAAGCGCTGGCGAAAGCTCCATAATCGCGGGGTCAAGTCTTACAGAGAAGCCCCCCAAGAGTATTGGAAGAGGCCGACGATGCCAGCATTGATTACTTTCGGGCGAATCGTGTTCGCCGTGCTTTTCATTTATTCAGGAGCGACCAAGCTCTTTGGCATTCAGGCAACGGCCGATTCCATCGCGGCGAAGCTGACGATCCCGCTCGCGCTCGCGCCCTACAGCACACAGCTCGAGTCGCTGACCGGCATGCCGACGCCACAGTTTCTGGCGATCGCCTCGGGCGCCTTCGAGATCATCGCGGGGCTGATGATCGCGCTCAATTTCGGCGCGCGCTTCTTCGCCATCCTGCTGATCATCTTCATCGGCGTCGTGACCTTCTATTCCGATGATTTCTGGAATCAGGTGCCGCCCGGCAACGCCCAGACCCTGATCGATGCGCTGAAGAATCTGTCGCTCATCGGCGCGCTGTTCATGATCGCGGGTTACGGCCGGGGAGCTGACATGGCCGAGTCCGCCTATGGTGATGTCTAGCGCGACCGTGGCGTCGCGAACCGTGAGCCAGCGCTGCTGATTGACGGGCCTTCATCCTCCCGATCTAGCGCCGCCACGCCGTGACGGTGACGCCAAAGGGTTCGTCGAGCATCAGCGTTTCGGCGGCCTGCAGGCCGTGCGCCGCGAGCACCTGCTCCGGTGAGCGGTCGGGTACGCCGCCGAAACAAGGCTCACCGCCGCTCAGTCGGACCTTTGGCGCCTGCGACAGCCAGAAGGCGTCGTAGCGGTCCATGAACATGTCGAAAACGTCGGGGCCGCCGATGATCGCGACGACGCCGGCATCGACGCCGGCGTGTTCACAGGCCGTCTCGAAGGTCGCCCCGCCTCGCGGATTCCAGAGCACAGCTTTGGGATTTGCCGGATCGGATGCCACCGCAGCGACCTTGCGGGTCAGGATGATGCGCCTGCGATTGGGCGAGTTCGGCTGGTCTTCGTAGGAGTTGCGGCCGTGCACGATCAGGTCGGCGCGATCGAGGGCGGCCGTGAAGAAAGCCTTGTCGCCCTTGAATTTCAGTTCATCCGGCATGACATGCTGGGCGTTCGCCAGCATGCCATCTGCCGATACGATCACATAGCCTTCGATCCGGAACGCAGGCACGGCCTGGCAACGTCGCGCGCTATTCCGAGACCGTGGTCACGACGCTGGACACCGGCCGCTGACTCACGGTCGGGAGCTTGACGTCCTTCATGAGGGCTTCGTCATATTCCGGCAGCGACTGCACCGGAGCCTTGGCGCGCATCGCGACCACCTTGAAGCCTCCCGCTTTCAGCCGGCGCAGAAGTTCGGGCAGCGCTTCGGCGGTGTGCTTGTGGAAGTCGTGCATCAGGATGATGCCCTTGCCGAGCTTGTCCAGCTTCTTGAAAGTGACGTCGATGACCTGCTGGGCGTTGCGCGCCTTGAAGTCGAAGGAGTCGAGGTCGCAAGAGAAGATCCCGACGTTGCGCTGGCCGAGATAGGTGACCATTTCCGGCGGATGCTGCAGAGCCGGAAAGCGGAAGAACGCGGCCGGCGAAATCCCGCCCAGCGCCCACTTGACCGCGCTGATCCCCTTTTCGATTTCTTCCTTGCGCTGGTCGTCGGTCAGCTTCTTGTTGTTGAGGTTTTCGTGCGACCAGGTGTGCGTTCCGACGGTGTGGCCCGCCGCATAAACCTGCTTCAGGATCTCGGGATAGTAGGTCGCGTGCTTGCCGATCGAGAAGAAGATGCCGGTCGTGCATTCGTCGGCCAGCGCCTTCAGCACCGCCGGCGTGTTCTCCGGCCACGGACCGTCATCGAACGTCAGCACGACTTCATGGTCGCGCAGGAAGTCGAGTTCCTTGAAATGCTCGAAGCCGAAGCCCGGCCCGCCCGTCGTGTCGATCTCGACCGTGCGCGCGACGCCGAGCGCATTCGGATTGTTGCAAGGCGCCCTGGCCGGCTGGGCCGCCACAGGCGCGGCGGGTGCAGGCAACGGCATCGCCGCTGCCTGTTGGGCCGGCGCCGCCGCTGCCTTCGGGGAAGCGGACTGCGCCAAAACTGCGCTCGACGCGCAGAGCGAAACCGCGATGATCAAACCTGCCGCAACACGCATCTTTGCTGTCCTCTTGACCTTCTAGACCTGTTCCGCCCCTCAGTCGCGGACTTGCCACTGCTGCTCCGCGCCGCTGCTGTCGAAGCACATACTAGCTCAGGCCGGCCGAAAGCCGCAAAGAAAACGGTTCACAACCGCCGAATCGTCCCAGATCTGACGACACCGTGGCAAACGGGTGTCAGCTGTCCGCCAGCGCCCGTGCAATCGCAGTTTTGACACGGGTATCGGTCGGCTCGACCGCCGATGGGAAGACCTCCGCGATATAGCCATCACGCCCAAGCAGGTATTTGTGGAAATTCCAGCCCGGCGTTTCCTTCGGTCGAGCCTGGGCCGCCCATTTGTAGAACGGGTGCGCATTCGGCCCCGTCACGGCCACTTTGCCGGCCATCGGGAAGGTAACACCATATTGGTGCTGGGTCATGTCGGCGATGTCGGCGGGGCTGCCCGGCTCCTGGTTGAAATCGTTCGAGGGCACGCCGATCATGCCGAGGCCGCGTCCTTGAAACTCGCTCCACAATTGCTGCAGCCCGGTATATTGCGGCGTGTAGCCGCACATCGAGGCGGTATTCACCACAAGCAGCGGCCGGCCCGTATAGTCGGCGAGGTGGATCTCGCCGTCCGCGAGCGCCGGAAACGAAAACTTGTAAGCCGTCATCCGGCTCATGCCGTCCGCGCGTGCCGTCGCTGGGCCGAGAGAACTGCCCAACGCGGCGAGGCCCGCTCCGATCATGGTCCTGCGGTCGATCATCAAGTTCCTCCAGAGGTGATGCACCAGTGTCCCGGCCTCGTTTACGAACGTCAGCGACGGGGACACCGGCTGAATCAACATTCGAGTGTGGCGTCGATCTGACATTCGCTGGGAGATCTCGCCGCGATACTGCAGCGAATGTCAGATCCGCCACGCCAGCGGACGATAGCCCAAGGAAGGGCCTGCCGCCGCTCAACAAGCCGCGATCAGCGGGACGGGGAACACCATGGCAGCGGCAACAGTGGCGCGTAATAGCCGCTCCACTCGCAGATCGATTGCGGCCCGGTGCGCTTGAAGACGTATTTGACGGGCTCGGCCTGTCCGACCGCGATGTGAAGGGTGAACAGCGTCGCGGCAACCGGATAGGCAAGGCGATGAAAGCGCAGGTCGCGCAGGCAATCGAGCAGAATTGCGGCGGACAGGATGATCAGCGGATCGGTGAAGATGAAATATTCCGACTTCAATCCGCGGCGCACTTCGAGCGTCTCGATGGCCAGTGCAGCCAGCATCAGCGCCGTGGCCTGCAAGGCTGTCCATGTTTCGCCGCGCCGCCAGGCCATCACGATGCCGGGCACGATCAGCAAGGTGAGAAACACGGTCGGGCGCGGCGATGAATGCAGCACGAACGTGTCGCGCGCCAGGACCGACAAGACTCCGTCAAACAGCAGCCACACCATCGCCAGCGGATTGGATCCACCGGCCACGCTCGACGTATTGGTGTCGGCGAAGGTGAGCATCTTCTCCAGCGGATTGACCACCGCGATCACGTTGCTTGCATTGTAGTCGAGGTCGAGCACGAACAGTGCGACGGACGCGCCGATTGCGACCGCGGCGATGGAGGTGAGGGTCTCGGCGGCGCGGACGCGCCAGAGCGCGGCATAGGCGATCATGCAGGCGCCGATCAGGACCAGCAATCCGGCCTGATAGAGGCCGTAGCGACCCAGCAGCAGCGGCTTGAAGTGCGCCGCATCGAGCAGGGTCCGATCGAATCCGGTCGCGATCAGCGGCCATGCCGCAAAGACAGCCGCGACCGCCGCGGCCGCCGCGAGCAGGGTCACGAGCCACGCTGTCGGCGTATTGCGCCAGAATCCGGCGCTTGCGCCGGCGGCACTGCCGAACGGCAGCAGCACGACCGGCAGCACGCCGATCAGGAGAATGGCCTGCACCTTGTTTTCCAGGCCAAGCACGCAGAGAAAGGCGGCAAGCGCCAGCGCAAGCGGCCGCGTCGGCATGGCGCGGCGTCCAACCGCGATCAGGATCATCAGCGCGAAGATGACGGGCATTGCCGCGACCAGTTCGCTGCGCAGGATGCGCAGATGCACGGCGACGCCGCCGGACAGCGCGAAGGCGAGCGTGGCGAGCATCGCGACGCGCCAGTCGCGCAGGATCAGGCGCGACAGGCCAGCGAAGATCACGACCGCGCCGGTCGCGATCAGGAACGCGAGCACGCGGCCTGCGCGAACCGCCTGCGTCATCGCCGCATCGAAGGCGGTGGCGTCGGTCGCGGGCGGAATGGCCGGCAGCGTCCAGGCATCGAGCAGGCCGAACTCGTGCAGCAGATGAAACCAGGCCTTGACCGTTATGATGGTGAGATAGGCGGTATGATCGAGAAAGTGCTGCGGCCTGCCGTCGTTCATGGCGAGCGCGCTGTAGATCACCATGAAGTCCATGTCGGCGTTACGCCAATAGATGACGAAATAGCCGAACTCGTGCAGCAGATGAAACCAGGCCTTGACCGTGATGATGGTGAGATAGGCGGTATGATCGAGAAAGTGCTGCGGCCTGCCGTCGTTCATGGCGAGCGCGCTGTAGATCACCATGAAGTCCATGTCGGCGTTACGCCAATAGATGACGAAATAGCCGAACAGCAGAAACGAGGCGCCAAGGCCCGCGACGATCGCCAGCAGGCCCCACGGCCAGCCGAGGAATGTCAGCCGGTCAAAGGTATCGCGAGGCTTTGCGATGGCGGTTGGAGCCAGGGCGTCGTTCATGGCGGCGGTGTTTTAGCGGCCACCCGCCTATGGGGCTAGCGCAGCGATACGATGAAGTCGGTGCCTTCGCCGGTCTCGCCCTGGTTGATGCCCTGGTCGGAGACGATGATCGAGCCGCCATTGGTGAGCGCATCCGCGATCCGTGCCATGGTCTCGGCGGGGATGCTGATCCGGTCGAGCGCCTCGGTGGGATTGTCGGGCATGGGAGCCGGTCGCGCGTCGGACGCACCGCTCTTGTGCCGGCGCAAGGAGTGCTCTTCGTCGTCCACGCGTTTGGCGCTGCGGGCGGGCAGGGACACCACCGACCAGTGCAGCGCGTTGGGATCGGTCCTGTCGACCTCAGCCGTGAACACATGGGTTCCCAGCGGGCGGTCGCCCGGAGCGATCGTTATGGGAGCATCGAACAGCGGCTCAAAATTCTGTCGCACGTAGAGCTTGGAATCTTTGCGGCTGATGAAGACGGCGATCTGGCCGGCGCGCTTCGGCGCGTCGCGTTTCGGGTCGATCAGTCGGGTCTGATCCTTCCTGGCGTCGTTCGCCTTGTCCGCCTCACCCGTGGTTTGCGTCTTGTCGGCGGGTTGGCCGGCCTGCGCTCCCGCTGGGTTCGCGGCGTTGTCGCTGGCCTTGGCCGGCGTCTCTGCGACCGGCGCGGCGGCCGACTGATGCGCGGTCGTAACGGCGTTTCCGCCGCCCTCGGCAGGGGTGCCGGCGGGCGCGGCGTCCGACATGATCTTGCTGGCCGGCGTCTCGTCGCTGGCATCCGCCGTGTGCGTCTGCGCGCGCAGCGACGCCGGGATCGTATCCGTTGCGGGCGCGGCGTCATCCTGATGGCCGATCGTCGCGCGCAGATCGGGCTTGGCTTCGGTCGGCGCGGCTCCCTTGTCGGCCTTCGCTCCGACCGGATCGTTGGTCTGAACTTCGGCCGGGCCCGCGGGTTGCGGCGCAATCTTGAGAACCGGAAGAAGCCGGTGCGCGAACCTGGTCGGCGCGATTTCGCCGGGCGTGACGACGACCCGCGCCCCCATCCGGGTCCAATTCCACATTTTGACCGCAAACGCCATGGGCATGCGGATGCAGCCGTGAGATGCCGGATAACCCGGCAGGACCCCGGCATGCATGGCCACCCCGGACCAGGTGATCCGCTGCATGTAAGGCATCGGCGCGCCGCTGTAGATGTTGGAACGGTGGTATTTCTGCTTCTGGATGACGCTGAAGACGCCCATAGGGGTCGGATGACCCTGCATGCCCGTGGAGACAGGCGATTCGGCAAAGAAGCCGTTGGCGTCATAGAGCTTCAGCTTCTGCTCATTGATCGAGATCGCGACGACGAGCGGCGCCTGCGGCTTGCTGGCCTCGCGTTGCGGCTTGTCGTTCTTCTGGGTCTGCTTGTGCGCCGGCCTGTGCTGATGCGGATATCTCGACGCCGGCCAATAGTGCGCGGATTCGCCCTCCGTCCAGTAGTAGAGCGCCGCCTGTGCGCGCGAGGTTGCACCAGCCAGGACGGCGGCGCTCAAGGCGGCAAGGCAGCAATAGCGTCCATTCGTGATGGAAAAGCGCGTCATCCCAAATCCTCAAAACCAAACGTCAGTCTCGCAATTGAGTTGCGTCCTCAATAGGGCGGGCGCTCTCCAGCCAGAGATTTTGCACCAAGCGTAGCAAAAAAGCCTCACATTGCGTTAAACGGCGCATGGTCGGCGCAGGTGGAAGACTTTCGGCCGGCGGTTTTCGCGCCTACATGGGCGTCAGTTGCCCACGGAGACGTTCATGACAACGAAGACCATCGGCCGGCGTCACATGCGATTCGCAGGCTTCGCGCTCGTGCTTTTTACATGGCTGTTCTGGCCGGCCGCGCAAGTTCATGCGGCGGATGAGCCCGACCTGATTTTCCGCCGCTCGACGGTGTTCAAGCTGCTCAGCCCGAATGACAAGCTCGCGACCTATGGGGTCGACGATCCGGAGGTCGAGGGCGTGGCCTGTCATTTCACCGTGCCGGAGAAGGGCGGCTATACCGGCTGGCTCGGGCTTGCCGAGCAGGTCTCGGATATTTCACTGGCGTGCCGCCAGATCGGCCCGATCAAGTTCAAGGACAAGATGGCGCAGGCCGACGACATGTTTCGCCAGCGTCGCTCGCTGTTCTTCAAGAAGATGCAGATCGTCCGCGGCTGCGACGCCAAGCGCAATGTGCTCGTCTACATGGTCTACTCCGACAAGCTGATCGAAGGCTCGCCCAAGAACTCGACCTCGACGGTGCCGATCATGCCATGGGGACCGGCCGACACCAGCGTGCAGAAATGCGGCGACTACATTCAGTGAGGCCGACTGGAAGCGCGTTCAGGCCCGCGGGGCCAATGTCGGCGAAAGCGTGGCAGCCGATCTCGCGCGTCTTGGATCACGGCAGCCGGTCAGCCGGATGAACTCCTGGGGCGCGGCCTCGTTGCCGAGATCCGAGCGCTGCTGCGCCATCGCCGGACACATGCGCCGGCGCGTGCGGGCCTGCGGAGTGTGCTGAGCGCCTTCGCCTTGGGCGAGTGCATCGTCGCGTCGCTGCTTGCCGTGAACAGTGATGTCGCCATTGACCATCTCTGCCAGTCCTCGTCGAAATCCAGCGCCGACACCCTAGAGGTCGTCAATGGCGCCAATAAGTCGGCTTATGCGGAACGAGTTTCGGCCTCTCGCGCCGCCGAGATGGCGGGAGCCCTGGCGGCGCGCGCCTGCGCCGATCCAATCGAAATTCAAGCACATTGCTCGACAATTTTCTCAAGTGTCTGGCCAGATTGGCGTTTCCTCCCGCTTTGTTTCGTCGCGGCCCGGCTGATGAAACATTCGCTGCCACGACGAAACCATTTTGCGACGCTGGCGCAGAACTCTAGAAACGGTGCGTCGTTATCACCTCGTTAACCATGCGGCGAAAAGCCGGTTCCGGGAGACCGTCGACGGGAGACTGATGAAAATGCGGCCGCTTAGCCTGATTCTTGCCGCCGGCCTGCTGCTGGCGGGATCGACGATGGCCGGTACAGTCCAGGGGACTCTACCGAACGTCGGGACCTTTACCTTTAATGGAACTCCGATCGCACCGGCTCCGCAGCCGATGAATGTGGCGGCGCGCTAGTTCGGTCAGGGCATGATGTTTCGTTTTGGCGCTGTAGCTTTTGCGATCGCACTCCTCACGACACAGGCCGTGCTGGCGCAGGCACGGCCGCCGCTTCGCCTTCCCGATCCGCGCGCCGATTTCGTCCGGCAATGCGCGCCGCACATGCTCGGGCGCTGGGCGCATCCCGAGGAGGTCTGCGGCTGCCTGCTCGATCACGCCGTCGCCATCGTCGAAGATCACGACCTGCGGGAAGCGCTGCTCCGCGGCATCAGCGAGACCGGCGTTCCCACCATCGAGACCGAATGGGTGCCTTCGGCAAAGCAATCCGAGATTGGTCCGACCTTTACCAAGATCGCCAAGCCGACCTTGCAGTGCATGTTCGATCCCGCGAAATAGCCGCGCTACACCAGGCCCACGCCTTCAGGCCCATTGGCGGACCGTCCGATATCAGCAATCCAAAACTCTATTTCTTCTTTGGACCCAGGCGCGGAATGCATTTTCGCGCGGGCATGACGCCGGTCGGCGTCATCTTTGCTCCTGAAACTTCCTTGACCTCGCCCGCCGGGCAGCTGCCGTCATCGACCAGAACCCGCTGGCCGAGCCGGAGGCCCGTGATGTCCTGCTCCCGGCCGACATATTGCGCCTGACATGGCGCGATTAGCGTGATCAAAAGCGCGAAACCAAGCGAGATGCGTAGGACGGACATATCGAGCCTGAATTTTGTGTTTGAGCTCGGAGTGTACGGGGGGCGCGTCGATTCTGAAAGCTGGCCGCGATGCGCCTGCAAATGTCGGCCCAAGTGTGGTTTGATCGGAACGAAAGGACCGCACATGACCCTCAGTGACAGTCAGAATCGAATCGTCGATGCCGTCGATGCCGGCTTCGATGCCCAGCTTGCGGCCACCCGTGATTTCGTCGCAATCCCCTCGACCCGGGGCGCCGAGGGGCCGTGCCAGGACATGATCGGCGATCTCCTGCGCGCGCGGGGCTACGAGGTCGACGACTGGCACATCGACATCGACGACCTGAAGGACCTGCGCGGCTATGGGCCGATCACGCACGATTTTTCCAGGGCGCGCAGCGTGGTCGGAACCTACAGGCCCTCGACCAGTGCCGGACGATCGCTGATCCTGCAGGGGCACTGCGACGTCGTGCCGGCCGGCCCGCCGGAATTGTGGGACACCCCGCCATTCTCGCCGGTCGTCCGTGACGGCCGGATGTATGGGCGGGGCGCCCTCGACATGAAGTCGGGCACCATCGGCGCGCTCTACGCGCTGGAGGCGATCAAGGCCGCGGGCTTCCGGCCGACCGCGCGGATTCACTTTCAGTCGGTCATCGAGGAGGAGAGCACCGGTGTCGGCGCGCTCTCGACGCTGCAGCGGGGTTATCGCGCGGACGCCTGTTTCATCCCGGAGCCGACCGGCGGCAGGATGGTGCGTGCGCAGGTCGGGGTGATCTGGTTTCGCCTGAAGCTACGCGGCCATCCCGTCCATGTCGCGCATGCCACCTCCGGCTCGAACGCGATCATGGCAGCCTATCATCTGATCGAAGCGCTGCAGACGCTCGAGGCGGCGTGGAACGCGCGCGCTGCGAGCGACCGCCATTTCAAGACGCTGGTCCATCCGATCAACTTCAATCCGGGAATCATCAAGGGCGGCGACTGGGCCTCGAGCGTGCCGGCCTGGTGCGACGTCGATTGCCGGATCGCAATCCTGCCGGGCTGGTCGGTCGCCGACTGCCAGAAGGAGATTCTGGCCTGCGTCGCGCAGGCGGCGCGCGATCATCGCTTCCTGTCCAATAATCCGCCAGCAGTCGAGTGGTCGGGTTTCCTGTCGGAGGGTTATGAACTCGCCAATGCCGCGGAGGCCGAAGCGGCATTCGGCAAGGCCTATGGCTCCGTCTATGGTGGAGCGGTGCAGGACCTCGCGTTCACGGCGCTCACCGACACCCGCTTCTACGGCCTCAACTACGACATTCCGAGCCTGTGCTTTGGCGCGAGCGGCGAGGCGCTGCACGGCTTCAACGAATATGTCGACCTGGCCTCCTTGCGGCAGGCCACCAAGGCGACCGCGCTGTTTGTTGCCGAATGGTGCGGGGTGGAAAAAGCCTGAGCGTTGCCCCCGAGATCAGTCGTCATTGCGAGCCACCCGGTCCGCGCGAAGCGCTGCCGGATGACAGGCTCCGCGAAGCAATCCAGAAATCTTTCCACGAGCAGAGTACCGGATTGCTTCCGGCGCTCAGGGCCTCGCAATGACGCCGATGGGGCGTCATCGTTTCCATGACCTCGGACGTCATTGTCCGACGGCGCCGGGCTTGCCAATGTCCGGAGAGTAACGGAGGACTTCGCCGACCATGACGCTGCTGGAGAAGATCAAGGCGATCAAACTGCCCTTTGCCGAACTGAAGGGCGTGACTTTCATCGCGGCCGACAAGGATCGGGTGGTGGCCAGCATGCTGGTGCGGGCGGATCTCTGCACTTCAGGTCACATTGCGCATGGCGGCGCCATCATGGCGCTGGCGGATTCGGTCGGCGCGGCGGCGACGGTGATCAACCTGCCCGCGGACGCGAAGGGCACCACCACGGTGGAGAGCAAAACCAATTTCATCGGCGGCGCCAGGGAGGGAACCACGGTCATCGCAACCGCCACGCCGGTGCATCGCGGCCGGCGTACCCAGGTCTGGCAGACCCGGGTCGAAACCGAGGACGGCAAGCTGGTTGCGCTGGTCACGCAGACCCAGATGATTCTCGTATGACTACGGGGTAGCCGGCGCGTTAACCCCCTGATGGGAACCACTGCCGATATTTCAGGCAGGGAGCAGTCTTGAATTCCATGCTGCAACGCACAATATCAGCGCACTAGGGATTCGACGCCTCCTCGAGGGCTTCCAAGAGGAGATTTTGACGTGCCACATGACGACACTTTCCGTGCGCGGCCCGGTTTTGGCTATGTGCGGACGCTGCGCCAGGACGAAGAGCTGCCGCTGCTGCGCGACCACCTGTTGCGGCTCGATCCACACAGCCGCCACGACCGGTTCAACGGTTTCCTGGACGACAGTTTCATCGCACGCTACGCCGAAAAATGCGCCAATGACGGGACGGTCATCGTCGCCTACATGGAGAATGGCGAGGTGCGCGGCGCTGCCGAACTGCATCCGCCGGAGCCGGGTTCATTGCCCGAGATCGCCTTCAGCGTCGAAGGCTCCGTGCGCCGGCGCGGCGTCGGCAGTGTGCTGTTCAAGCGGCTGATTTCGGAGGCGCGCTGGAAGGGTTATCGGAAGCTGCGCGTCACGACCGGTGCGCAGAACCAGGCGATGCGGGCGCTGGCCTGCAAGTTCGGCGCCCATCTGGTGTTCAGCCACGGCGAGTCCACGGGCACGATCGACCTGAGGAATCAGCCGCAGGACGAACTCGCCAAGCTCGCGATCGATACGCCGTTCGGGGCGATGCGCGCGCTGCTCAATCTGAACCGCGCCTGCTGGAAGCTGGTGTCGCGCATGTATGGACTGGGACGCGCGGCCTAGCCCATCGTGTTTGTCGAGAGACTAACGTTCTCTCCCAAAAGTCATTCCGGGGCGCGCGATAGCGCGAGCCCGGAACCCACAGTCTCTGATCTTGGTGTTGGATCAAGACGCGGGCAATGACGATCCCGCGCGGCAATTCCCATCCTGAATATGCATTCCGTGCTAATTGGCGTTCAGCGAATGCCCCGGAATGATGATTTGAATATCGGGTCAGGTCCCGGTGCGCTTGTCGTTGCCGAACCGGCGGATCACGCGCCGCTCCACCACGACCGAGCGCTGTGCGCCTTGTTCGCCGGCGATCACGCGCGTGGTGTTGGCGCGAAGCGTGACCCGATTGAGCTTCTTGACTTCGGGGCGGACCGCATCGAGCGGCATGCCCATCAGCGCGGCTGCGATCTCAGCCTGCGCTTCCTGGTCGTCGGTGATCCCCACGGCCGCGAAAATCGCTTCGTCCAGCGTTGGCGGGTCGTGCCTGACGCGCCGCGGGCCATACTTGGTATTCCAGTCTGCACTCATGCGATCCTCTTGGGTGATCTGGGATACCTAGGGGGCATTATGCTGCATTGCAATATGAAATTGGTGGGGCAACGCAGATATGCGCGAAACCTGCGATTCGTTCTCTCGTTGCCGACGCCACCCACCACAATCATTGTCCTTGTCGTTCTCGTGGCCGTTCTGACACGATATGCAAGTTTCACTCAGCCGCCGCAGCCGGCAGTTGCAGATGCTGCGGCCAGCGCTTGAGCGCGGCGCGGCCCGCATCGGTCAGGCGGTAGACGCCGCGCTCGGCCCGATCGAACCAGCCATAGACATTGTGCTGCAGGATTTTTGGCGCATCGGGAATCGCCGGCCGCAGCTCGCGCAGCTTGCGCGGGCCGGACGACAGCGCCGACGCGCAGGCCAGCGCCTGCTGGCGGTAGAATGTCATGATCGGCGCCCGCGTGCTGCCGCCCGTTGCGGGGTCACCGATCCGGCGCCGATGCTCGGCAACCAGCCGCGAGCGTTTTTTCGGATCACGGCGGGGCGCCGATGTCGGCGGCTTGACGATCACCTCGACGCCGCCGCTGTCGGTGACGGCGAGCATGCCAAAGCCCAATCGCCGGCAGAGATTGCGATAGCGCGAATCGCTCTCGCGCCCCTTGCCGCGGGCCGACAGTTTTGCCGCGAGCCAGACCTCGTCACAGGCGCCGGCGCGATCGACGGCCTGCAGCACGAGTTCGAGATTGAACGACAGCTTGAGTTCGCAGACCACCACGAGCGGCGGGTCATCGCCTTTCAAGGCCACGAGATCGCAGCCGCCGATCTCACCCTTCACGGTGAAGCCGAGCTGTTCGAGGAAGCGTTTCACGGGCAGATAAAGCGCGGTTTCCAAGCGGAGGCTCAGGGGGCTGCGACTCAACGAAGGTGTTTCAGTCTAGAGGGTTTTGCGTCTCGCTTGAATCCGCCGCGGTCGCTTTCACGTCGATTGCGGCGGCCCTGCCAAAAAGGTCCGCGGTGTGCCGGCCGGACTCCGGCAGAGGCGAATCGGATCTGCCGGTTCGCCCGGGGCTAGACCCGTCCCGCGACCGGGATCAATGCGCCGGTGACGCCGCTCGCGGCGTCGCTTGCAAGAAACAGAATTACCTCGGCCAGCTCCTGCGGGCTGACCCATTTCGCAAAATCCGCGCGTGGCATGCTGGCGCGGTTGGCCGGCGTGTCGATTGTCGAAGGCAGCACTGCATTCACAGTGATCTTGCCCTTCCATTCCGCCGCCAGCGCCTCGGTGAGCCGGTGCACGGCGGACTTCGAGGCCGCATAGGCGCCCATCCCGCTACCTGCCTGCAGCGCACCCATGGCGCCGATATTGACGATGCGTCCCGACGCCGAGCCGGTGAGATGCGGGAGCGCTGCGCGCGAGGCGTTCAGCGCCGTCATCACGTTGAGCGCGTACATTCGCTCCCAGGTACTAACGTTGCCATCCGCGACGGTCTCGAATGCGAAGCCACCGGCGATGTTGACCAGCGTATCCAGTCTGCCGAAATGCGCGGCCGCTGCGTCGATTGCTTTCCTCGCCTGGGCCGCGTCGGAAAGATCGACGCCGCCAAGTTCGACGCGATGATCGCTCGCCGCGATCTGCGACGGCGCATGATCGATGGCGGCGATGCGCGCGCCACGCGCCAGCGCGGTCTCGGCAACGATCCTGCCCAAGGCGCCAAGCGCCCCGGTAATGGCAACGACCTTTCCGTCCATCTGGCGTCCCCGTATTCACCCGGTGTTGGCTATCGCACTATCGCCGTGACGCGAGCCCCGCAATCCCCGTCATTTCCAGGCGCAATGCCGGCGCCGCCGGCGTTTCGGCCATGCTCCTGTGGAATAAGGCTTTTTTTCGCTAAAATTATTCCTGCTTCCGTAAGCCGAATGCAGAAGGCGCGTGACTATGCTCGATCTCAGGTCCATTCCCTGAGGTTGGAAGCATGATGAGACATTTGCCTGACCACGGCCTGCCACTGATCCAGCTCAAAGAGCAGCGGCGGGACCTGGTTGTCGCCCTGCAAAACCGCAAAGGTCCGATCAGCGGCTGGGAGCTGATGCAGATCGCGGCCGTGCAGCAGGCGATCTCGGCATTTGAGGAGGTCATCGCCGATCTCGATGCCATGGAGGCGACGGAGGCGGCCTGACGCCTTGCGCGTCGACGCTCGTCGCAACGTACGATCTTCCAGACATGGCGGGGCAGCCACGTGTCGCCCCGCCACTTCATGACTGCAGATAGCGCGCTTTCAGCGCCGTGCGTTCGCTTGTCCCGAGCGCCAGCCCTCGCTTCAGATAATCGTCGAGATCGCCGTAGTCGGCGCGGATCGCATCAAAGGCCGCGGCCAGGAACGAGGCCTCGACCGAGCCGATCGCCTGCCTGACGTCGTCGGGCAGGTCGCTCGCGGAACTGGTGTCGCGCCGGTAGAAGCGGTTGGTCAGCAGATAGTCCTCGCCGATCACGTCATCAGGTACGCCGAGCGCATGCAACACCAGCGCGCAGGCAAATCCCGTGCGATCCTTGCCCGCGGTGCAATGGATGATCAACGGCGCGCGGTCGTCCAGCAAATGGGCGAACAGCGCGCGAAAGCGGTGCGTGTTGCGGCGGACATAGTCGCCATAGGACTCGCGCATGATCTCGAGCGCCGTGGCGGCGGAGAGCGATCCGGCCGCAAGCTGCGCGCGCAGCGCTGCCACCACAGTCGGCTCGATCGGCAGCGAATGCACCTGGATCTCCGCGAGCACGCACATTGCCGCCATGCGCTCCTCGATGCCGCGAAAGTCGAATGCGCTGCGAACGCCGAGGCCTCGCACGATCACGGCGTCGGCTTCGGTGAGATGGCCGAGATGGTTGGAGCGGAAGAGCTGCCGCCAACGGACGATGCGGCCATCGGTCGTACGATAGCCGCCGAGATCGCGAAAATTGCTGGCGCCTTGCAGATTGAGGTGACGGACGGGGAGTTCGGACATCGATCGAGCCTTGGATGCACTCGTCTACGCTATCCCGATCGACGGAGAAATGACATGCGCGCTCCCGGATATCAGCGAATGCAAAAGAGGGCCGAAACATCTCGTTTCGACCCTCTCTTCAATTTGCAGGCTGCCCTTGATCTGACGCCTGATGTCAGCGCTCCCATTCGCGCCTCTCGTCGTCGATCGCGGCCTGATGATACCAGCTCTCGCTGCACATGGCCGTATTGACGTAGGCCGGGCCCTGGTCGCGGGCCGGTCTGGTCTCGCCATAGCGACGACCGCCGAGAGCCGCGCGACCCCCGGCCGGAAATTCGTAGATCTTGGCTGACCCGTGGCTCAAACTCGTACCCATGGCATCCTCCTCAGGTGAAGCGTCGTCCGATGCTGCGCTCGACTCGTTCGCGTGGGGTTAACCAGAATCGATATCGTCCTGTGCCCCCAGCAATGCAATGTGATGAAAAGAAAATCATCTTCTGTACAATTTGTAGGCAAAGCTGCGATTGCCCGACCGAGGGCAGCACGACGCCTGCGGGCATGATGCGCGGTCCAAAGCTTGCGGATGCTGCCACTCCTTCTTGCCGAATGTGTCCGCCCGCTGCCGCGAACTTGATCGCCGCCCCGGACCGCGCGACGGGTGCCGCGAAAACAGGCGGGATTACGTCACAGTTCCTTCGCGGATGCGAAGTGAATGGCGTTTTCGCCGCGCGCCTATGCCGCACCCTGCGGTCGCTTGGCCCGGCGGCCGCGGGCTGAATTTTCAGGGGAAATGTCGCCGGCGGAGCCCGCTATTGGCACACTAAATGCTTGGGAACACACGGCCGATCGCGGCCGGGTATGCGGGGCGGGCAGCTCGTTTGCGGTCCTCCCCACCTTTCGAAATATCAACAGAGAGGCTCAATGACCAAATACAGGCTCGAGTACATCTGGCTCGACGGATACACGCCGACGCCGAATTTGCGCGGCAAGACTCAGATCAAGGAATTTGCTTCTTTCCCGACGCTTGACCAGCTTCCGCTTTGGGGTTTTGACGGCTCCTCCACGATGCAGGCCGAGGGCCACAGCTCCGATTGCGTTCTGAAGCCGGTCGCGGTCTATCCGGACGCCGCGCGCACCAATGGCGTGCTGGTGATGTGCGAAGTCATGATGCCCGATGGCAAGACGCCGCATCCGTCCAACAAGCGCGCGACCATTCTCGACGACGCCGACGCGTGGTTCGGCTTCGAGCAGGAATATTTCTTCTACAAGGATGGCCGTCCGCTCGGCTTCCCGGAACACGGCTATCCGGCGCCGCAGGGACCCTACTACACGGGTGTCGGCTACAAGTTCGTCGGCGACGTCGCCCGCAAGCTGGTGGAAGAGCATCTCGACCTCTGCCTCGCGGCCGGCATCAACCACGAAGGCATCAACGCGGAAGTCGCCAAGGGCCAGTGGGAATTCCAGATTTTCGGCAAGGGCTCCAGGACCGCTGCCGACCAGATGTGGATGGCCCGCTACCTGATGCTGCGCCTCACCGAGCAGTACGGCATCGACATCGAGTTCCACTGCAAGCCGCTCGGCGATACCGACTGGAACGGCTCGGGCATGCATTGCAACTTCTCGACCAAGTACATGCGTGAAGTCGGCGGCAAGGAGTACTTTGAGCAGCTGATGGACGCCTTCAAGACGGCCCGTGCCGACCACATCGCGGTCTACGGTCCCGACAACCACATGCGTCTGACCGGCAAGCACGAGACTGCGTCGATCGACACCTTCAGCTGGGGTGTTGCCGACCGCGGGGCCTCGATCCGCGTGCCGCACTCCTTCGTCAACAACGGCTACAAGGGCTATCTGGAAGACCGCCGTCCGAACTCCCAGGGCGACCCATACCAGATCGCTTCGCAGGTCCTGAAGACGATCGCGACGGTTCCGACCAACGCCAAGGCTGCGGCTTGAGACGTTGCCGCCGCAGCGCCTGAGGCTGCGGCTCCAGTCATGATCCGCCAAGGCTGTAAGGCTTTGGCGGATCATTGCATTTTGGCACCAAGAGGCCGGCCATCAATTTGTCGCCCTGACATGCGAGCCCATCCGTATCCACGTCACGCGAAACAGCTATAACCAACCCACAGGTGTGTGGCCGACAGGGGACGCGGCTGTGTTCGGGGGTTTCTATACCGTCAGGTTCCAGGTCAACGAGACGGTCGGGCGCAGCGTGATGTATGCGCACGCCGGCAAGATGCTCGGCGGCAACTCGGCCTTTGCGCATATCGGCAGCTATGAAGAGGTCGGCGACGAAGTCGCGATCGTCATCAAGACCGTGCGGCATAATCCGGATCCGAACTATCGGGCGATGGTCGGCACTGATGATGCGACCCTGCGCGCGCGGGGCCGGCCTGACGGAAACCGGTATCGGTTCGAGGGGAGCCTGGACGAGCTGCCTGGCGCTGTCTTCAAGTCCGTGATGACGCCGGTCCAGGAGCAGCCTGTTCCAATTGCTGGCGGCGTCGGGGAGGGAGGCATCGTCAACGGCCTCTATTCCATCCATTTCCGCCTGCTCGACGGGGTTGAAGGCGGACTGACCGGGGTGATGCTGCTCAACGACGGGCGGATCCTCGGCGGCGATGCCTTCTTCTATTATCTCGGCAGCTACACCTCGGAAAACGGCCGCTGGAAGGGGCAGATCCTCAACCAGGAGCACACCCCGGCCAAGGACGATCAGCCGATTTTCGGCGGTCACGAAGTCGGTATCGGTTTCTCAGGCAGCTGCGATGAGCATGGCGCGCAGCTCGAGGCAACCGCGCTCGCCGGCAAGCGCAGCCTGCGTCTGCACGCGGTACTCAAGCTGATGCGGCGGGCGTGAATGGCAACAAGCGCTGAACTGCGGCTATTGTCGACGCTCGCCGTGAGGGGCGCGGTGCAGCGCCTGGCCGGGCAATTTGGGGCGGCGGCGGGACTGCGGATCGTTGCCGATTTTGCGCCGACGCTGGCGCTGCTCGATCGCCTGCGCGCAGGCGAGACGGCCGATCTCGTCATTCTGACCCGCGAGGGCGTCGACCAGCTCGCAGCGGAGGCGCGCCTGTCCGCCGACACCTGCATCGATCTGGTCCGGTCCCACGTCGGCCTCGCGGTGAGGGCGGGCGCTGATCGTCCTGACATCGCAACCGAAGCGGCGTTGCGTGCGACCCTGCTGGCCGCCCGGTCCGTGGCCTATTCGCGCATCGGCGCGAGCGGCATCCTGTTCGCGGCGCTGATCGAACGAATGGGAATTGCGGCCGAGGTCAACGCCAAGGCCGTCGTCGTGCCGATGGGGCTGACCGCGGAACGGCTCGTCTCCGGCGAGGCTGACCTTGCCGTGCAGCAGATCAGCGAATTGAAGCAGGTCGCCGGCATCGATGTGCTCGGGCCGATCCCGCTTCATCTGCAGACACCTGCCATTTTCTCCGCAGCCGTCATGGCGGCATCGCCGCGTGCGCCAGATGCCGCGCGCCTGCTGCGCCATCTCGCTTCGCCGGAGGTCATGCCCGCGTTGCGGGAGGCGGGACTCGAACCCTGCATCGAAGCCTGATCCGGCTTGAATTTGCCGGTGCAACGACGCAACCTCCGGCCATGAATGGATGGCTACATCGCCTTGCGATCGCTGCTGCGCTGTTCGCGCTGACGCCGTCATTGGCGCGTGCGCAATCCGCCGATCTCGTGCTGTGCGACCGCATTGCCGCCGACCCTGCCGATCCGGACAAGCCGGCCGACGTCAAGGGCGTCGCCGAGATCGCACCCGCCGACGTCGCGACCGCGATCAGATTCTGCGGGCAAGCATCCCGTGCCTCGCGGCGGGCAATGTACGCGCTCGGCCGCGCCTATGCAGCGGACCGGCAGACCGCGCAGGCAATCGCCGCGTGGCGCAAGGCGGCCGACAAGGGCTCGACGTCGGCGATGGTGGAGCTCGGCGTGGTCTATGGAACGGGCGCCGGCATTTCCAGGGACGAAGCGCAGGCGCGAAAACTGTTCGAGCGCGCGGCCGAGGCTGGCAATCCGCGCGGCGTCACCAATCTGGCCGCGCTTGGCGGCGGCGCGGTGCCATCGGACCCGGCGCGGGCGAGGGAACTGCTGGCGAAGGCCGCCGCGACCAATGCCGAGGCGCAGTATCAGCTCGGCCTGATGCTGGCCGATGGCACCGGAGGCGAGAAGGACGAGGTCGCAGCGCGCGCCCTGTTCGAGAAGGCGGCGGCGCAGAATCATCCGGGCGCGCTGCTCCAGATGGGAGCGTTCACTGAAGCCGGCCGCGGGGGGCCAAAGGATGCCGCCGCGGCCAAGGCCTATTATCAGCGCGCCGCCGATCTCGGCGACGACGACGCCAAAAAGGCGCTGAAGCGCCTGGATTGTCCGATGACGATCAAGGACAAGCGCGGCAACTTCGTCACCAATCTGTGCTTCTAAACATCTGCGGGGTCGGAACCGCGGCGCGCCCGCCGCAGTTTTCCATCCAGTGGGCGTTTTGGAGGTCGCGCTGTCATGATCCGCAAACTCCGATCGGGTGAATACCGGCTCTATTCGCGCAAGATCGATCCCAGGACCGGCAAGCGCCGCAATCTCGGCACCTTCAAGTCGCGCGCCGCCGCGGAGAAGCACGAACGCGAGGTGCAGTATTTCAAGCGGCACTAAGTCCCGCAGTTTTCGGGATCAGGAGAGGCTTCCAACGCCGCCTCGGATCGACTAAGAGCGGCCCGTCTCTCATGTCCAATCAACCTGCGCAATGATCCGTCTCGATAACGTCAGCAAGCAAGTCGGCCACCAGATCCTCTTCATCGAAGCGTCCGCCGCCCTGCAAAGGGGCGAAAAGATCGGCTTGGTCGGTCCGAACGGCGCCGGCAAGACCACGCTGTTCCGCATGATCGCGGGGCAGGAGCAGCCCGACGAGGGCCAGGTCGCAGTCGATCGCGGCATATCCATCGGCTATTTCAGCCAGGACGTCGGCGAGATGGCGGGCCGCAGCGCCGTCGCCGAGGTCATGGACGGTGCGGGTCCGGTCAGCGCGGTTGCCTCCGAGCTCAAGGAGCTCGAATCGGCCATGGCCGATCCTGATCGCGCGGACGAGATGGATGACATCATCGCCCGCTATGGCGAGGTGCAGGCGCGTTTCGAGGAGCTCGACGGCTATGCCCTGGACGGGCGCGCGCGGGAAGCCCTGGCGGGGCTCGGTTTCAGCCCGGAGATGATGGACGGCGATGTCGGCGCGCTCTCGGGCGGCTGGAAGATGCGCGTGGCGCTGGCGCGCATCCTGTTGATGCGGCCCGACGTCATGCTGCTGGACGAGCCGAGCAACCATCTCGATCTCGAAAGCCTGATCTGGCTGGAGCAGTTCTTGAAGGGGTACGACGGCGCGCTGCTGATGACCTCGCATGATCGCGCCTTCATCAATCGCGTCATCACCAAGGTGGTGGAGATCGATGGCGGCCAGCTCACCTCCTACGCGGGCGACTACGAGTTCTACGAGCAGCAGCGAGCGCTGAGCGACAAGCAGCAGCAGGCGCAGTTCGAGCGCCAGCAGGCGATGCTCGCCAAGGAGATCAAGTTCATCGAGCGCTTCAAGGCGCGTGCCTCGCATGCAGCCCAGGTGCAGAGCCGGGTCAAGAAGCTCGACAAGATCGAGCGCGTCGAGCCGCCGCGGCGGCGCCAGACCGTCGCCTTCGAATTTCTGCCGGCGCCGCGCTCCGGCGAGGACGTCGTCAGCCTGAAGAACGTCCACAAGGGTTTTGGCACGCGGACGATCTACCAGGGTTTTGATTTCATGATCCGCCGCAGGGAGCGCTGGTGCGTGATGGGCATCAACGGCGCCGGCAAGTCGACGCTGCTGAAACTGGTGGCGGGCGCGACCGAGCCGGACGACGGCGCGGTGTCGGTCGGCGGCAGCGTCAAGATGGGCTACTTCGCGCAGCACGCGATGGACCTGCTCGACGGCGAACGCACGGTATTCCAGTCGCTGGAGGACGCGTTTCCGCAGGCCGGGCAGGGCTCGCTGCGGGCGCTCGCCGGCTGTTTCGGCTTTTCCGGCGATGACGTCGAGAAGCGGTGCCGCGTGCTGTCCGGCGGCGAGAAGGCGCGGCTGGTGATGGCAAAAATGCTCTATGACCCGCCCAATTTCCTGGTGCTGGACGAGCCGACCAACCATCTCGATCTGGCGACCAAGCAGATGCTGATCGCGGCGCTGTCGGAGTTCGAGGGCACGATGCTGTTCGTCTCCCACGACCGGCACTTTCTCGCCGCGCTGTCCAACCGTGTGCTGGAGCTTTCGCCTGACGGCATCCACCAATATGGCGGCGGCTACACCGAATACGTCGCGCGCACCGGCAAGGAAGCACCGGGCCTGCGCAACTGATTGGCGAGGTGAGGACTGCCGTCAATCCCGCACGGCCTCGATCGCGTCGATGGCGCGCGTCAGGGCGTCGGCCAGGGCTGCGCGATTGCCGGCGACGGATTGCCGGCTCTTCGATGGTTCGTCGAAATCATGCGTGGCGCCCTGATAGGTGACGACCTCGATCCCGTGCCGGCGCCGCGCGACCGATCGACGACATGCATGCAGTTGTTGGGCGACACCTCCTCGTCATCGGAGGCGAGGAACAGCGTGATCGGGGCTGCGGTCGACAGCACGGGGCCGAGCAGGGCTGCGGTGCCGCAGCCCGGATAAAACGCCAGCGCCGCGCGATAGCCGGTCTGCTGGCCCTGGCGCGCCATCACGTTGAGGGCCGTGCTGGCCCCGTTGGACCAGCCCTGCAGGAAAATGCGACGGGGATCGATATCCCTGCGGCCGCGCAGATAGCTGAGCGCGCCCTCGGCGTCGAGCGGGCGCACCGTCTTCTCGTTGACGTCGTCGCGCGCCGGGTCGTCATGGGTGTGGCGGCCAAAGCCATGGGCCTTGCCGCGTGGACCAAAACTGTCCGGCAGCAAAGCGAGATAGCCATGCTGGGCCCAGTACCGTCCCCACATCATGTGACGCTTCGACAGCCCGGCCGCATTGCAGGGCGAGGGCTCCGATCGCGACACCAGCGTGCAGGGGGCGTTCACATTCGACGAATAGGGACCGCTCCGCCCATGCAGCATCACGACGGCCGGGTGGGGGCTGCCGCGGCCGGCGCGAACAGATAGCCGACAAGCTCGGTCGTGCCGTCGGCGCTCGGAAAGAACACCGTCTCGGGATCGGCTGTCGCGGGCGAGGTCATGAGGATTGACGACAGCGCACAACCGAAGAGCCAAGTGAGGCAGCGGGCCATTCGAATCATCGCGCGACGCAAGCCCCGCCCCGGATCGTCGATGCGGGGCGGGGGATGGACGCTCGTTGCTAGCCGCCGGCCTCGCACTTCTTCATGAAGCTCGATTTTGCGGCGCCGGCCAGCTTCTTGCCGTCGGAGCCGACGGCCTTGGTCTCGCAGGCATCGTGGTTGCACTTCTTCATGAACGAGGTTTTTGCGGCACCCGCGAGCGGCTTGCCGTCCTTGCCGACGGCCTTGGCATCACAGGTGGCGTCCTGCGCGAAGGCCGAACCGGCGGCAAAGGTCGCGAGCACCGCAACCAGGAAAATCTTCTTCATGGCGTTTCCTCCGATGTTTTTTGAGGGCTGGAACAGTGCGGAGATTGGAACTTGAAATCCTGATGTGATCAAGCACTGAACGCTGAACGTCCGTTCAGATACGCCGATCCTTTGCATATTGCGGCTCGCGCATCACACCAGCAGCTTCCTGAAATCGGCACGCACCCGCTGGGCCTCGGCGCGTGCGGTATCGGAAGCCTCTCCAAGTCCGAAATAGCCGTGGATCAGCCCAAAGCCCGGATGGTGCGAGGTGGCAACGCCGGCCGCCGACAGCGCCTTCGCATAGGCCGCGCCTTCGTCGCGCAGCGGATCGAACCAGGCGGTGCCGACGACGGCTGGCGCGACGCCCGCAAGATTTTTCGCGCGCAGCGGCGAGACGCGCCAGTCCGCGCCGTCAGCCCTGTCAGCAAGATAGTGACCGCAGAACCATTCCATGACGTCGCGCGAGAGAAAATAGCCCTCGGCATTTGCGGCGCGCGAGGGAAAGCGCGCGTTCTCTGTTGCGTCGGCGAAGCCGCCCAGCGTGTCGGTGACCGGATAGGCCAGCATCTGTCCGGCGAGCACGATGCCGGCATCGCGGCAGGCGATGGCGGTGCACGCCGCGAGATTGCCGCCGGCGCTGTCACCGGCGACGCCGAGGCTGTTGGCGGCGCCGCCGAATGCGGCGATGCGGCGCGCAACATCGGTGACCGCGGCAAAGGCATCCTCGAATGCGCCGGGAAAACGCACCTCGGGGGGCCGCCGGTAATCGACCGAGACCACGACCGCGCCGGTCTCGATCGCGAGATAGCGGGCCTGCCGGTCATGGGTGTCGAGGTCGCCCGCGACCCAGCCGCCGCCATGGAAGAACACGACCGTCGGCGCGGTTGCGTCCGAAACGCGGTAGACGCGCGCGGCGATCGGGCCGGCTGCACCGTTCACCGTGATGTCTTCGGTGCTCCTGACCGCGGGCGGAGCAACCGCCGCACGCGAGGCCGCCAGCGCGCGCAACGCATCGCGGGCGCTTTGCGGCGTCATCGTTCTGGGGTCGCGAAGCGGAAGCTGCGGGATGATCTGGGCAACGACGGGATCGAGCGGCGGCGCGGGCATGAGGGAATCCTCTTCTCGTTGTGGTCCCCCGTGGTCTGACGATAGGGGCGATGTCGCAGGGCGGCAATCGGGCGGCGCGACCGACGGGATCGGGCCGATCACGGCCGTCGCGTTCGCCGGGATCAAGTGCCGCGGCGCGGAGCGGCGATACGCGTGATCGAAGATGTTGCCAAGCATTCCCAACGAGCAGGAGCAAGCCGGCCGTAGTGTTACGGAATAATCCGAACTTTCCACGTCAATGCATCGTGCACGCCGCACTTCTCTTTACGTCGTCTCAACCAAGGTTGGCGTAGGAATGCCACGTTTTGCGTTCGTTCAATTTTGATCTATGCGTTCCGACCTATCGAGATACGCGAACCGTTCGTCTCTTTCTACCGTGGCATAAGCGTCAAACGCCCCATCCGAGAGCCACGCCACGCGAGGTCAATCCATGCTGAAATCGTTCCGGAATCACGCCAAGCCGGCGCCGTCCGTCATTGCCGAAACGCCGGCTGACGCGGGACCCGTGCTCCGGGAGCCATGTGCGATCCGTGTCGTCGACAGCGACGACAGGCTGTCCAACATCGCACCCGATGATTTCAAGTTGGACGGCGCGCAGTCGCCGCTGGCCGTGGCATTCATTTCTCCGCATGTCGACTTCTCGCGCGTCACATCGGCGTTGCAGCGCCTCGCCGGCGCGACCCCGGTGATCGCGGTGTCGACCGCCGGCGAGTTGTGCAGCGCCGCGCGCGGCTCGCTCTACAAGCCGACAGGCACGAGCTGGTCATCGGTGGTCGTCGAGATCTTTCCCGCCGACCTCTTTGCATCCATCAGCATCCAGAGTGTTCCGCTGCACAATGAGGACATCCGCAAGGGCGATCCCTCGAAGGCGCACGAGACGCGCATCGATGCCATCGCGCGATCGCTGTCACAGGTCGCGCCGCCGTTCCGGATCGACGTTCGCGACACCATCGCCCTCGCATTCGTCGACGGCCTTTCGGCGAGCGAGAACTACTTCATGGAGGCGGTCTACCGCACCGGAAAATTCCCCTGTGCCTTTGTCGGCGGCTCGGCCGGTGGCAAGCTCGATTTCAAGAACACCTACATGTTCGACGGGCGGCGAATCCTGGAGAACCACGCCATCGTCGCCTTCATGAAGCTGGCGCCGGGCCGCGCCTACAGCGTTTTCAAGACGCAGAATTTCAAGAAGGCCGGTCATTCCTTCATCGTGATGGGCGCCGATCCCAATCGTCGCACCGCGTCCGGCGTGCTGGATACGCGCACCAACGAAATCCGGCCCTTCGCGACCGTGCTGGCCGAAGTCTGGAAGACGACGCCCGCCAATGTGCAGGCCAAGATGTCCGCCCATTCCTTCGGCATCGAGGTCGGCGGCGAGCTGTTCGTGCGTTCGGTGGCCGGCATCAACGTCGAGACCGGGGTGATCTCGTTCTTCTGCGACGTCAACTCGGGTGACAAGCTGGAACTGCTGCAGGCGACCGACCTCGTCGACCAGACCAGGCGCGATCTCGACGGATTTCTGCGCGGCAAGCCGCCGGCGATCGGCGCGATCCTCAACGACTGCATCCTGCGTCGTCTGAACAACGAACGATCGCTGTCCGGCATGGCGAATGTCTGGCCGATGCCGGTGGCCGGGTTCTCGACCTTCGGCGAGCTGTTCGGCATCAATGTCAACGAGACGCTGACGGCAGTGGTGTTCTTCGACACGCGCGAGAAGCAGCTTTCGGATCCCTTCATCGACATGTTCCCGATCCACTATGCGAACTTCGTCGAGTATTTCACGCGCAGCTATCTCAACCGCATGATCCTGCTGAACCAGATCAGGGAAAACATCGTCAGCCGCCTGACGGAATATCTCGGCGCCAGCGCGGCGATGAGCGGCAAGGTCGAGGATGCGCTGCACCAGACCTCGACGATCAACCATATCGTCGAGGACATCCGCTCGGTCATCCTGTCGAGCGCGCAATCGGCGGCCAGGGCAACCGACACGACGGCGCTCTCCCAGGAATTCGCCGGGCTGACGCAATCGATGAACGGTCTGCGCGAAATTCTTAAGATCATCGACACCATCGCGGGCCAGACCAACCTGCTGGCACTGAACGCGACCATCGAATCGGCGCGCGCCGGCGAGGCAGGGCGTGGCTTCTCGGTCGTTGCCAACGAGGTCAAGAAGCTTGCGATGGATACCAAGACCAGCCTGTCGCGCACCCACGCCTCGATCGGCAATATGGAGACCTCGCTGACCTCGCTCGGCGAGAATATCAGCCAGACCCGCGGGCAGCTGGTCCAGACCCAGGAAGGCTATAACGGTATCGTCAGTCAGATCGAGCAGATGTTCAAGAATCTTGGGACGGTCAATGCCGTTCTCTCCGATCTTGAATCGTTCGTGCGCGACCGCAACAGCGCCTTGCAGGGGGTGATGCACGACGTCGGCATGCTGAAGAGGATCGCATAGCTCTGCTCGCCCAATCGGGGCCGCGCTTCTCTGAAGCATGATGTCGTTTGTTCGTTTGCCGCCCCGGCTGTTCACCTCTCCCCGCTTGCGGCAGGGCTGTCGCATATGGCCAGTTACGCGAGACCATCACTCTCCGGGCCTCATGGTTCGAGACGCCGCGCATGAGCGCGGCTCCTCACCATGAGGGTCTAGGGCACAGAATACGGCCTCATCCCGAGGAGCATCGCTCGAGCGATGCTCCTCGATGGACGGGCAACAGAGCTCCCATCTATCCCATACCGCCGTACTTCCGATCCAAATGCGATTGCCCTGCCGCAAGCTGGGAGAGGGGGCGCATCTTCCGTGCGGCTCTGGACGAACCTCATTTCAAGAGCTTTAGCGCGGCGTGGCACTGCCCCGGATGTCGGCTGCCAGCGCGTCGACGGCCGCGATATCGGCGTCCCAGGCAAACATGAAGTGCGCGCCGCCGCCGACGAAGGTGCAGAAGCGAAATCCGAAAGGACATGAAGCCATTTACGGGACAGAAAGTACTCTTGCGCGAGCTTCTGCTTGAAGAGGTCTCGAACCGGGGTAGCGCAGATGAGTGATCGATCACGTTTCATGTTGCTGCTCATCGCGGTGACGGCAATCATGGGAGGTCTGTTAGCTAGTCCGATGGTTAGCTTCTGGTTGGTACTTCTGACTTTCGGCTTCGGACTCATGGCTCTCTTGATCGTCGGCCTGCTCGCCATTGGCGGTCCGTTGATCGTCTTGTTGTTCGTCGTGCTCGCAGCCTTCAGAGTTCTTGACTGGCGGGAGGTTCAGGTCGTCGCAGCGCTCTGGATTGCCGCGCTGATGCTTCATGCCGGCTTCAGTCTCGGCAAGAGCCGGTGGGGGGACTATGCCAGCACCATGGGCGCCACGAACCAAACCTTCGCTCATTCATTCTGGGAACCGTATCTGGTTGCAAGATATGGATTGAAGGGATCGAAGTGAGCAAGCCTTGCGCACGATGAGTTTTGCTTCGATTGGGTCCGTCCGCGGGATGGTCGAGGCGGGCGCCGCGCTCGATCTCGGTCCAGCCGGGATCAGCGGGCTCGTGGATCGCATGAAGGTGTCGGCGGCCCTTGCCGTCCACTCGTCCTCGCCATAGGCGGGAGGGAAACCGGGATTCGCCTCCGCCATGGCCTCCCAGGCCTCGGGACAGATGCGGGAATAATTGTCGCAGGCGAATTGCGTTGGTGTTGATGCTGTACGTTTCCAGCGTGAAATGCGTCTCGAGGTTTAACGAGCTGCGCGGATCAATTCATCCTCGCGGCCATGGCCTCAGATGTTCTCAGTCAAGATCCGGAACAGTTCGGCCTCTCTGACGCCGAGTGCCTCCACGTCGCCATCGGCGATCGAGTCGGCGAGCGCTATTCGGCTTTTGCGCTTGGCATGTTCTGCGTCGCCACGGCTGCGATCTTCCATCTGAATTTTGCCGATCACGCGGAGCGCACGCTGTTCCTGAAGGACCTTGCGATCGCCGGCGGCCTGTTCGCGCTGGCGACCTCATGGCCGATCGGTTGCTATCTGGATGATGCGACGCTGTCGGAGCCTCGGCACGCCACGCTGACCGGCACGTCGTGAGGAGGAGTGAAATGACGCCACGACAAGTCGTCCACGAGCGATCAGGCTGCTGCCCGTGAGCGGCGGAGCCATTCGTCGAGACCGATGCGGCCGAGGCGCGCTTCGCCGAGCGGCACGAGCGAGTGCTGCTCGACCCGGCCGCCCCAGTATCGCGCCTCAGGGTCGCCGACGACCTCACGCGGGTCGCCAACCGCCTTCAGATAGCGGGCGATGATCTCGTTGAATGGCGCTCGTTCCGGGCCGGCGATCTCGACGATGCCGTTTCGCGGCGCCGCGAGTGCCACATCGGCAACGCTGGCAGCAACATCGTCGGCTGCGATCGGCTGGAACAGGCCGGGCGAGAGCCTGACCTGGTTTGCGTCCGCACTTGCCGCAGCGATCGCACCGAGGAATTCCATGAACTGGGTCGCGCGGATGATGGTGTAGGGGATGCCGGACGCCTCGATCAGTTTTTCCTGGGCGACCTTGGCGCGGAAGTAGCCATTGTCACGTGTCCGGTCGGTTCCGACGATGGACAGCGCGATATGGTGCCGGACGCCGGCTGCAGCCTCGGCCGCGAGAAGGTTGCGGCCGGATGTCTCGAAGAACTCCAGCACGGCCTTGTCTTCAAATGATGGTGAATTGGCGAGGTCGATCACGACCGTCGCGCCGGACAGGGCCTCCTTGAGGCCTTCGCCGGTGACGGTGTTGATGCCGTTCCTGGGTGAGGCGGCGACGACCTGGTGGCCGGCCTCGCGCAGAATACCGCCGGTCTTCGAGCCGATCAGGCCGGTGCCGCCGACCACGACGATCTTCATGTTTGACCCTCCCTTGTCGATCGCCCCTGCCTGCACAAGCATCATAATGCGCGTCGATCTCGGACGTTCGTCGACGGTCAGCAATTCTGATCACTTGTGGGAGATATCCGGAACGGACTCCGAACCCGTATCCACGCACTCATGAGGACAGGCCCCTGGCTCTGTCACGATTTCACGTGACGGGCCCGGGCAATGCGCATATATTTCGTATGCGAAATACATCCGAGCCCGAAGTGAGTGCCGGCCCCAACCATCGCCTGATCTACCTGCTCAATGTCGCCCAGCGACGGCTGCAGCGCTTTGCCGCCTCACGTTCGGAGGACGGCATCACGCCTGCGCAGGCCGGGCTGCTGTTCGTCCTGGGCAGGGAGGATGGCGTATTGATGGGCGAGGCGGGTGCCGCGCTCGACCTCGGACCGGCCGGGATCAGCGGGCTCGTTGACCGCATGACCGCCGCGAGGCTGGTCGAGCGACGGGCGGACGCCACGGACAAGCGGGCCTGGCGCATCCACCTGACCGCGAAGGGGCGCGCCATGCTGGCGCGCACGAAAGCGGTGACGGCGGAACTCAACGCAACGCTCGTGGAGGGATTTTCGCGCGAGGAGATCGACATCGTCGCGCGCTGGCTGTCGAGTTTTCAGAGCAAGTTTCCAACAGGGAGAGACCAATGACCGAGCATGTCGCAATCGAGAAGGACAAAGGTGTCCTGACGCTGACCCTGGCGCGGCCCGACAAGAAGAACGCCTTGACCAATGCCATGTATGGCAAGCTGGCCGACGCGATCGAGGCCGCCGAGACCGATGCGGCCGCCCGCGTCATCGTGATTCGCGGGCAGGGCGACATGTTCACCGCGGGCAATGACGTCGGCGAGTTTGCCGCCATTGCGGCGGGCGGTGCGCGCGGCGAGCAGCATGTGCACCGTTTTCTGCGCGCGCTCGTTGAGTGCAGCCGTCCGTTGATCGCGGCCGTGCAGGGCCGTGCGGTCGGCATCGGCACCACCATGCTGCTGCATTGCGACCTCGTCGTGCTCGCCGACGACGCGCTGCTGTCGACGCCGTTCGTCAGCCTGGCGCTGGTGCCGGAAGCCGCCTCGAGCCTGCTCTTGCCGCTGCGGATCGGGCACGCCCGCGCCTATGAGATGTTCGCGCTTGGCGAGACGGTGTCGGCCAGGAACGCGCTCGACTGGGGTTTGGCCAACCGCGTGGTGCCGCTCGACAAGCTCGATGAATCGGCGGGTGAGCTCGCCGCGCGCCTTGCGAAACAACCGGTCGGCGCGCTCGCGACCACCAAGCGCCTAATGCGAAAGGCCGACGTGCTTGCGGCGCAGATCGCGAGCGAAAGCGAATGCTTCGCGGAACGGCTCAGGACCGCGGAGGCGCGCGAAGCCTTCGCCGCCTTCGCCGAACGCCGCCCGCCCGATTTCATGAAACTCGCGAGCTGATCCAACCGTGATGTAAACCCTGAGGAGCCGCGCCTCTTGCGCGGCGTCTCGACCCATGATGCCCCGCTGCTGGTACGCGGGCCTCATCCTTCGAGACGCGCGCCAACGGGCGCGCTCCTCAGGATCACGGGTCAGAGTGACCCATGACGCAACAGGACTAAGCTAGCCGAGCAGGTCGAGCGTCGCCTGGTCCTTCTCGCCGGCATAATATTTCGCGAGAGCCTGATCAAAAAGCGGATCGTCGGACACGGCGGAGAACAGCGTCATCGACGAACGGAATTTCAGGTCATCGGGCGAGCCGAGGATCGCGAGGATGGTCTTGTCCGGCACGGCAAGAACAAGGCGCGTGCATTCGACGAGGCGGGGCCCAAGGATGTCATGCGTGAGATAGGCGGCTGCCTCCTCGGGCGATGAAATCGCGTAGCGCTGCGCCATCGCGCTGAAGCCGAGGCCAGCGAGTTGCGGAAAGATGAACCACATCCAGTGGCTCTGTTTTCGGCCGGCGGACAGTTCGGCGACAACCCTGGCATAGACCTTGTCCTGGGCGTCGACGAAGCGCTGGAGGTTGAAGGCATCAGGCATGGGATCACCGATCACCCGGCAAGTCTGGCGGCTCCTTAATGCCAATGCCCATCCGAGCGCGAGCCGCCGTCACCGGCGCGCCATTCCGTCGCGCGGATTTCAGCCGCGGGCCTGCCGCGCGGCAAGCCAATCGACCGCGACGGTCGCGCGTGCTAGGCAATATCAACGATAACATCTTGCCCAGGGAGAAAACATAACATGCGTGAAGCTGTGGTCGTCTCATATGCACGCACGGGCCTCGCCAAGTCGGTGCGCGGCGGATTCAACATCACGGCGCCCATGACGATGGCGGCACATGCGATCCATCATGCGGTCGAGCGCGCCGGCGTCGACAAGGACTATGTCGAGGACTGCTATCTCGGCAATTGCGCCCATGGTTCGCGCAACATCGGCCGCGAGGCGGCGCTGCTCGCCGGCATGCCCAAAACCACCGCCGGCGTCTCGGTCAACCGCTTCTGCTCCTCGGGCCTGCAGACCATCGCGATGGCCGCGAACCATATCCGGTCCGACGGCGCCGATTGCATCGTCGCCGGCGGGGTCGAGAGCATTTCCGCGCCGGTCGGCGGCGTGCCGAAGGAAGCCCAGGATCCGGAGCTTCTGAAATATGCACCGGACATCTACATGGCGATGATCGACACCGCCGACATCGTCGCCGCGCGCTACAACATCTCCAGGGAATATCAGGACGAGTTCTCGCTGGAATCACAGCGCCGCATGGCCGCGGCGCAGCAGGCGAACAAGTTCAAGGACGAGATCGTCCCGATGCAGACGAGGATGAAGGTCGTCAACAAGGAGACCAAGGAAGAGAGCATCGTCGACTACACGGTCTCGCGCGACGAGTGCAACCGTCCGGAGACGACGATGGAGGGTCTCGCAAAACTCGAGCCGGTGAAGGGGTCCGGCAAATACGTCACCGCGGGCAATGCCAGCCAGCTCTCCGATGGCGCCGCGGCCGTCGTGCTGATGGAAGCCAAGGATGCCGAGAAGCGCGGGCTGCAGCCGCTGGGCCGTTTCGTCGCCTGGGCGGTGGCGGGCTGCGAGCCCGACGAGATGGGCATCGGCCCGGTGTTCGCGGTGCCAAAACTGTTGAAGCGGCACGGCCTGAAGGTCGACGACATCGACCTCTGGGAGCTCAACGAGGCGTTTGCCAGCCAGTGCCTGTATTGCCGCGACCAGCTCGGGATCGATCCTGCGAAATATAACGTCAATGGCGGCTCGATCGCGATCGGCCATCCCTTCGGCATGACCGGCGCGCGGCTCACCGGCCACATCCTGCAGGAAGGCCGGCGCCGCAAGGCCAAATGGGGCGTGGTGACGATGTGCATCGGCGGCGGGCAGGGCGGCGCCGGGCTGTTCGAGATCTTCAGCTGAGGCGGCGCGCGCCAGAGAACATGATCAACGCGGCGGATGCTTTCCGCCGCGTTTTTGTCTTGGCGCAAACGCTTGCAGGGCGGCTCGACCGAAGTCGATGCGGGCCTGGGAACCGAAACGCCGGTTCTCGCTTTCCTGCAGGCGTAGCTGCAAGGAGAGCGACCATGATCTCTGAGGTGCAGATTCACACGATCGCACGCCAGATGCTCGAGAAGCACGGATTTGAGGCGATCGCCCAGGC
>Ga0207699_10000202_pt1 | contig 35571 bp, 40 predicted proteins | sample LARL51metaG_FD_184344 | JGI IMG/M metagenome (GOLD analysis project Ga0207699, IMG submission 184344) | Corn, switchgrass and miscanthus rhizosphere microbial communities from Kellogg Biological Station, Michigan, USA - LAR L5-1 metaG... | ecosystem: Host-associated > Plants > Roots >...
ACTCGATGTAGCGCAGCCCGCCGTGGATCATGCCGCTGCTGCCCCAGGTCGTCCCCGAGCCGAGGTCGTGCTGCTCGACCAGGCAGACGCGCAGCCCGCGCAGGGCGGCGTCGCGGGCCACGCCGGCGCCGGTGATGCCCGCGCCGACCACGACGACGTCGAACTCGCTGTCGTCGCCGGTGGGGACGCTGAGCGCACGGGGGCGAGGCATCGCGCCATTGTGCGCGAGAGAGTGCTCTGGCCGACGGGCAAGCGCATCGCTAGGATGCACGCCATGGAAGAGGTGGTGAAGGGCACCGTCCTGTTCGCCGAGGCGGAGCCCACGCTCGCCAAGGTGGTCTCCACGCGGCTCGACGACGACGGCATCGCGGTGCGCTGGGTGCGCACCATCCGCGAGGCGCGCACCGAGCTGGCCGAGAACCCGCCCGACCTGCTGCTCCTCGACACCGCCCTGGAGACCGACGGGCTGGAGTTCTTCCAGGCCCTGCGCAACCGCCCCGAGGCGCCGCGCGGCGGCGTCGTGGTGCTCACCGAGCGCGGCGACACCCACGCCCGCGAGCGCGCCCACCAGCTCGGCGCCGCCGCGGTGGTGACCAAGCCCGTCAAGGTCGACGACGTCGCCCAGGTGATCCGCGAGCTGCTCGACTGCCTCTGAGTCAGCTGGTCGCGGCGATGACCAGGTAGGCGGCGCTCACGGCAGCCCAGAAGGCGACCAGGCCGCCGATGTACATGGGCACCGGCCCCGGGTCGCGATACCAGGCGGCCACGCGGCGCCCGGTCATGGCGAAGAGGGCGAGCAGGTCGACGAACGTCAGCAGCAGGGTGCCGAAGAGCTCCTCGACGTGGAAGCCCCCGCGCACCTGCACCACCGCGAAGGTGAGCAGTCCGATGCCCACCGCCATGCCCAGCACGGTGATCTGCGCCCGCCGCACCCAGGCGGAGTGCCGGGTGAGCAGCATGCCGGTGAGCAGGAAGGTCGTCCCCAGCGCCGCCGACGAGAGCGCCAGCAGGATCTGCACGGCGGTGGAGAGCTTGACGGTGTGTCCGGTCACGTCGGTGCCGCCGCCGAAGGCCGCGAAGGCCACGAAGTAGACGAGGATGGCCCGCACCATGTCCCAGGTGTAGACGAGCAGGATCGCGGTCGGGCGGCGTTCCTCGTCGGTGTCGGCGGGGGCGGGGACCATGGCCGTGCAGCATACCTGCGGCACCGTCACGCGCCTCGCTAGGCTGGTCCGCGACATGCCCACCATCGCCGTCCTCGAAGGCGACCAGACCGGCCAGGAGCTGCTCGAGCAGGCGCTGCGCGTCCTCGACCCCGCGGTGATCGGCGTCGAGCTGGAGCTGCACCGCTTCGACCTCTCCCTGGAGAACCGCCGCGCCACCGCCAACCAGGTGGTGCGCGACGCCGCCGACGCCATGCGCGCGTGCGGCCTCGGCCTCAAGGCCGCCACCGTCACGCCCGAGAAGTCCGGCGACGTGGGCAGCCCCAACGCCATCCTCCGCGAGCGCGTCGGTGGCAAGGTCATCGTGCGTACCGGCCGGCGCATCCCCGGCGTGCCGCCCGTCGCCGGCGTCAACGCGCCCATCTCGGTGGTGCGCATGGCCGTCGACGACGCCTACGGCGCCAGGGAGTGGCGCGAGGGCGACGAGGCCTTCCGCACCGAAAGGGTGACGCGGCCCACCTGCCGCGCCGTCGCCGAGTTCGCCTTCCAGCAGGCCGCACGCATGCGCGCACGAGTCTTCGGCGGCCCCAAGTTCACCGTGTCGCCGGTGTACGAGGGCATGCTCAAGGAGGAGCTGGACGCGGCCGCCGCGCGCCATCCCGATATCGAGTATGAGCCGCAGCTCATCGACGCCACCTATGCATTGCTGCTGTCGCGCGGTTCCGAGCAGCCGCTGGTGATCCCCGCGCTCAACCGCGACGGTGACTGTCTCAGCGATTTCGTGCTGCAGCTCTTCGGCAGCATCGCCGGCGCGGAGTCGATCCTGATCGGCTTCGAGGGCGAGGACATGGAGCCGCACGTGGTCATGGCCGAGGCGCCGCACGGCACGGCTCCCGCCTTGCAGGGCAAGAACATCGCCAACCCCATGGCCATGATCCTGGCCGCCGCGTCGTTGCTCGGCTTCGTGCGCGACGAGCGGGCGCGCACCGCCTCGCGCGCGATCTACGAATCGGTGTTCGAAGCGGTGCGCGGCGGCATGCGCACCGCCGACCTCGGCGGGCACGCGCTCACCGACGAGTTCACCGCGGCGATCATCGAACGCGTGCGCGACAAGCTGGACATCTGGGGTTCGCTCGGCGTCGGCTGAGGCGCTCGGGAACGCCTGGCTATACTGGGAATCGCATCACTCGACCGAAGGAATCGGCTTCGTGGACATCCTGTCCTTCATCCGTGGGCGCGCCGGCGACTACGACTGTCCCGTCTGTCGCGAGCCGCTCACCGGTTGTGACCTCAAGCTGCTGCGTCAGGACGGCCCCACCTTCACCGTGCAGGTGGGCTGCGCGCGCTGCCACGTGACCTTCGTCGTGGTGCTGCAGCTCCGCGGCGACCTGCCCGACGCGGACGAGGCCCCCGCCGAGCCCGCCGTCCCGGCAAAGCCCCCGATCAGCGCCGACGAGATGCTCGACCTCCACGAGGCCCTGCGCGACTTCGACGGCTCCTTCGCCGAGCTGATCGGTCGCGCGCCCAGCGGCAGCCGCGGCCGCACCGTCTGACGCTCGCCGGGCGGCCGACCTGCGCCTACACTGCTGAGGTGTGAGCGCGCCCATCTACCTCGACCACGCCGCCACCACGCCCCTGGCGCCCGAGGTGCTGGAGGCGATGCTGCCCTGGCTGGGCGAGGGCTACGGCAACCCGTCGTCGCTGCACGCGCTCGGACGCCGGGCGCGCAGCGCAGTGGACGAGGCGCGCGACCGGGTCGCCGCCGCGCTGGGCTGCGCCGCGCGCGAGGTGGTGTTCACCGCGGGCGGCAGCGAGGCCGACAACCTGGCCCTGCGCGGCGTGCTCGACCGCTGGGGCGCCTCGCGCGGGCGGCACGTGGTCACCACCGCCATCGAGCACGACGCGGTGATCAAGACGCTCGAGCAGCTCGTCGACGAGGGGCGATGCTCGGTCACGGTCGTCGGCTGCGACGAGCACGGCTGCGTCGACCCTGCGGAGGTGGCCGCCGCGGTGCGCGACGACACCGTGCTGGTCTCGATGATGCTGGCCAACAACGAGGTCGGCACCGTGCAGGACGTGGCCCGCGCCGTCGAGCTGGTGCGCGCCCGCAACCCGAAGGCCTTCATCCACTGTGACGGCGTCCAGGCGCTCGGCAAGCTGCCGCTCGACGTGCGCGAGCTGGGCGTCGACATGCTCAGCGTCAGCGCCCACAAGGTGTACGGGCCCAAGGGCGTCGGCGCGCTCTACGTGCGGCAGGGCGTCACCCTGGTCGCCCAGATCAGCGGCGGCGGCCAGGAAAGGGCGCGGCGCAGCGGCACCGAGAACGTGGCCGGCATCGCCGGCTTCGGCCTGGCGGCGACGCTGGTCAACCTGGAGCGCGAGGACGAGATGCGCCGCCTGCGCGCGCTGGCCGACCGGCTCACCGAGACGGTGGCCACCGGCGTGCCCGACGCCGTGCTCACCGCCGCCGGCGCCCCGCGCCTGTCGAGCTTCGCCACCTTCGCCTTCCCCGGCGTCGCCACCGAGGTGCTGCTCACCCTCCTCGACTCCTGGGAGGTCTGCTGCTCCGGCGGCTCGGCCTGCTCCAGCGGCGCCCACATGCCCTCCCACGTCCTCGTCGCCATGGGCCTGCCCACCGCGCTGGCCGCCGGCGCCCTGCGCTGCACCCTCGGCCGGGCCACCACCCCCGACGAGGTCGACCGCGCCGGGGAGCTCATCGTCAAGGCTGTCCGCCAGCTCCAGGGCGCGGCCGCGGCCAGCGCCTGAGGCGCTTGCCAACGGGTTGCCACCTCGTTGCCAGCAGGGTTGGCTCGCCCTCGTGAGACGAGCCCGACGGCAACCTATCGGCAAGTCTGTCGGCAACCCAGACAGGTTTCGATCGGGCGCCCAGCCTTGCGGACGCGGGGTTGGGGCGCGACCCGGTACAATCCTGACTGTGACAGTCGGAATTTCCCGTCCCGCCTCGGGCGCCTCGTTCTCCATGCGCGTGAGCAGCAAGGCCCACTACGGGCTGCGCATGATGACCGAGCTGGCCAAGGCCTACGGCAGCGGCCCCATGAGCCTGGCCGAGGTGGCCCGCATCGAGAGCCTGCCGCTCGCCTACCTGGAGCAGCTCGCGGGCGCGCTCAGGCGCGGCGGGCTGGTCGATTCGACGCGCGGCGTGCACGGCGGCTACGTGCTGAGCAAGCCGCCCGCCGAGATCAGCGTGCTCGACGTCGTCGCCTTGGTCGACGGCGAGGTCGCCCCCGTCGAGTGCGTGGCCCACGGCTACGAGTCGGGGAGCTGCGTGCGCGAGGGGGAGTGCGCCTCGCGGCCGCTCTGGCGGCGGCTCAAGCAGAGCATCGACGCGGTGCTCAGCGCCACCACCCTGGAGGAGCTGGTCGCCGACCACGCGCTGGTCGCGGCCTTCGCGCCGGAGCCTGCCCAGGGGGGAACGCTGTCATTCGGCCGCACTCCAGCGGCGAATGATGGCGTGGGGGGAGTCCCCCCGAGCGGTGCGCGTCAGCGCACGGAAGGACAACAGCCCGGCAGCGCCGAGAACACAACCGAACACGAGGCAGTCCATGTCTGAGAAGCCCACCCTGGTCGTCGAGGGCCTGCGCGCCGAGGTCGACGGCAAGGAGATCCTCAAGGGGGTCGACCTGCGCGTCCCCGCCGGCGAGATCCATGCCCTGATGGGGCCCAACGGCTCCGGCAAGAGCACGCTCGCCTACACCCTGATGGGCCATCCCAAGTACAGCGTCACCGGCGGCACGGCGAGCTTCGACGACCACGACCTGCTCAGCCTCACCCCCGACGAGCGAGCCAGGCTGGGACTCTTTCTCAGCTTCCAGTACCCCACCGCCATCCCCGGCGTGACCATGGTGAACTTCCTCAGGGCGTCACTGCGCTCGCTGGGCAAGGAGATGCCGGCGCGGGAGTTCATGCAGGCGCTCAAGCGCGAGATGGACGCGCTCAAGATGGACGAGCAGTTCCGCAGCCGCTACGTCAACGACGGCTACAGCGGCGGCGAGAAGAAGCGCGCCGAGATCCTGCAGATGGCCCTGCTGCGGCCGCGCCTGGCCATCCTCGACGAGACCGACTCCGGCCTCGACGTCGACGCCCTGCGCACCGTGGCCGAAGGCGTCAGGCGACTGGCGGGACCCGACATGGGGATCCTCTTGATCACCCATTACTACCGCATCCTCGAGTTCCTCACCCCGGACGTGGTGCACGTGCTGCACGCCGGCCGGGTGGTGAAGTCGGGCGGTGCTCAGCTGGCACGCGAGATCGAGAAGACGGGCTACGACCCGATCCTCGGTGTCGCCGCGGGAGCAGCCTGATGGCAGTCGAAGCGCACGAGCTGACCAAGGACTACAAGTACGGCTTCCACGACGTCGACATCTCGGTGTTCCGCACCGAGAAGGGACTGTCGCCGGAGGTCGTCGCCGCCATCTCGGCGCACAAGAACGAGCCCGAGTGGATGCTCAAGTTCCGCCTCAAGGCGCTGGCCCACTTCGAGAAGCGGGCCATGCCCACCTGGGGTGCCGACCTGAGCGGCATCGACTTCGCCAACATCTACTACTACGTCAAGCCCATGGAGGAGCAGGGCGGCCGCTCCTGGGACGACGTGCCCGACTCGATCAAGCAGACCTTCGACAAGCTGGGCATTCCCGAGGCGGAGCGCAAGTTCCTGGCCGGCGTCAGTGCGCAGTACGACTCCGAGGTCGTCTACCACAACATCCGCGCCGACCTGGAGAAGCTCGGCGTCATCTTCAGCGACTGCGACACCGGGCTGCGCGACCATCCCGAGATCTTCCGCAAGTACTTCGGCACCATCATCCCGCCCAACGACAACAAGTTCGCCGCGCTCAACAGCTCGGTGTGGTCGGGCGGCTCCTTCGTCTACGTGCCGGCGGGCGTGCGCGTCGACATCCCGCTGCAGGCCTACTTCCGCATCAACAGCGACAACATGGGCCAGTTCGAGCGGACGCTGATCATCGCCGAGGAAGGCTCCTACGTGCACTACATCGAGGGCTGCACGGCGCCGACCTACAGCTCCGACTCGCTGCACAGCGCGGTGGTCGAGATCATCGCCCACAAGGACGCGCACGTCCGCTACACCACCATCCAGAACTGGTCGAACAACGTCTACAACCTAGTCACCAAGCGCGCGGTCGCCTACGAGGGCGCCACCGTCGAGTGGATCGACGGCAACCTGGGCAGCAAGGTGACCATGAAGTACCCGGCCATCTACCTGATGGGCGAGCGGGCGCACGGCGAGGTGCTCTCCGCGGCATTCGCCGGTGAGGGGCAGCACCAGGACGCCGGCGCCAAGTGCGTCCACGTCGCGCCGCACACCACCTCGAACATCGTCTCGCGCTCGATCAGCAAGGACGGCGGCCGCACCTCGTACCGCGGCCACATCAAGGTGTATCCCAAGGCGCACGACGTGAAGATCAACGTGCGCTGCGACGCGCTGCTGCTCGATGAGGCGTCGCAGAGCGACACCTACCCGTACAGCGACATCGAGAACCCCGACGTGACCTTCGGCCACGAGGCGACGGTGAGCAAGATCGGCGAGGACCAGATCTTCTACCTCACCTCGCGCGGCATCCCCGAGGCGGAGGCCACCGCTCTCATCGTCAACGGCTTCTTCGAACCGTTCGTCAAGGAGCTGCCGATGGAGTATGCGGTGGAGCTCAACCGTCTCCTCGCCGTGCAGATGGAAGGCTCGGTCGGCTAAGTGGCAGCAACCGTCGAGAACGCCGCCGGCGGGATCAGCGCGGCGGCAGTCGAAGCGCGCGTGGTGGGGGCGCCCGCCTGGCTCGCCGAGCGCAGGCGCGCGGCCTGGGAGGCGTTCGCCGCCCTGCCCATGCCCGACCACATGCGCGACGAGGACTGGCGCCGCACCGACGTCTCCGAGCTGGACCTCGACGCCTTCGTGGTCGAGCCACCCGCCGGCGCGACGCACGGCGACGCGCTGGTCGAGGCCATGCGCGCGCTGCGCGACGAGGCCGCCCCCGATGCCGCGTTCCTGGCCACCACCCGCCGCGGCCTGCGCGCCATCGAAGGCGCCGACATGCTCGCGGCGCAGGGGGTGATCGTCAGCACGCTCGAGGAAGCCGCGCAGCAGCACCCCGAGCTGGTGCGCCGCGCCTTCGCCACCGTCGGCGCGGGCGAGACCAAGTTCCTCGCCCTCTGGGAGGCCTTCTGGCACGGCGGCGTCTTCGTGCACGTCCCCGCCAACGTCGAGGCGCGCGTCCCGGTCTGGGCCGCGTACAGCGCCGCCGGCGAGGGCTCCGCGGTCTTCCCCGCCACCGTCGCGGTGCTCGACGCCAACGCTTCGCTGACCCTGGTCGACGCCTACGCCTCGCCCGCCGGCCACGCAGCGCTGCTCAGCAGTGCGGCCACGCTGCTGACGCTCGACGACGGCGCACGCCTCGACTACCACGTCGTGCAGCAGTGGGGCGCGGGCACCTGGCACTTCGCCACCCATCGGGCCACGCTCGGCCGCAACGCGCGGCTGCGCATCTTCGGCGCCACGCTGGGCAGCCGCCTGCAGAAGGTGTACTGGGACGCACTGCTCGACGGCACCGGCAGTGACGCGCAGCTCACCGGCGTCTGCTTCGGCGACGAGACGCAGCACCTCGACCTGCAGTCCCTGCAGCGCCATCGCGGTGAGAACACGCACAGCGACCTGCTCCACAAGGTGGCCGTGCGCGACCGCGCGGTGAGCGTCTACAGCGGGCTCATCGACGTCGAGAAGCAGGCGCAGCACACCGACGGCTACGTGCAGAACCGCAACCTCATGCTCGGCGGCAGCGCCAAGGCCAGCGGCATCCCGCGACTGGAGATCAAGGCCAACGACGTGCGCTGCTCGCACGGCGTCACCGCCGGCCACATCGACGACGACCAGCGCTTCTACCTCGAATCCCGCGGCGTGCCGCTCGACGAGGCCGACCGCCTCATCGTCCGCGGCTTCATGCAGGACGCGCTCGACCGCGCCCCGCACGCGGGTGTGCGGGAGCTGGTCGGGCGCCTGCTCGACGCGGAGATCGAAGGCCATTCGCAGGCCGGCGTCGAGGCGCCCGGCGAGGACGGCGCGCCGTGAGCGAGTTCATCACCATCGCCGCTGTCGACGACATCCCACCGGGACACGCGGCGCGCGTCGAGATCGACGGCGTGCCCATCGCCATCTTCAACTGCGACGGTGAGTTCTACGCGGTCGACGACACCTGCACCCACGCCGAGGCGTCGCTGAGCGAGGGTGAGCTGGACTGCGACTTCTGCACCGTGGAGTGCCCGCTGCACGGCTCGGCCTTCGACCTGCGCAGCGGCGAGCCCACCGCGCTGCCCGCGGTGCTGCCGGTGCGGGTGCACCAGGTGGCCGTCGAGGACGGCAAGATCCGCATCGCCCTCAGCGAGGACGCGGCATGACCACCGCGGTCGAGACGCCGCGCAGCGCGCGACGCGACGCGGAGCCGCCGCTCGACATCGCCCGCATCCGCGTCGACTTCCCCATCTTGGCGCGACGCATCGGCGACCGGCCGCTGGTCTACCTCGACTCCGCGGCGACCTCGCAGAAGCCGCTGCAGGTTCTGGACGCGGTCGACCACTACTACCGCACCTCGAACGCCAACGTGCACCGCGGTGTGCACACGCTCGGCAACGAGGCCACCGACGTGTTCGAGCAGGCGCGGGTGCGCGTGGCCAGGTTCATCGACGCGCCGGATCCCTCCGGCGTGGTGTTCCTGCGCAACACCACCGAGGCGCTCAACCTGGTCGCCTCGTCGTACGCGCGCGAGATGCTGCAGCCCGGCGACCGCGTGGTGCTCACCGAGATGGAGCACCACAGCAACCTGGTGCCCTGGCAGCTCGCCGCCGAGCGGCGCGGGCTGGAGCTGGCCTTCATCCCCGTGCTCGCCGACGGCAGCCTCGACATGGAGCGCGCCCGCGCGCTCATCTCCGGCGGGCCCACCAAGCTGGTCTCGCTGGCGCACCAGAGCAATGTGCTCGGCACCGTCAACCCGGTGCGCGAGATCGCCCGGCTGGCCCACGACAACGGCGCGCTGGTCTGCCTCGACGCGGCGCAGTCCGTGCCGCACATGCCAGTGTCGGTGCGCGACCTCGATTGCGACTTCCTGGCCTTCTCCGGCCACAAGATGGTCGGCCCGATGGGCGTCGGCGTGCTCTGGGCTCGCCCCGAGCTGCTGGAGCGCATGCCGCCCTTCCTGGGCGGCGGCAGCATGATCCTGCGCGTCGAGCTGGAGCGTTCCTCGTGGAACACGGTGCCGCACAAGTTCGAGGCGGGCACGCCCGACGTGGCTTCCGCCGCGGGGCTCGCCGCCGCCTGCGACTACCTCGACGCCATCGGCCTCGACCGCATCCACGCCCACGAACAGGCGCTCGTCGAGCACATGATCTCGATGCTCGACGAGATCGGCGGCATCACCGTCTACGGCCCACGCGACCTCGCCGTGCACGGCGGCGCGGTGTCCTTCAACGTGGCGGACGTGCACCCGCACGACGTCGGCACCATCGTCGACCGCGAGGGCGTCGCGGTGCGCGCCGGGCACCACTGCTGCCAGCCGCTCATGCACCGTCTCGACGTCGCCGCCACCGCGCGCGCGTCGGTGTACCTCTACACCACGCACGACGAAGTCGACGCGCTCGGCGCCGCGTTGCACGAGGTGAAGCGGGTCTTCGGGGTCTGAGTGGTGCGGCGCGGCTGCGCCGCGTTCGCTCAGCCGGCGGCGGCGGGCGCTCCGGGCGCGGGGATGAGGCCGAGCTGCTCGAGCATGGTCATCCGGTCCATGTAGAGCCGGTCGCTGACCACCTTGCCGTCGCGGACGGTGAAGCAGTCCGTGTAGGCGATCTCGACGCGCTTGCCGGTCGGCGGGATCATCTCGCCGGTCGGTGCCGGCATGGGGCCGGTGTGGGTGGCGGCCATCACGCCTTCCTCGACGGCCGTGTCGCCGTCGACGCAGACGCCGCTGCTGCTCAGCGCCATGTCCGGGAAGGCGTTCCACCACACCCGGGCCATCTCGATGTAGGCGTCGACGCCCCGCGTGGTCATGCCCGGCATGACGAACTCGACGTCATCCGACACCACCGCGCGAATGCCCGGCTCGTCCATGCTCTTGAACGCGTCGTGCAGCTGCTGGTACACGTCCCTGACCGACATCCCTGCTCTCCTCGTGGCGAAGCCGAAATTCCGCGCCAGGGGAGTGTGTGACGCTCATGCGAAGGCGTCAAACAACGCTTGTGAAGCCTGCGGTCAGCAGAACCGGCGCTTGGCCTTGACGGGGGCTTCCGCCTCTGCCGGGCACTCGCGGGCACGGGCTCGCCGGTACTCGGTGAGGACCTCATCGACGGCCTGCTGTTCGCGTTTGTTCAGCGGATAGCCGCCCATCAGAGGGGGGTGTCCGAATGGGCTCTCGTCGGTCCAGGATGTGTCGTTCTCAGTGCCCATGGTGGGGACTCTCCGTGTGGCGATGATGCCGCGACCCCTCATATCAACCTCAGCGCGTGGAGACCCAGGAGAAGCCCAAGGGTCGCAAAGAGCAGGACGGCCGCGACAAGTGCGCGATAGGCCCACCGCAGCACCCTGCCCTTTCTGCCGATCCGCCGCCGATCACTCGCCAGCACCTGGACCAACCCCGTCAGGATGCGGCCCTGCGTGGCCACCCGGCTCTCGGTGACCGACGCCATCGAGGGATACCGGCGGACCTCGGTGATGCTGAAACCCTCGCTTTCCGTGGGGCCGAGCACACCGAGCACCACGAGGAAAATGGTGAGCAGTAGGCTCACCAGGATGGCGCCGAGCAGGCCGACGCCGATCCACCTCCACGGTGCGGCCAAGTCGGGCGTGAAGACGCTGGCGGTGGTGGCCGCGGACACCGGCACGATGAGCCCGACGAAGCCCGCGACCGTGCCTCCGCGCGTGTTGAGGCTCTGCTCGCGTGCATCCTCGGAACGCAGCAGCTCACGCACCTGGTCGACGAGGGCCTCGACCGTCCCCTCGTGGATTGCCGCAGCGGTGGGTCCGTCGCTCACAGCACCAGGGTTGCACCCCAGGTGCCCAGCCGGAAGGCGCGTTAGCACAGAGATGCCCGTGCCTCGCACAGGCACCCTCCGGCGCGTGCCCGCGGGGCAGGTGGGTACAATGTTGACCGTGACAGTCGGATTTTCGAGCGTCGACGACGACCTCTACCGGGAGATCATCCTCGACCACTACCGCAATCCCCGCCGCAAGCGGGCGGTGGAGCCCGCCGACATGACGGTGGAGGCCTCCAACCCCCTCTGCGGCGACGAGGTCACCCTGACCCTGCGGGTCAAGGACGGGGAGGTCGAGGACGTCGGCTTCACCGGGCGGGGCTGCTCGATCTCGCAGGCCTCGGCCTCGATGATGTGCGAGGAGGTGGCCGGGCGCAGCCGCGAGGAGGCAGCCGCCCTGGGCCATCGCTTCAAGGACATGCTCACCGCCAACGGCGCCCCCGAGGAGCTCGGCGACCTGGAGGCGCTGCAGGGCGTCCGGCAGTACCCGGTCCGCGTCAAGTGCGCCGTCCTCCCCTGGAACGCACTGCTCCGCGGCCTGGAGGGGACGGCGGGGGACGACGACCAGGAGACTCACGTCCATGAGTGACAAGCCCGAGACCACCGACCAGCAGCCCATCGACACCGCGCGGCCCATCGCCACCGCGGACGCGGCCGACGGCAACGTCAAGGCCAGCCCCGAGCTGATCCGCTCCGCACTCGGCCAGGTCTACGACCCCGAGATAGGCATCGACATCGTCTCGCTGGGCCTCGTCTACGACGTCGAGCTGGACGACGCCGGCCTGCTCAGCGTCGACCTCACCCTGACCTCGCCGTACTGCCCGCTGGGCGGTGTCATCCAGGCCCAGGCGCACGCCGTCTGCGCGCCGCTGCCCGGGGTCGAGGACGTGCGCGTCAACCTGGTCTGGTCGCCGCCCTGGGACCCGCGCACGATGGCCTCGGACGAGGCCAAGCTGGAGCTGGGCATCTACTGACGCGCGCGGCGGGGCCGCTGTAGCATCCGCCGCCTATGGACGACGAGCCGGCCGCCAACTTCAGCCTCGACGACGCCAACGCGCTCATCCCTCGCCTGCGTCCGCTGCTGCTGCGGCTGCAGGAGGTGCAGCGGGCCCTGGCCGACCGCGACACCTTGCAGCGGCTGCGCGCGGCCGCCTCGGGCAACGGCGGCGGCGCGGCGGCGCGGCAGGTGCTGGAGAGCGGCGACGAGTTCGCCAAGCTCTCCGCCGAGCTGGAGGGCCTCGGCGTGGTGGTGCGCGACCCGGCCAGCGGGCTGGTCGACTTCCCCGCCGAGCGCGAGGGGCAGCCGGTGTTCCTCTGCTGGCGCGTCGAGGAGGACAGCGTCGGGCACTGGCACGACCGCGACTCCGGCTACATGGGGCGGCAGCCCCTCTAGGTCCCCTGCCCCCGGCGCAGCTTGCGCAGCGCCGTGCGCAGGCCGGCGAGGCGGCCGTCGTCCACCTGGCCTTCGGACGTGGGGTCCTCGAGCAGGTCGCGGATGGTCAGCGGCTCGCGCGGACGTCCCGGCGCGGCGGCGGACGGCGGCAGAGGGTCGGGCGGCGCCGCGGGCTCCTCGGGCGGCATCCCGTTGAAGGCACGCAGGGCGCGCGGGATACGCGGCGCGCTCGGCGCCACGGGCAGCTCGCTGCGGTTGCTCAGCGGCCCGGGCAGCTTGTAGTGCCCGGCCCCGTTGCGGGCGCGAGGCGGCGTGTCACCGGGAGGGCCGGGCGGTGGCTGCGGATCCACGCGGCTCCCCTCTCAGCGGTCGGGGCGGGACCGGCCGGTGGTCCTACCTGGTGTCGGCAACTGCCTCCTCCAGGACCTCGCAGCGGAGCAGGTCGTCGAGCGTCTCGCGGCGCCGCACCAGGCGCGCCTCGCCGCCCGCGACGAACACCACTGCGGGCCGGTAGTTGACGTTGTAGTTCGAGGCCATGGTCAGCGTGTAGGCGCCGGCGGCGGGCAGGGCGACCAGGTCGCCCGCGCGCAATCGCGGCAGCGTGCAGTCGCGGACCAGGATGTCGGTGGACTCGCAGTACCGCCCCGCCAGGGACACCGTCTCGCGCGGCCGCTCGCCGTCCTCGACGACGAGCAGCGGCTGGTAGCGCGCGCCGTAGAGCTTGGGGCGGATGTTGTCGCCCATGCCGCCGTCGACGGACACGTAGGTGCGCACGCCCGGGATCTCCTTGCGCGCGCCCACGGTGTAGACCGCGACGCCGGCCGGCCCGGCGACGCTGCGCCCCGGCTCGACGAACAGCGCGGGCAGCGGCAGCGAGCGCCGCTCGAAAGCGCGCCGCACTGATTCGGTCACGTACTGCATGAACTGGGCGGGCGTCGGCGGGTCGTCGTCGTCGGTGTAGGCGATGCCCAGCCCGCCGCCGACGCTCAGTTCGCGCGCGGTGAAGGCCAGCTCCTCGCGAGCGCGCGCCAGGAAGTCGGCGACGATGTCGACCGCCGCCGGGTAGCAGCCGAGGTCGAAGATCTGCGAGCCGATGTGCATGTGCACGCCGCGCAGGTCGAGGGCGGCGACACCCAGCGCCCGGCGCAGCGCGGCCATGGCGGCGCCGTTCTCCACCGAGAAGCCGAACTTGCTGTCGAGCTGGCCGGTGGAGATGAAGTCGTGCGTGTCCGGTTTCACCCCCGGCGAGACGCGCAGCATGGCGCCCACCCGCGCGCCGCCGTCGATGCTGCCAAGGATGGCCAATTCATGATCGGAGTCGACGACCAGGTGGCCGACGCCGGCGTACACGGCGGCGCGCACCTCGGACTCGTCCTTGTTGTTGCCGGGAAAGCCGATGCGCGCCGGGTCCATGCCGTAGCGCAGGGCCACGCCCAGCTCGCCGCCGCTGACCACGTCGATGCCGCAGTCCTCCTCGACGAGCAGGCGCACCATGGCGGCGCTGAGGAAGGCCTTGGCGCTGTAGAGCACGTCGCCGCCGGCGGGCCAGTCGCGCAGGGCCTGGCGGTAGCCGCGCAGGCGCGAACGCAGGGTGGCCTCGTCGAAGACGTAGAGGGGCGTCCCGAAGCGCGCCGCCAGCTCGGCGAGGTCGCAGCCGCCGATGGCGAGATGGCCGTCCGCGGTGCGCGCGGCGGTGTCGGGCAGGAGCATCGCGGCCAGTGTACGGCCCCCCGCGCCGAGCCCGCCCCGGGGCCGCAAGAGCGTTGCGCCGTCTGTCGTTCCCGATGTACGGACGCCGGAGGACCCGGGGGCGGAAGGTGAGAGGGCACGGCGCTGCGGGAGATTTCGCCGTGCAACCACGTCGACGGCTTCGTCGTGCCCACCGCCCGGTGGCGGCAGGGGCGCTGGCGCTGGCCGCCGCGGCGGTGCTGGCGGCAACCGGTGCGGCAGCGGACCCCGAGCCTCCGCTGCAGCGCGAGGCGCTTCCGGGCGACGCCCAGGTCACCTACACGGTCATCGACCCGCTGCAGGTGCCCGTCGACGCCGCGGCCGCGGGCGAGGGCGTGGCCCAGTGCTTCGGCAGCGGACGCATCGGCGGCGGCTGCCAGTCGTCGATCGGCGCCCTGGTCCGCGGGAACGGCGCGGCGCTCGGCTTCACCGCCAACTACTCGGACGGCGTGCACATCCTGGGGCTGGCCGTCAGCAACCATCAGCAGCTGGCTCCGGCCGACCCGCACACCACCAGCTTCTGCGTCGGCGACCCCGCGGCACCGGGGCAGCGGCCGCCGGTGAGCATCACCAAGACGGCGAGCGCGGCGCAGTGCCGCACCGCAGTGTCCGGCGAGCGCATCGTGGCGGGCGGCGCGCCGGCCATCGAGGGGCTGGCCGACGACGGCGTGCGCGGCCACTTCTGGTGGAGCGTCGAGCACCTGCGGCGGGTGGAGCGCACCCTGGTCGGCATCCGCGCGGACGGCACCGTGCTGGTCGCGGTGGCCACCTCGGCCCGCGACGGGATGCGCGACGGCATGACCGTGCCCGAGGCGACCACCTGGCTGGTGGCCCACGGGGTCGAGGACGCCATCGCCCTCGACGGCGGCCACCAGGCCGACGTCTACAGCGCCGCGCACGGCAGCCAGACGCCCCTGGAGCGTGGCGAGCCCACCCTGCAGATGGCCCTGCTGCTCGGCGACGTCACTGCCGCGCCCGCCGCGGCAGCGGCGCAGGCGCCGGCCCCGGTCGCCACCGCTCCCGCAGAGCCCCCGGCGCTGCCCGCGCGTGGCGCCGCGGCGGCGGCGCCGCTGCACGTCGACGGCGTCGCGCTCGGTGGCGCGGGCGGCCACGCCGCGCTCCAGGTGGCGCTGGGCGCTCCGGTCGCCCCGGAGTCCGGGCTGGTCGGCTCGCACGCGCAGATGAGCCTGGGGCCCGACGACCCGGTGGAGCTCGACTCGCGCTGGCTGGCCGCCGCGCGGACCGGCCACCACCTGCCCGACATCGACCCCGCTCCCGCGCCGCCCGCCATGCCCGACACGGGGGTGGCCTTCCCGCTGCGCTGAGCTCCGGCGCTGGCCCGCGGGCGGGCCGCGTCGCTACCCTGGAGGGCGATGCGCAAGCTCAGTGTCGACGACGTCATCCCCCTCGACGACTACCTGCGCGTCCGCGACGAGATGCGCAACCGGGTGCGCGCCGAGCGGGCGCGGCGGCGCGTGCCCGTCGGTGACCGCGTCTCGCTGCACTTCGAGAACCGCGACACGGTCCTCTTCCAGATCGAGGAGATGATCCGCGTCGAGACCATCCGCGACCCGGAGAAGCTGGCCGAGGAGGTGCGCGTCTACAACGACCTCATCGCTGGCGAGGGCGAGCTGCGGGCGACCTTCTTCGTCGAGATCACCGAGCGCGAGCGCATCCGGGAGGACCTCGACTCGCTGATCGGGCTGGAGAGCGAAGGGCTCTACCTGGTGGTCGGCGGCGAGCGGGTGGCAGCGGAGTTCGAGCCTGGGCACGCGCGCGAGGACCGCATCAGCGCGGTGCATTTCGTCCGCTTCCAGCTCACGCCCGGGCAGCGCCGGGCCTTCGCCGGCGGCGACCCGCCCGTCGAGATCGAGGTCGACCACCCCGGCTACCGGGCGCGCACCACGCTCTCCGACGACACCCGCGCGGCGCTGGCCGAGGACCTGGGCGAGGCCATAGCAACTCGCTGAGACGGCGGCCTGCGGCGGCCGGGCTCGGGGTACACTGGCGGGGCGTCTCCGGCCGCGCGCCGCCCCACCAGTGACATCGACGCAGCGGGGTTCGAGCGCCCGGCACTCCCAGAAAAGGAGGGTCATGCCGATGCCCGATAGTAGTAAGAGCTTCCCGACGTGCGCCGGAGCGATGAGCTGACCGCCGGGACTGCAATTCTCTGGAGGCGCTGACCGCACCCGAGTGCGGTTCGCTCTCCCTCTAGCGCAAAGGCGAGGTGCCGGGTTCCTTCCCGCACCTCGCTTTTTTCATGCCCGCGGGATGCTGCTCGGCCCGGCCGGCTACCCGAGCGCCGCGGTGCGCGGCTGGGCGACCCGGCTGGCCTCGAGAGGCGCGGGCACGACCTGGTCGCGCTCGACGTAGCCCTCGGCGCCGCTCTCGGTCCGCACCTTGACCCAGGTGGTGCCGTAGCTGCCGGTTGCCGTCAGCTTGGAGGCGGTGAGGATGGGCTCGCCACGCGCCGCGTCGTAGCGCGGCTCGAGGAAGAGCGGGTACTCCATGCCCGCCCAGGACGCCACCAGCGTGATCGGACCCGGCGGGATGATCCGCTCCCGGTAGATGGTCCGCCGGTCGCGGTTGCCGCGACTGAAGAGCACCACCACCTGCAGGGCCCGTGCCTTGGGGCCCTTGCCGGCGGTGCACTCGACGATCACCTCCGTCCCCGGCTCGATCTCGCGCGCGGTGACCTTGATCCAGCGCGGGTTGCGCACCCTGGGGCTGAGCTGCCCGAAGAGGAAGTGGCGGCGCTCGGCCTCGACGATGGTGGCGGTGTCCCTGCCCGTCGGCTCGAAGCGGTAGGGCGGCGTGCCCACCATCTGCTCGGTGGCGGCGAAGACCTCGCGCACCGGCGTGGCGCAGACGAATCGCCAGGTGTGCTTCGCCTTGCGTTCGGGCATGCGCAGGATTGTACGGAGGCGGCGGTCGGCCACGCCGGGCTTTGTTCGAACACTTGTTCGTATACGACTCGCGCCGCGCACTTCGCGCGGCACCGCAATCGACCCTCGGTGGTGTCCCCGTTTGCTTTCCGCTAAGTCAGCAGGGGCCGACCCCGCAGCGCCAGCCGCTCCGCCAGCCGCGGCAGGGGGCCGAAGGCGGGCCAGAGCTGCAGCTCCTGGCAGCGATGATGGCGAACGACCTCGCCGTTCCAGCGGCGCTTGAACTCGTAGTAGCCGGCACCGGGCGCCTCGGGGTCCTCGTGGTTGGGCACGCCCCACATGTCGTAGACGCCGCAGCCGTGGGCCAGCCCCCAGCGGATCCCCTCCCAGTGCAGCAGGTAGGCAGGCTGCAGCCTGGCGTGGCGCAGCGAGCTGCCGCCGAACAGGTAGACCAGCCGCGGCCCGGCGGCGACGGCGATCATGCCGGCGACCGCCTCGCCCTCGACGCGGGCGAGCAGGATGGCGACCGGGCAGCTGGCGCCGAGGTGGCGGACCACCGCCCGGTGGTAGCCGGCGTCGCGGCCGGTGAAGCCGCTGCGCTCCACGGTCTGGGCGAAGAGCGGGTGGAAGACGTCGACCGCCTCCAGGTCGCTGCGCACCTCGACGCTGACGCCGGAGCGCTCGGCCTTGCGGACGTGGTGGCGGGTGCTCGCCTTGACCCGGCCCAGCACCGCCTCCTCGCCGCCGTCGAGTGGTACCAGCCAGGTCTTGCGGTGCTGGACGTCGTAGGGGCTGTCGCGCAGCCCGGCCCGGGCGATCAGGTCTGCCGCGGCAGGGTCGTCGACGCGCCACTCGGGGTCGAGCTTGAGGACCAGCGCCCGGCGACCCCGGGCCGCGCCGCGGGCGGCCCCGATGAGGGCGAGGGCGGCGGTGGCGCCGGCGGTGCAGTCGCGCACGGCGGGCCCGCGCGGTGCGTAGGCGAAGCCGATGCCGCCGGTGCCACGCCGGGTGAGCAGGTGGAGCACCCCGGCGAGGCCGCCGCCGTCCTCGGCGACGAAGCGGTCGACGGCCCAGCCGTACTCACGCTTGAGCTCGGCCCAGCCCCAGGTCTGCAGCAGGTTGCCGCCCGCCTCGCCGAGCGCGAAGGCGTCCCAGGCGGAGCGGTCGGCCTCGGTCGCCGGCCGGACCCGGACGGCGGCGGCGGACGGTGCGGCGGAAATGGTGGCCACGGCGGCATTGAACCGCACCGGGCCCGGCGCCCGGACGCCGCGCTCCGGCACAGCCCCGGCACCTGCCGCTATGGTGCCCCCGATGCGAGGTAGGGACGGGTTCGGGGAGCGCGCGCAGCGATGAGCGACGTCGTCTTCTGGGCACTCGTCGTCCTGGTCATCCTGGCCGCCCAGGCGACGGAGCGGCCGCGCCCGGCCGCCGCCCGCGCGGGCCAGCCGGGGGAACCCGAGCCGCTGCTCGGCGCCGGCTCCGAGACCGTTGCGCGGTTCGTCATCGCGGCCGCGGGGGTGCTCATGGCCGTGGTCGGCCTGCTCAGCGTGGCCGGAGCCATGGCGCCGACCTCCTCGGGCGTCGACCGCAACCACGAGCTGGCCGGCGGCGCCCTGCAGCTGACGGCGGGGTTGGCCTGCCTCGCCCTCTTCTACTTCGACACCGAGCGCATTCCCGGCTTCCGCCGGCTGCGCCGCCGGGCGCCCATCTCCTGGCTGGCCATCGTGCTCTTCTTCCAGAGCCTGGCCATCAACCTGGCGCCGGCGTCCGGGCAGTCCACGGTGGCCACCACGGTGCAGCCCAGCTCGCAGCCGACGGCCGAGAGCCTGATGCTCGGCGCCGTGCCCTTCCTGGCCATCGGTGTGGCCTCGGTGGGGCCGTCGGTGCGTCGCAGCGTGCGTGAGGCGGCCGAGCGGCTGGGCTTCTGGCCGCTGCGCATCATCCCCTGGTGGGTGATCGGCATCGTGGCCGGGCTGGTGCTCATCCCCGTGGGTGACTGGGTGGCCACCCAGCTCAGCAACCTGACCAGCGTGCAGTGCCTGCAGCAGCAGGTCCAGGTCCAGCACGCCATCGCCGGGACGGCGCGGACCACCCTGGAGCAGATCGGCGTCGCGGCCGCCGCGGGGGTCTGCGAGGAGACGCTGTTCCGGGGCGCGCTGCAGCCGCGCTTCGGGATCTTCCTCTCCTCCGCCCTCTGGGCCAGCTATCACCTGCAGTACACCTGCAACGGGCTGCCCTCGGCCTCGAACCTCTACATCCTGCTGCTCGGCTTCGTCTTCGGTGCGCTGCGCAAGTGGGGCGGCCTGTGGCCGGCCATCCTGGCCCACACCGTCTACGACGGCGTGATCCTGCTCAACCTCTTCTGAGCGACGACTCCGCGGGGATGTTTCACGTGAAACCCGGCATTGCGTCGAACCTCTCACTCGTCTGACCGGCGGTCTGTTTCACGTGAAACGTTCGCGCCGAGTTATCCCCAGCCTGGCCACGCTCGCAGGCCCCTCTGCGCTCGAATCCGCCCACACCCCCGTGGATGACCTGGGGAAAACTGGGCTGGGTGCACAATCCGCGACGCCCCGGCATCGCGACGCATAATCCGGGTTCGTGCCCACGCGGACGATCACCGTCGCCAATCAGAAGGGCGGCGTCGGCAAGACCACGACGACCCTCAACCTGGGCGCCGCACTGGCAGACATGGGCCGGCGCGTGCTCATCGTCGACTGCGATCCCCAGGCCAACGCCACCTCCGGCCTGGGCGTGTCCCGCGCCGAGGTCCAGACCAGCATCTACGACGTCGTGGTCCTCGGCCAGCCCCTGGCCAACGCCCGCATCCCCACCGTCGTCCCCAACCTCGACCTGGTCCCCTCGCACATCGCCCTGGCCGGCTCGGAGATCGAGCTGGTGAGCATGCCCCTGCGCGAGATGCGCCTCCGCTACGCGCTCGACGGCCTCGACGGGGACGACGACTACATCTTCCTCGACTGCCCGCCCAGCCTGGGGCTGCTCACCGTCAACGCGGCGGTGGCCGCCGAGTCCCTGCTCATCCCCATCCAGTGCGAGTACTACGCGCTGGAGGGCCTGGGCCTGCTCACCCACACCATCGAGCTGCTCCGACGCGAGCTCAATCCCGCGCTGGCCATCGCCGGGATCGTCATGACCCTCTACGATGCCCGCCTCACCCTGGCCACCCAGGTCGTCGAGGAGGTGCGGAAGCTGTTCCCCAACGACATCTTCGAGACCATCGTGCCCCGCAACGTGCGGCTCAGCGAGGCGCCCAGCCACGGGCTGCCGATCAGCCGCTACGACCCCACCAGCCGCGGCGCGCTCGCCTACCGCCGCCTGGCCGAGGAGTTCGACGCCCGCATGTTCCCGGCCGCGGCCAGCGGCATGGCCGGGTCCTGAGCCCGGTGGCCGGCAACCCCTCGCCCCCCAAGCGCCGCGGCCTCGGCCGCGGGCTGGACGCCCTGCTCTCCAGCTCCGCCGCCTCCGCGTCGCGCGGCGGCAGCCCGGATGTGGCCGCGGAGACCGGGCTCTTCGATCTCGACCCACGCAGCATCGAGCCCAACCCCGAGCAACCGCGCCGCCACTTCGACGAGGAGGGCATCCACGCCCTCGCCGAGTCCATCCGCACCCACGGCCTGCTCCACCCCATCGTGGTCGAGCGGCGCGATGGCGGCTTCCGCCTCGTCGCCGGCGAACGCCGGTTGCGGGCCGCCAGGGAGGCGGGCGTGGCCTCGATCCCGGCCATTGTCCGTCCCAGCACCGAGTCGGCGCGGCACGCGCTGGAGCTGGCCCTGGTCGAGAACCTGCAGCGCACCCAGCTCTCCCCCCTCGAAGAGGCCGCCGCCTACGCCCGGCTGGCCGACACCTTCGGCCTCTCCCACGAAGCCATCGGCCTGCGCATGGGCCGCAGCCGCTCGGCGGTCACCAACACGGTGCGGCTGCTCGCCCTCCCCGCCGGCGTCCAGGAGGCGCTCGCCGACGGCCGCCTCACCGCCGGCCACGCCCGCGCCCTCCTCCCTCTCACCGAGGACCAGCAGGAGGTGCTGGCCGCCCGCGTCGCCACCGAAGGACTCACCGTCCGGCACGTCGAGCAGCTCGTCCAGGCGGAGCTCGACGACGCCTCCCGTTCCGCGCCCGGCCCGGCCGCCCGGACCAAGCCCGCGCGCTCCTCCCTGAGCGCCGACGACGCGGCCCTCCAGCGTGGCTTCGAGGAGGCGCTCGGCACTCCCGTGCACCTGCAGCGCAAGCGTCGCGGCGGCGGCCGGCTGGTCATCGACTTCTACAGCGACGAGGAGCTCGACAGCCTCTACACCCGCCTCGGCGGCGGCCCCCTCTGAGGCACAGCCGCCCACAAACATACGTTTGGGCCAAGATCGGCCGCAACCCGGCCTTTCGCCGCGTTGCGGCGGGCCTGTCACGGCGAGGACGGCCTGCGACGAGGGGCCCCTATAATCCTGCCGCGTGTCGCAGGTCATGGCTCCACCCCCGCCAGCCAAGATCGGCCGCGGCCGAAGGACCATCATCCGCGACATCGTCGAGGTGCTGCTCCTCGCCCTCGCCATCTACGTGGTGATCGCGTTCGCCCTGCAGACGGTCCGCGTCGAGGGCGAGAGCATGGTCCCCACACTGCAGAACGGCGACCTGCTCTTCGCCAACAAGATCTCGTACCACTTCCACGGCCCCGACCGCGGCGACATCATCGTCCTGCAGCCGCCGGAGAGCCCCAATCGCGACTTCATCAAGCGCGTCATCGGCCTGCCCGGCGAGACCATCGAGATCGACGGCCGCTACGTCGACCCCAAGAACCCCAGCGCCCCACCGCGCACCGCCATCAAGATCAAGGAGCCCGGCCAGAACAACTGGCAGATCCTCCAGGAGCCCTACCTCCCCGACCAGAAGGTCGACCCCTGGGACGAGATGAACAACTGCTGCGACGCCACCGGCCGCGCAACCAGCGTCCCCACCCCCCTCACCATCCCCAAAGACCAGTACTTCGTCATGGGCGACAACCGCAACCGCTCCAGCGACTCCCGCTCTATCGGCCTCATCCCCCGCGGCAACGTCCTCGGCAAAGCCTGGATCCGCATCTGGCCTTTCAGCCACTTCGGTTTCCTCGGTGCCGGCCCCAAATTCGCAAGCAGCGTTGTGATCGCCCTCCCCCTCGTCCCCCTGCGCCGACGCAAGCAGATCAAGCAACTCCTGCACGCCCGCCGCGCCGCCTGATACCGCGCCGCTGACGCGCGCGACATACATGCCATCGGCCGCGACTCAGCAGTAAGTCCGCGCCAAGGGTTCAGTGGCAACTCGGCGTCAGCGACTCAACTCGACCACGCAGCGCCGGACGGCGCATGATGCGCAGCGGGACGTCATCGGAGGCCGGCTGGCCCGCCGGCCGGAGATCCAGCACGGGACGCCGCCAGGCGTTCCGACGCGTGTCCCGCGGAGCATCGTGCGCCGGCCGACGCGGACCCCGGACGCTATTCGATGATCCACCGATCGAGCGTCCGCTCCCACGGCACGATCTCGTCAGAGGTGAAGAACAACCCAACTTCACGCTCCGCCGACTCCACCGAATCGCTCCCATGAATGACGTTCATCCCAAAACTGACCGCAAGATCCCCCCGCATCGTCCCCGGCGCCGCATTCGCCGGATTCGTCGCCCCCATCATCGCTCGCACCATCCCCACCACCCCCGGCCCCTCCCACACCATCGCCACCACCGGCGCCGAGGTGATGAACCCCACCAACCCAGCAAAGAACGCCTTCTCCCGATGCTCCGCATAATGCCGCCCCGCCAGCTCCTCACTGATCCGCATCATCTTCAGACCGACCAGCTGCAACCCCCGCCGCTCGAGCCGCGCGATCACCTCCCCGATCAACCCGCGCTGCACCGCATCAGGCTTCACCAGTACCAGGGTCTGTTCCGTGCTACCCATGTCTCCTCCCATGGCGACAAACGTCGAGAAATTCTGAAAGCCCCGGCCCCAACACCACCTACGCGACGAGCTGCGCCTCGAAGCGCTCCGGCGCGCGGAAGGGCCCGATCACCGCGGCGCGCAGGCCGCCGTCGAGCAGCCGCCTGGCCACGCGCTGGACGTCGTCCGCCCCCACCGCGTCGATGCGGCGGATCACCTCGTCAGGCAGCAGGATCTCGCCGGCCAGCAATTCCTGCTGGCCCAGGTAGTTGCACAGCGAGCTGGTGCCCTCGAGCTGCAGCAGCAGCCGTCCCTTGGAATACTCACGCGCCTTGGTCAGCTCCTCGTCGCCGACGCGCCTCTCGGCCAGCGCGGTCAGCTCGCGGATGGCGCCCGCCATGGCCTTGCCCGCCCGCTTCGGCTCGCAGCCGAGGTAGATGCCCAACGCACCGGTGTCGCGGTGCTTGATGGTGAAGGAGTGCACGTCGTAGGCCAGCCCCTCCTGCTCGCGCAGGGTGAGGAAGAGCCGGCTCGACATGCCCTCGCCGAGCACCGCGTTGAGCAGGTCGACGGTGAAGCGGTCGGGGTCCAGGTAGGAGATGCCGGGCGTGCCCAGCACCAGGTTGGCCTGCTCGGTCCGCTTGTTCATGAAGCGCAGGCGCGGCGGCGCCGCGGGCGAAGAGGCGGGTGGCGGCGACGGCGGATGGCCCTCGCCCCAGGCGGCCACCGCGGGCGCCAGCACGGAGAGCACCTCGTCGTGGTCGACGGCGCCGGCGACGCTGATCACCAGGTTCTCGGCCAGGTAGTGCTCGCGCAGGTAGCGCAGGCAGTCGTCCCGCTCGAAGCTGCGCACCGTCTCCTCGGTGCCGGCGGTGTCGCGGCCGAGGGGATGCTCGGGCCACATCACCTCGTCGAAGAGGGTGTGCACGTAGTCCTGCGGGTTGTCCATGTACATGCGCAGCTCCTCGATCACCACCAGCCGCTCCTTGGCGAGCTCGGTGGCGTCGAGGCCGGCGTGGAAGACCATGTCGCAGAGCACGTCGGCGGCAAGCTGGAACTTGCCCACCGGCACCTTGGCCCAGAAGAGCGTGGCCTCCTTGTCGGTGGCCGCGTTGACCACCCCGCCGACTCCCTCGATGGCCTCGGAGATGTCCTTGGCCGTGGGGTAGCGGTCCGACCCCTTGAAGACCATGTGCTCGATGAAGTGGGCCAGCCCGGCGCGCTCCGGCTCCTCGTAGCGGGAGCCGACGGCGAACATCACCGCCACGGCCACGGAGGCGCGCTCACGCATCGGCGCGCTGATGATGCGCGCGCCGCTGGGGAGGCGGGTGAGGCGGTACGCGCCGTCGTCGCCGGGGGGCACAGTGCGCGTCAGTCTAGCGACCGCGCCGCCGGACGGTCCTCAGGGCTGCCCGGCGAGCTGGCGGTGGGCGAGGATGAGCGCGTCGGCCAGGCTGGTACCGCCCTGGCGGCCGCGGACGACCACGATCTCCACCAGGTTGGCGTGGCGGGTGATGACGGTGAGCTCGACGACCGGCACGCCCTCGGGGCTGGTCACGGTGAGCAGGTCCGCGTGGGCCTCGTCGCCGAGCGCGTCGGTGGACTCGGGCACGATGTGAGGCACGGCGTCGGTGTGGCGCACCTCGGCGAGGAAGGCGCGGTGGGCGGGGCCGCCGCCGCTGAAGGCCAGCACCGTCGAGCGGACGTCGATGAAGCCGTCCGCGGTGGCCAGGTCGGGCACGTCGCGGAAGTAGCGCACGGTGGCCGCGTCGCGCATGCCCGCGGCACGCAGCCCGGTCTGGAGCTGCGGGTCGCCGGCGCTGACCCCCGCGGAGCCGACCGTATGTGCAGCCTCGTCGACGGTGAAGCCGGCGACGCGGAGCTGGTCGAGGGTGAGCAGGTAGGCGACGGCGCCGCGCGCGAAGAGCGTCGGGGTGGGGCTCGGCGCGCCCCCACCGCCTCCGCACGACGGCAGTAGCGCCATCAGCGCGATTGCGGGCAGCGAAGCCCGGCGAGCACCGCTGGTGAAGGGGACTCTTCTGTGCGCGCGGCGGATGGGAGAGCCCGTCCTAGCTGTAGCGCGGCCCCCGGTCGTACCCGCCGCCGCCCGGACGCCCGCCGCGCGGGCCGCCGGGACCGCCGCCACCGGGACGCCCGCCGCGGAAGCCGCCCGGCCGCGGACCGCGGGGAATGCCGTGGAAGGTGCCGCGCTCGTCGGCCAGCGGCGGCCCGCCCAGCGCCGGGCCGGTGGGATGGATGGTCACCCGCCGGGCCGGCTCCGCTCCGGTCGACTCGGTGCGCACCCCCTCGTCGTCCTCCAGCGAGATGTGGATGACGCGGCGCTCGTAGGCGTGCATCGGCTCCAGGGTCATGCGCTCGCCGGTGCGCTTGACCCGGTGGGCGACGCGCAGGGCCAGCTCGCGGACGCGCTCCTCGCGGCGGGCGCGGTAGCGCTCCACGTCGAGGATGAGGCGACGGCCCTCGGCCTCGTTGTCGCCCATCATCAGGTTGAGCACGGTCTGCAGCGCCCGCAGGTTCTCGCCGCGCCAGCCGATGAGCAGCCCGAGGTCGTCGCCGCTGATGTCGAGGATGACCGGCTCCTTACCGGCCTCCACGTTCTTGCTGGTGGTGGCCCGCCGCACCGTCACCCGGGCGACGATCTCCATGCGGGTGAGCAGCTCCTCGAGGAGCGCCCGGCCCTTGGCCGAGTAGGCGTCCATGCGGCGCACGCGCACGCGCGCCTCGGAGCCGCTGAGCCGCTCGCCGGGCACGGCCCGGGCGCCCTCGGCGAGGACCTCGATCTCGGCCTCGTCCCGCGAGATGCCCAGCTCGTCGAGAGCCCGGGTCACCGCTTCGGCGATGGTGCTGCCACGGGCTTCGACGGCCCGCCCTTCCTCGGTGGTGGTGGGAACGGACGCGTCCGTCTCGATCTCGCTCACGCTGCCTCCTGGCCGGCGAACGCCGGCACCGTCTTTCTCAGCGGCTCCGCTTGTTCCGGCGTGCGCCGCCGCCTGTTCGTTGTGTGCCCGCGCCCGCGGCCTGCCCCGGACGCTGCTGCCCGCCACGGGCGCTGCCCTTCTCGTTGCGCGCCCGTCCGTTGCCGCCCGGTGGTGCCAGTGCGGCCGCGGGTGCGCCCACCGGCGTCACCGGCGGGAAGGAGAGCGGGGTCACCCGGCCCGAGCCGGGGAACCACGCCGGCACCTTCAGGCCGCCCCAGCCGACCACGTAGAACTGCTGGACGATCATGAAGATGCTCTGCGTCACCCAGTAGAGCGCGATGCCCGCCGGGAAGATCATGCCGAAGACGAAGACCATGATCGGCATGAAGTAGGTCATCTGCTTCGACATGTTGGCCGCCTGCCGCTCCTGGTCGGACATGTCCGGCCGCATCGGCGGCATCATCATCTTCGACTGGATCACGGTGGCCGCGGCCGCCATCAGGGGCAGGATCAGCACGGCGGGATGGCTCAGCGCCTGCACGTAGTCCGTGCTGACGTTCTTGCCGGTGCCGGTCTGGCAGCAGATCTGCAGCGCGGTCTTGCTGACGTCCTTGATCCAGAGGAAGTGCACGTTGCCGTGCAGGTTGTGGACCACGTCGGTGATGGCCCGGTAGAGGGCGCCGATGATCGGCCACTGCACCAGGATGGGCAGGCACCCCGAGAGCTGCGACAGCGGATTGATGTCGTGCTCCTTGTAGAGCTTCATCATCTCCGCGTTTTGCTTCTGGGGATCCTTCTTGTACTTCTTGCGGATCTCCTGCAGCTGGGGGGCGATCTTGCGCTGTTCGGCCTGGATGCGCCGCGAGGTCTTGAGCTGCCAGGTGAAGAGCGGGTAGAGGACGACGCGGATGGTCAGCGTGGTGGCGATGACCGCCAGGCCGAAGGCGCCGATGGTCTCCCCGGGGCCGTGCTGGAAGATGCTGTAGAGGTGCTGCAGCAGCCACTCCACGGGAGTCTGGAAGGCGTACTTGAAGAAGTCGCCGAGGGCCTGTCCCGGGTTCACGTGGTCGGACTCCCAGAGTGCGCGGCGGCCTTCTCGGCCCGGCGCCGGCGGCGAGCCTCACGCCAGGTCACATATGTCTCCGGAACGGGATCGTACCCGCCTTCGTAGAAGGGCTGGCAGCGGCCGATGCGGCGCAGCGCCAGCCACCAGCCGCGGCGGAAGCCGAAGCGGTGGATGCACTCCTGCCCGTAGTGCGAGCAGGTGGGCTGGAAGCGACACTGGCTGAAGAGCGCGAAGATCGGCCCCAGGGTGACGCGATAGAGCCGGATGAAGAGGATGCTGGCGCGGGTCATACCGGTGAGGGCGCGGGTGTCCGGCGCGGGCCGGAGCTGGTGATCGTGCCATTGTCCGCCAAGCGGCGACCCTCGGCGCCGTCGGCGTCGGCGGCGGCCCGGCGGGCGCGAGCGCGGGCCGCGGGCAGGGCGCGCTCCAGGCAGCGACCGAGATCGGCGTCGAGCTCGGCGAAGGCCTGGCCCGCCGCCTCGGCGCGCACGCGGACGACGACGTCGAAGCCGTCGAGCTCCGGGCGGCGCGGCTGCAGCGCGGCGCGCAGGCGGCGGCGCACCGTGTTGCGCACGACAGCTCCGCCCACGCTCTTGGGGATGGCGAAGCCGATGCGGGGATGGTCGAGGCCGTTGGGCGCCAGGTGCACGCGCAGCGCGCCACTGCCGGCGCTGATGCGCTCGGCGCGCACGGCGGCGAACCGGCGGCGGCCCGAGAGCCGGTCCCGGCGTCTCACCGGACCGGTGCTGGCGTCAGGCGCTTGCGACCCTTGCGGCGCCGCGCCTTGATCACCTGCCGGCCTCCCGGTGTGGCCATCCGGATGCGAAAGCCGTGAGTCTTGCGCCGGTAGCGCTTCTTCGGCTGGTACGTCCGCTTGATGGGAAGGTCTCCGAACGGGCTGGTGCAGAAATCTCACATCGCGCCGGGGGCAGCCGTGAACGGCCGCCGCGGCCGGCGGAGGGCTCACGGAGTATACACGGGCCACGGCCGCGCGGAAGCGAGGCGCGTCGAGCCCAATCGCACACCTGTTCCCAACAGCAGACGTCGGTGTGTTCGTCCCGGTGCCGCCGGTGTGGTTGGTGAAACGAACGATGTACGGAAGAAAGCCGTCGCGAGTCGTTGTGCGCCCGGGGCCTTATCGCTAGACTTGCCCGTTGCTTCGCCGCCGATGGGCGACCCACCCCATCCACACTCCATCCACAGCCCCCAACGGGGAAGCGAACCTGCCTTTTCCACGGCTGTGCACAACTTGTGTACAAGTCCAAACCGGCAGGTGGCTGGTGGGCGGACCGAGATGATGTTCCGATGGCCGGGGGATTGGTATGCCCTTAACCGGGAGTGAACTCACCTGGGGAGGTGAACGGATCGTGCCGATGGAGAGTCAGTCCCGCACCGCCAGCACCGTGCCGGTGGACGTGCAGCAGATCTGGCAGGCCGCCCAGGAGGAGCTGCGCTTCCAGCTGGCCCGGCCCGGCTACGAGACCTGGCTGCGCAACGCGGTGCTGCTCGACTGCGAAGACGGACACATGTTCACCATCGGCGTGCCCACGCGGCTCGCCCGCGAGTGGCTCACGGAACGCTACGTGCCACTCATCCGCGAGACCCTGAGCGGCCTGCTCTCGCGCGAGTGCGAGGTGGTCATCACCGTCGATCCCGCGGCGGCTCCGCCACCCGACGAGCCCGCGCCCATCGCCGACATCGACGTCGACTCGCCGGCCGCGGCGGTGCTGCTCGACGCCCTCGACATCGACGTCGACATCGCGGGCAGCAACCAGTCGCGACTCAACCCGAACTTCACCTTCAGCACCTTCGTGGTGGGCAACTCGTCGCGCTTCGCGCATGCGGCCTGCCGCGCGGTCGCGGACGCGCCGGGCAAGGCCTACAACCCGCTCTTCCTCTACGGCGGCGTGGGTCTGGGCAAGACGCACCTGATGCACGCCATCGGCGCCGCGGTGCGCGAGGGACATCGACGGCCGCCGAAGGTGGCGTACGTGACGTCCGAGAAGTTCATGAACGAGATGATCGCGTCCATCCAGGAAAACCGGATGAACGACTTCCGGACGCGCTACCGCACCGTCGACGTGCTGCTCATCGACGACATCCAGTTCCTGGCCGGCAAGGACCGCACCCAGGAGGAGTTCTTCCACACCTTCAACGCGCTGCACGAGGTGCAGAAGCAGATCGTGGTGTCCTCCGACCGCCCGCCCAAGGACATCCCGACGCTGGAGGACCGGCTGCGCTCGCGGTTCGAGGGCGGCCTGATGGCCGACATCCAGCCGCCGGACTTCGAGACCCGCCTGGCCATCCTGGGCTCCAAGCTGGGCCTCAACTCGCGGCTGGTGCCCGACGAGGTGTGCAGCTTCATCGCCCACAAGATCCAGAAGAACATCCGCGAGCTGGAGGGCGCGCTCATCCGCGTCCTGGCCCACGCCTCGATCAGCGGGCAGGCCGTGTCGCTGGAGGGCGCGCAGCGCATCCTCGCCGACATCATCCCCGCCGGCGGCTCGCAGCCACTGACGGTCGACCTGATCCAGGAGACGGTCGCCGACTACTACGGCATCGCCCTGGAGGAGATGAAGGGGCGTCGCCGCGACAAGCACATCGTCTTTCCGAGGCAGGTGGCCATGTTCATCATCCGCGAGGAGACGGCGTCCTCCCTGCCGGCCATCGGCAACGCCTTCGGCGGCAAGGACCACACCACCGTGCTCCACGCCTGCGAGAAGATCACCGAGATGTCCAAGGAGGACCAGCGCCTCCAGATGGACCTCCGCCAGATCCGCGACCGCCTCAACGCCCGATGAGATCGGCGCTGGACACACCTGTGGAACCGGCTGGGGAACCCTGGGCACAACCCGGCGAACTCGCTGAGGCCGGGAGAGAAGGGGGATTGCGGGCCGGACTCTTCACCAACCTCTCCCGCGAACATATGATCCGTTTCGTGCTCATGGGGCAGGGTTATCCCCAGCGTCCCCATCACTACGGTCTACGGCTGGATACAGACTCCTGATATCGAAGGAACCTACTGCTGGTGACAACTCCCCTCGAGGTCGCAACGTCCATGAAGTGCACGGTGTCTCCGTCCGCTCTGAGCACCTGCCTCAACCTGGTCTCCCGGGCCGTCTCACCCCGCTCCACCCTGCCGATCCTGAGCAACCTGCTTCTGGAGACCGCGCAGGACGGCCTCCGGGTGACCGCCACCAACCTGGACCTGACCATCACCGCGACCGTCGAGGCCGAGGTGGCCCAGGACGGCCGCACCACCGTGCCCGCCCGCCTGCTCACCGACTACGTGGGCTCGCTGGCCGAAGCTCCATGCACCCTGGAGCTCAACCCCGCCAGCCAGGTCGTGAAGGTGAGCTGCGGCATCCACCGCTCCAACATCCACGGCATCGACGCCGTCGAGTTCCCGCCCCTGCCGGCACGTGACGCCGAGGCCTCGATCGAGGTCGACGCCGCCACCCTGGCCAGCGCCATCAACCAGACGGCCATGGCCGCCTCGTCCGACGAGGCCCGCCCGGTGCTCACCGGCGTGCTGCTCGAGATGGACGGCGACCGCCTCACCCTGGCCGCCACCGACGGGCACCGGCTGGCCGTGCGCTCGCTCGACGTCGTGGTGCGCGGCGACGCGCCCTCCGGCACGGTGATCGTTCCGGCGCGCCACCTGTCCGAGGTCGCGCGTGCCGTGACCGCCGCGCGCTCGACGGTGAGCATCTCGCTGTCGCAGGCACGCAACCAGGTCTTCTTCTCGATCGGCCGCGACCTGGAGATCTCCTCGCGCCTCATCGAGGGCACCTACCCCAACTACGCGCAGGTGATCCCCGCCGAGTCCCGCACCACCGTCAAGGTGCCCACCTCCGCACTGCTGCGCGAGACCCGCACCGCCGCGGTTCTGGCCAAGGATGCCGCAAACCCGGTGCGCTTCAAGGCTGCGGAGGGAACTCTGACCCTGGTGGCGCAGACCGCCGAGGTCGGCGACGACGAGGCGCCCCTGACCGCCGACGTCTCGGGCGAGGAGGTGCAGATCGCCTTCAACGCGCGCTACGTCCTCGACGCGCTGGGTGTGCTCGGCACCGACGACGTGCAGCTGGCCTTCAACGGCTCGCTGTCGCCGGGCGTCATCCGTCCCGTCGGTGCGGACGACTACCTCTGCATCATCATGCCCGTGCGGGTGCCGATGTAGCCAGCCGCCGGGCGGGGTGTCAGCGGTTCGGGTTCGACAGCGCCGTGAAGCGGAGGCGCTTCACGGTCCCCTCGCCGACGCGCTCGTTGAGGGCATGGATGATGCGCGGGGCTTCGAGCTGCAGCTGGTGGGCGAGAGCGGTGTGGGCGGTGGCCACGAGAAGTGCGCCGCGGTCGAGGGAGAGGGCGCGGCAGAGGGGAGCGACGGCGGGGCCGACGATCTCGGCGAAGGCCTCCTGGAGCTGCGCTTCGCGGACGGCGCGGCGGACGCCGAGGCGGCGCAGGGCGGGGTCGAGGATGTCGGAGAGGCGGGTCTCGTCGGCCATGTGTTGAGAGGGTCTCAGACCGCCTCTTCGGCGGGCGCGGTGGGCAGAGCGGAGGCGGGATCGGCGGCGACGTGGCCGGCGTGGACGGTGAAGCGGCGCACGTCGGCGCCGGCGGGGAGGTCGAGGGCGGCGGTCTCGCTGGTGGTCAGCAGCGCTTGGGTGGCCGTACCGGCGCCCAGGGCGGCGAGCAGCCGCAGGCGGCGGCCGGCGTCCAGCTCGCTGAGCACGTCGTCGAGCAGCAGCACGGGGGCGACGCCGGCGACGGCGCCGACGTGGCGCACCTCGGCCAGCTTGCAGGCGAGCACGATGCTGCGCTGCTGGCCCTGCGAGGCGGTGGAGCGGGCGGGGCGGGAGTCGAGCAGCACGTCGACGTCGTCGCGGTGCGGCCCGGCGACGGTGACGCCGCGCGCGATCTCCTCGGTGCGCCGGTCGGCGAGCAGAGCCGCCAGCTCCGCCGAGGCCTCGACAGCGTCGACGCAGGCGGAGGGCAGCCCGTCGCCGACGTAGCGCAGCTCGAGCACCTCGCGGCCGTCGGTCAGCTCGGCGAGAGCGTCGGTGGCCAGCGGGTCGAGTGAGCGCACCAGCGCGGCGCGGGCCACGCGGATGCGGCCGCCGAGCTCGACCAGCTCCCGCGTGTAGGCGTCGACCGCCGCGTAACTGCCAGAACCGTCACGAACCAGGCGGAGCATGGCGTTGCGCTGCTCGATGGTGCGGCGGTAGCGCACCAGGTCGTCGGCGGTCTGCGGGTCAGTCTGCGAGAGCACGATGTCGAGCAGGCGCCGCCGCCCCTCCGGGCCGCCCTTGACCAGCTGCAGATCGTCCGGCCAGAAGAGGACCACCGGGCAGACGCCGAGAACGGCGCGCGCGGCCCGCGCCTTGCCGTCGACGGTGATGGTGCGCACCGCGCGCTCGCCGTCGCCGCGGCGCAGGGTGAGGTCGATCTCCACCGGCCCTTCGGGCCGCAGCACCGACGCGGTCACCCGGCAGGCCGGTTCGCCCCAGCCGATCACCTCGACGGCGTTGCCCGCGCGCGGCGAGCGGGTCAGCGCCGCGGTGGCCACGGCTTCGAGCAGGTTGGTCTTCCCCTGGGCATTGCGGCCGACCACGACGTTGAGCCCCGGCCCCAGCTCCACCGTCTCCTCCGCGTAGTTGCGGAAGCGGAACAGCCGCAGCCGCTCGACGCGGCAGGCGCGTCCCACCGCGGCCGCGCTCACGCGCGGGCGGACGGCGGCGCCGTGGCCAGGCGCACCACCAGGTCGGCGATCTGCGCCGTCGCCTGTGGCCGCGCCGCGTGCCGCAGGGCTTCGCGCATCGCCGCCAGTGACGCCGAGCCCGGCTGCGACAGCTCGCGCACGGCGTCGACCATGTCGTCCAGCCGCGGCACGTAGCGTCCGGCACCGAGATCCACCACGTAGGGGACGTTGCCCCGCTCCTGGCCGTGGACGTACGAGGTCAGCAGCAGGGGCACCTCGGTGGCGCAGGCCTCGGCGACCGTGCCCGGGCCGGCCTTGGTGATGAGCAGGTCGGCGCAGCGCATCCATTCGGCCATGTTGGGCACGAACCCGCGCACGTGGACATCACCCTCATGACGCGCGGCGAGCTGCTCGATGCGCGTGCGCGCCGCGGCGTTTCTGCCACAGATGGCCACGACCTGCATGTCGACGCCAGCGTTCAGCAGGGCCTCGGCCTTGGCCGGCAGGTGGCCCATCCCCTCGCCGCCGCCGGCGAGGAGAACCGTGAACCGCTCCGGCGCCAGTCCGAGACGCAGCCGCAGCTCAGCCCGCTGCCCGGGATCGGGCACAGGCCCCAGGAAGCTCGCGTCGATGGGCAGGCCGAGGTCGTGGCAGCGCTCGGCGGGCACGCCGCGGCGACGCACCGCGTCCAGGGCGCGCGGGGTGGCGGTGACCACGGCATCCACGCCCTCGCAGACCCAGAGCGCGTGCACGTCGACCAGGTCGGTGATGACGGTCATCACCGGGATGTCCAGGCCGAGCCGTCGCACCCCCCGGACCGCGGCGTGGCTGACGACGTGGTGGAAGCAGACGATGGCGCTGGGCCGCATCACCCGGATGACGTCCTCCACGCCGGCGTAGACGAGGTGGAACAGCGACGACCTGAGCGCCCGCACGGCGAGCCTCGAGTTGGTGGCGTGGTAGACCCCGCCCCAGAGCGGCGGCGTGTAGCGCGCCATCGGCGAGTAGAGGCTGACGATGCCTTCCGCGACGCCCGGCGACGCGTCCTTGAAGGGCTCGAGCATGTGGACCTGGAAGCGCTCGCCCCACTGCCTGCTCAGGTGCCGGGCCACGGCCTGGGCACTGGCCCGATGCCCGGCGCCGGTGTCGGAGATGAGGAAGAGGAGATGGCCCGGCTCCGGCTCCGTGGGAGTCGCCACACCCCGGCCCCAGCGTGCCGCCAGAGACGGTTTGGCCGTTGTCATGCGGCAGCCCTCTGCGAGGAGCCGGGACCTGGGAACATCGCGGATACCCTACCCTTTGCTGTCCATGCTTCCGCGCCCTGATCTCCCCGCCGGACCCGGCAGCCGGCGCGCGCTCGCCGTGGTCTCGGTGCACGCGTCGCCGCTGAGCCCGCTCGGTGCCGGGGAGAACGGCGGCATGAACCTCTCCATCCGCCGCCTCTGCGCGGGGCTGGCCGACCGCGGCGTTCCCAGCGACGTCTTCATCCGCCGCGACGACCCGCAGGCGCCGGCCGAGGAGCTGATCGCCGGCGGCAGCCGCCTGGTCCGCCTCAGCGCCGGGCCGCCCGAGCCGCTGCCCAAGGAGACGGTCCTCGGCCACCTGCCCGCCTTCACCAGCGCGCTGCTGGCCCACGCCGAGTCGGAGCGTCGCGAGTACCGGCTGGTCCACTCGCACTACTGGCTGAGCGGCTGGGTGGCGCGCCGCGCGGTGCAGCGCTGGCAGGTGCCCTGGGTGCACTCCTTCCACACCCTGGCGCGGACCAAGGCCGCCGTCGGGCTGCCCGAGGATCCGGTGCGCGCCGAGGTCGAGGCCGTGCTGGCGCTGAAGGCCGATCGCCTGGTCGCCGGCAGCAGCGCGGAGGAGCGCGACCTCGCCCGCCTCTACGGCGCCGGCGCCGAGAAGGTCTGCGTGGTGCCGCTCGGTGTCGACATGGAGGACTTCGCGCCGCGCTCCACCGCCGCGGTGCGCGCGCGCCTGGGCCTGCAGGGCGACCGGGTGATCCTCTACGTCGGCCGCCTGGAGCGGCTCAAGGGCGCGGACACCCTCATCGAGGCGGTCGCCGAGCTGCTCCGCCGCCCCGGCTTCGACGGCGTGCGCGTGCTCATGGTCGGCGGCGACAGCGGCGACGGCCTGCGCCAGGCCGACCACCCCGATGGCGAGCGCGGCCGCCTCGAGGCCATGGCCGCCGAGCGAGGACTCCTCGGCCGGCTGGACTTCCTCGGTCCCGTCGCCCACGCCGAGCTGGCCGACCTCTACGCGCTGGCCGACGTCTGCGTGGTGCCCTCGCGCACCGAGAGCTTCGGGCTGGTGGCGCTGGAGGCGCAGGCCAGCGGCACGCCGGTCGTGGCGGCCGCGGTGGGCGGGCTGCTCGACATCGTCGAGGATGGGGTGACCGGCTACCTCGTCGAGGCCCGCGACCCCGTCGCCTACGCCGACCGGCTGGCGGCGCTGCTCGACGACGCCGCGCTGCGCCGCGCCATGGGCGACAGCGCCCGCGAGCGCGCCGCGCGGCTCACCTGGGCGCGCTCGGTGGACCGGCTGCAGGCCCTCTACGACTGCGTCGAGACGCCCGACCCGGCGCACCTGCTCGAGAGTTGCGGCTGTCTGTGACCGAAACCGGCGGGCCGCCGCTGCGCCCCGCTGACGCGCCGCCGCTGCGGACGGTGTTCTTCGACCTCGGCGACACGTTGATGTACGTGCACCCCGACGTGCCCACGCTCTACCTGCAGACCTGCCGACCTGG
>Ga0207699_10000204_pt1 | contig 35531 bp, 24 predicted proteins | sample LARL51metaG_FD_184344 | JGI IMG/M metagenome (GOLD analysis project Ga0207699, IMG submission 184344) | Corn, switchgrass and miscanthus rhizosphere microbial communities from Kellogg Biological Station, Michigan, USA - LAR L5-1 metaG... | ecosystem: Host-associated > Plants > Roots >...
GATCACGGTGCCGATGCCGTTGACCACGGCGCCATCCTGGACCGTCGCGTACTCTTCATTGGCGATCGGCACCGGCCCTGTCAGGCGGACGCGGGCGTGGTACTTGCCGGCAAGATCCAGTTCAGTCGCGGCCTGCCTAATCGCATCGGTGGCGCCCTTGCCCGGCTCCAATTCCTGGTAGTTGAGTATGGGTTTCAGCTCGATGAAGGCGCGGCGGTCGGAATCGGCCAGCGGCTTGTCGCTCACCAGCTGCCGCCAGGAAAACGTGGCGCTGCCCTTGTCCAGCACGTCCTCGACGGTCTGGGCGACGTAATTGAACGGCCGGGCGGTGCCGTCGAGGGTGACCTGCCCGCGCTTGACCCCGGCAAGCCCGGTCTCCAGCGCACCCGTCAGGCCGCGGATGGAGGGATCACCGGCCATGATTTCGACCAGGGGGGCGGCCTGTTCGAACTGCGAGGTCGCCTGCTGCACCTGGTCCGTTGGCAGGAACAGGAGGCCGTTCTTCTCAAAGAACTCGCCAGAGCCGAGCGGATGCACGGACGAGAAATGCGTGGTGTCGCTGCGGAGCTGCTCTTCCAGCGCCTGTTCCGCCGAACTGGTCAGTTCCGGCGCCGGGGAATCGATTACGGCCAGGATGGTACGGTCGCGATCGAACGCCTGCTCGAACTGCTGATCGCGCTGGCGCCAGTCGAGAGTGGGTGAAATCAGCGTGTTGATGTCGGTGTTGATCCTGAAATGATGCGCCGTGTAGACGCCCGCGCCGACCGCGAGCGCAAGGCCAACGACAAGCGTGACGGGGGCGAACCGCGTGCAGGTCCGGACGATCGCAACAACAATGCTTGTCAGCACATCTACTCTTTCTGGTCAGTCAAAGAACATGCCGAAACGTCCGCTCGTTCCGCGGAGTTCCGGGCGGCCCATCGACGTTTTCAAGGCTTGTCAAAAAACGGATAGGCACCGGTGAGGCGGCTGATATAGCTGGCTTTGCCGGGCGGTAAAGTGACCAACCCGAGAGTAATTATTTATCCTGATTTCAATACCTTAGATTTAAGTAATATAATACCATAAGCGGCGCGACGGCAAAACCGGGCATCCAGCCCGATCCTCTTTCCTCGCTGCTCAATTTTTGACACAAAGCCCTGTGTTTCCCTGTGTTTGATATCGTGCGTAACAGGGAACCCCGGCCTCGGTGCGGATATTGCATCGGGACCCGGGGTGCGGAATTTGTGTTTTAGAAGAATGACAGTGAGGCAACTTGCGTAACGGGCATCCTATGGAAGTGTACCTCGCGCAGCCGCGCGGATTTTGTGCCGGCGTCGTCCGGGCCATCGAGATCGTGGAGCGGGCGCTCGAGAAATACGGCCCGCCGGTCTACGTCCGGCACGAGATCGTCCATAACAAATACGTGGTCGAGAGCCTGAAAAACAAGGGCGCGATCTTTGTCGAGGATCTCTCTGAGGTCCCGCCGCTTGCCGTCACCGTGTTCTCGGCCCATGGCGTCGCGCGCACCGTGGAAGAGGAAGCAGCTAGCCGCCGCTTGCCGGTCCTGAATGCCACCTGCCCGCTGGTCACAAAAGTCCACAACCAGGGCAAGCGCTATATGTCGAAGGGCCGCGCCCTGATCCTGATCGGCCATGCCGGCCATCCCGAGGTCGAGGGCACGATGGGCCAGGTTCCCGGTCCCGTGCTGCTGGTCCAGAACGTGGCCGACGTCGCGGCGCTGACCCTGCCGGCCGACACACCGGTCGCCTATATTACCCAGACCACCCTCTCCGTCGACGACACAAAGGACATCATTTCGGCCCTGAAGGACCGGTTTACAGACATTCAAGGCCCGGACATCCGGGATATCTGCTATGCGACACAGAACCGGCAATCTGCGGTAAGGGACCTTTCCAAACTGGTGGATGTCATCCTCGTGGTGGGAGCTGCCAACAGTTCCAACTCGAATAGGCTGCGCGAGATCGGCACCGAGGCCGGCGTCGCCAGTTACCTGATCGCCGACGGCAGCGCGCTCAATCCGGAGTGGCTGAAGGATGCCAATACCGTCGGCATCACCGCCGGAGCCTCGGCCCCCGAGGTTCTGGTCGACGACGTCATCGAAGCGCTGCGGCGGATCGGACCGGTGAAGGTCCAGGTGCTGCCGGGCCGCGAAGAGAACATCGAATTTCGTCTGCCGGCGGAACTCGCCGCGGGCTAACCAACAGATCGGAAAGAAAACTCGTAATGGCCATACCGTTCCTGAAGGAAATCCGCATCGGCAGCTATCTCGTCAAGCAGAAGCTGATGGGACGCAAGCGCTATCCGCTGGTGCTGATGCTCGAGCCCCTGTTCCGCTGCAATCTCGCCTGCGCCGGCTGCGGCAAGATCGACTATCCCGATGCGATCCTGAACCGCCGCATGACCGCGCAGGAATGCTGGGACGCCGCCGACGAATGCGGCGCGCCGATGGTCGCGATCCCCGGCGGCGAGCCGCTGATCCACAAGGAGATCGGCGAGATCGTGCGCGGCCTCGTCGCCCGGAAGAAATTCGTCTCGCTGTGCACCAACGCGCTGCTGCTGGAGAAGAAGCTCGATCTGTTCGAGCCCTCGCCCTATCTGTTCTTCTCGGTGCATCTCGACGGCCTGCGCGACCACCACGACAAGGCGGTGTCGCAGAAGGGCGTGTTCGACCGCGCCGTCTCAGCGATCAAGGCCGCCAAGGCCCGCGGCTTCACCGTCAATGTCAACGCCACCATTTTTGACGGCCACCCGGCGGAAGAGATCGCAAAATTCCTCGATTTGACGACCGAGCTCGGCGTCGGCGTCTCGATGTCGCCGGGCTACGCCTATGAGCGCGCCCCCGACCAGGAGCACTTCCTGAACCGCACCAAGACCAAAAAGCTGTTCCGCGACGTGTTCGCGCTCGGCAAGGGCAAGAAGTGGAATTTCATGCATTCCGGCCTGTTCCTCGACTTCCTGGCCGGCAACCAGGACTTCGAGTGCACGCCCTGGGGCATGCCGGCGCGCAACATCTTTGGCTGGCAGAAGCCCTGCTATCTGCTCGGTGAAGGCTACACAAAGACCTTCAAGGAGCTGATGGACACCACGGATTGGGAAACCTACGGCACCGGCAAGTATGAGAAGTGCGCCAATTGCATGGCGCATTGCGGCTACGAGCCGACCGCTGCCAGTGCGGCGATCAACAACCCGTTCAAGGCACTGTGGGTGAGCTTGCGCGGCATCAGGACCACGGGCCCGATGGCGCCCGAGATCGACCTGTCGAAGCAGCGCCCGGCGCAGTACATTTTCGCCGAGCAGGTGGAGAAGAAGCTGTCAGAGATCCGCCGGGATGAAACTCTCGCCGCCGAGCAGAAAGCCTCGACAGCCGCGTAGGCTCTTCAGCGCGCGATTGAAATCGATCCCGGTCGAGACCAGCGCGCGCAACAGCCGCGGATTGCGGACGACGCCCTTGAGGATCTTGCGCAGGTCGATGTCGCCATTCGGCTTGATGGCGGCTTTGGCCAGCGCCGGCAGCGTCCGGTCGGCGGGATCGCTAATGACCCTGAGCGCCGCGAAGGGAAGACCCGCCTTCGTGGCATAGTCCGCCGCGATATGGCTTTCCATGTCGACGGCCGCTGCACCCGTGACCGAGCGCAGGGCCGCCTTTCTCGCCCGCGCCATCACCACCTCCTCCACGCCCGCAAGGCCCCCGCGCACGATGCGGCGGCGGCCCAGTGCAAGGCCTGACAGGAGCGTCTCGTTGAGGGAGAGCCCGGCGAGCCAGCGGGCATCGCCCGCCATGACCTCGGTCGCCACCACGACATCGCCCGACTTCAGCGAAGGGTCCAGCCCCCCGGCAACCCCGAAGCTGATGACGCCGCGAATCGTGGTGGGATCGAAAACCGTGAGCAGCGCCCGCAACTGCCTGGGATCGCTACTGGAGCAGATGACCGCCATTCCCGGCCCTGCCGCGATGCGAGCCTCCTGCAATAGACCGGTCACAATCAAAATCGGCCGCGGATCAATGGGATATTCCGCGGAAAAATCGTCCCCTTCCCCCAAATTCACATTCCGACCCCTACCACCCTGCTGTTCGTCTTCGTCAGGTTCCTGTACCGCGCCAACGCCCAGAGCGGGAAGAACTTCGGGTAACCATGATAACGCAGATAAAATACGCGGGGAAAGCCCGTCGCGGTGAAACGCTGCTCGTCCCAGAGCCCTTTTTCCGCCTGTGTTGCCATTAAGTACCCAATCCCCCTGGAAACTGCGGGGTTTTCGACCTCCCCGGCGGCCATCAGGGCAAGCAAGGCCCATGCCGTTTGCGAGGCAGTCGAGGGCGCCGCTGTCTGGCCCCGGTAATCAAGCCCGTAGGTCGTGGCGTCCTCCCCCCAGCCGCCGTCCTGATTCTGGATGGTGACGAGCCAATCGACCGCCTTGCGCATCATCGGATCCTGGTGGCCGACGCCGGCGGCGTTCAGCGCACACAGCACGCTCCAGGTGCCGTAGATGTAGTTCATGCCCCAGCGCCCCCACCAGGATCCTTCCGGGTGCTGGGTGCGGCGAAGGTAATCAATGCCGGCGGCCACCGCCTTGCTGGTGTCGGCGGTCTGGCCGAGTTGGGCCAGCATCGACAGGCAGCGCGCGGTGACATCCTCGGTGGGCGGATCCAGCAGCGCGCCGTGATCGGAGAACGGGATGTTGTTGAGGTAGTATTCCAGGTTGTTGACGTCGAAGGCGGCCCAACCGCCGTCGCGGCTCTGCATGCCCTCGATCCACTCCACGCCGCGGGCGATCGCGTTGTCGTAGGTGTGGCCGCCGGTGCCGCGCTGCATGCGGTCCATCGACATCACGACGACAGCCGTGTCGTCGAGATCGGGGTAATGCGCATTGTTGTACTGGAACGCCCAGCCGCCGGGCCGCACGTCCGGCGCCTTGACCGTCCAGTCGCCCTTGACGTCCAGCACCTGCCGCGGCAGCAGCCACTCCAGGCCCTGCTTCGCCGACGCCAGCGACGTCTCATCGCCGGCCTCGAGCAGCGCGTGCGTGGTCAGCGCGGTGTCCCACACCGGTGAGACGCAGGGCTGGCAATAGGCCTCCTCCTCGCCGATCACGAGCAGGTCTTCCAGACCCTTGCGCGTGCTGGCGCGCGGCGGATAGTCCGGCCCCTTGCCGAGCGCGTCATACATCATGACGATATTGGCCATCGGCGGATAGATCGCGCCCATCCCGTCGATGCCGTTCAGCCGTTCGTCGATGAACGCGAGCGCCGCATCGATCGCACGCTGCCGCAGGCGCTTCGGGAACATCGGCTCGGCCACACGCAGGACGCTGTCGAGCGCGCGAAAGAACATGAACCAGCCAAAACTTTGATGCGGCGCCTTCTTCGTCATGCCGATCGAGCGCGGATCCTGCAGGAACAATTCGTCGACGCCGACGCCCTTCGGATTTTTCGCGCGCGGCTTCAGTGCGCCAAGCACGAGGAGCGGCACCATGGTGGTGCGCGCCCAGTAGGAGATTTTTGCAATGTGGAACGGAAACCACAGCGGCAAGAGCATGATCTCGACCGGCAGCACCGGCACGCTCTTCCAGTCCATCACGCCGAACAGCGCCAGCGTGAAGCGGGTGAAGACGTTGCTGTGAATGGCGCCGCCGCGGCTGCGGATCGCCTCGCGCGCGCGCACCATGTGCGGGGCATCGATGGAATCGCCGATCATCTTCAGCGCGTAATAGGCCTTGACGCTGGCGCTCATGTCGAAGGCGCCGTCATGCACCAGCGGCCAGCCGCCATGCGCGCCCTGCACCCGGCGCAGATATCGTGCGATCTTGGCTTCGAGCACGGTATCGACCGGCTCGGCGAGATAATGGCGCAGCAGGATGTATTCGGCCGGAATGGTGCTGTCGGCCTCGAGCTCGAACACCCAATGGCCGTCACCACGCTGATAGTCGAGCAGCGCCCGCGTCGCGGCGGAGATCGCGGTCTGCAGGCTCTTGCCGTCGACCTCGACGGGTTCAGCAACGGAAAGCATCTTGTTCACATCTCCGTCTCTGCCGCTCCGCATCACCTATCGCGGGCGGCGCAGGAAATTCAGATCGGTGCTGCTAGCGCAGGCCAAGCACGAGGTCGGCCGCGCGGTCTCCGGATCGGACCGAACCTTCGATGGTCGCGGGTAACCCGGTATCAGTCCAGTCGCCGGCGAGAAACAGGTTTTTGGCAGAAGTGACCGGCCCCGGGCGCAGGGCATTCTGCGCGGGCGTCGCCGCAAATGTGGCACGGCGCTCGCGCACGATCTGCCAGGAGGGCAACTCCGCGGCCGCCTGCGCGGGCAGTCCGGCGGCGGCGCAGACATCGCGCCAGATGGTTCGCGCCAGCTCTTCGCGCGGCGCATCGACGAGCCGGTCGCCATTGCTGATGGTGACGGACAGCCGCTGCGGAAACGCGAACAGCCATTCCACGGTGCCGCCGATCACACCGAGGATCGGCGCCGCACCGGGCGGCGGATCGTAACGGAAATGCGCGTTGACGATGGCGCGGAACTCGGTCGGCGTCTTCAGCCCCGGCAGCAGCGAAGCGGCCGCGCGCGGCGGAACGGCCATGATGACGCAATCCTCAGGACCGATCATGATCGCATCGCCGCCGCCGAAATTCAGCGCGCCGACCCGGTCGGACGACATTTCGAGCGCGCGCAGCTCGTGACCAAGGTGCACGCTCGCGCCCTTGTCCTGCAGCAGCTTGACCGCGGGCTCGACCAGCACGGCGCTGAGCCCCTCGCGCGCGATCAGCGGCCGGCAGGCCTGTCCGCCGGCGAGCAGCGTCTCGCGGACGATGGCGCCCGCGAGCCCCGCCGAGCCTTCGGGAGGGTCGACATTGAGCGCCGCAAGCAGGAGCGGCTGCACCAGCCGCTGATAGAGCGTCCCGTGACAGGGAATGGCATCGCCGACCAAGCGGTCCGTCCCCGACCAGGTCAGCGGCGCCAGCTTCAGATAATCGCCGATGGCGGTGTCCGGAACGCGACGGCTCTTGTCGAACAGCCAGAGCGGCAGGCGGCTGTCGCCGAGATCGAGCTGCCAGCGCCGTCCGTCGGCCAGATCGACGAACGGGAATTTGGCGCGGACTGGCCCGACCAGCCCCGCCTCCGTGCCGATCGAACGCGCATAGCTGAGCGCGTGCCGGTTGCCGGACAGCAGCAAATGATTGCCATTGTCGATGGTGAGATTGGTCGCGGCGTCGAAATAGGAACGGCAGCGACCGCCGGCCTGCTGCGTCGCCTCGTGGACATGCACCTGAAGACCGGCATTCTTGAGCCGCACGGCCGCCGAAAGGCCGGAAATTCCAGCGCCGATGATATGAACCGTTTTGGGCATCAGATGATCGCGTAACGCAGAATGATGGCGATGCGGGCGAGCTTGCCGACGCGAACCGCCTCGCGCGGCGCGGCGAACCCGCGCGCCAGCAACAGATCCAATATGGCGCGGTAGTATTTTCCCATGATGCGCGGCGCGCGGACCGCGCGGCGCGCATTTCGCTTCATCACCTCGTCGGCCTGCTCGAAATGCCGCTTCGCCCGCTCGGCGAGCGGAAGGCAGACTTTGGGCAGCGTCCGCTCGGCCGCCACCTTGACGGGATCGTCACTGGTGATGCCGGCATGCAGCAGGGCCTCGCGCGGCAGATAGAGTCGGCCGAGGCCGGCATCCTCGTCGATGTCACGCAAGATGTTGGTCAGTTGCAGCGCGCGGCCGAGATGATGCGCGAGCAGGACGCCGTCCTCCTCGGGCATGCCGAACACCCTGACCGACAGCCGTCCGACGGCGCTCGCCACGCGGTCGCAATAGAGATCGAGCGTTGCCATATCGGGCGCGCGGATGTCGGCCGGCACGTCCATCTCCATGCCGTCGATGATGGCGAGAAAATCCTCGCGCTTCAGGCCGAACCTCTTGACGGTCGCGGCATAGTCGCGGAGCCGCGCCGGTGGATGGCCCTGGTAGAGCGCATCGACGTCATCGCGCCACTTCTGCAGTGCGGCCAGCCGCTCCTCGCGCGGGCCGTTGGAATCGGCGATGTCGTCGACGTGGCGGCAAAAACTGTAGATCTGGAACATCGCCTCGCGCTGCTCGCGCGGCAGGATGCGCATCGCGGCGTAGAACGAGCTGCCGGACGCAGTGGTCCCGTAATTGGCGTCGGCCGCCGCCTCAAGCGTCATGCGCCGCGGACCTGTTTGGCATCGCCCGCCGTCCGGATGCGCGGCGCGCGACCTCGGAGGCTGCGGCTCCGATCATCAGGCCGAGCATCTCGAGCGGGGAAAGATGGACGCGTTCGCTCAAGGGGTCGCGCACCTTCAGCATGCGCACGATCCGGTCCGCGAACGCCTGGATGATCGAGATCTCGAGCCCCAGTCGAAAATCCCTGATCTGGGCGCCGAGCGACCGGCCCTCGCCCAGCAGCGTCTCGTTCCGCTCGGCCAGCGCATGCAGGCAGGCCACGAGCGGCACGGGAGCTGCGGCCTCGCCGAGCATCTCGACGGTGGCGCCACTCGCTGCGAGCGCATCGCGCGGCAGATAGACGCGGCTCAGCTCGCGATAGTCCTTGGCGCAATCCTGCAGATGGTTGTTGATCTGAAGCCCTGCGCAGATCGCATCGGAGGCTGTCCAGGTGGCGGTGCTTTCGCCGTGAACATCGAGCACGAAGCGCCCGACCGGCATGGCCGAATACCGGCAGTAATGGATCAGCTCGTCCCAATTCTCATAACGGAGTTTTGTGACGTCCATCCGGAAGGCGATCAGGAGATCGAGCGCATGGCGCGGCGGCATGCCGCGCTCGGCGAGCGCACGGCGCAGGTTGACCGCCTCGGCCTGGGTGTCGCCCTGCCCCTGCAATTCGGCATCGAGCAGGTCGAGATAAGCGAGCTTCTCGCCTGGGGTGAGCGTCGTGTGGTCGGCGATGTCATCCGCCGTCCGCACGAAATTGTAGAACGACAGGATCAGCGCGCGATGGCGCGGATGAAGGATGAACGAGGCAACCGGAAAGTTCTCGTCGCGGTGAGTCTTACCGGATCGCAATTCGGCTGCGGATGTCATCGGGAACGGGCTACCAGTCGACTCGGTACGAAAGGGCTCAAATGGGCGCGCATCGCGCACGCCCCCAAGGGGCATGCACGATGTTCCCCATATAGGGGATCGCGCTCATAAAACCAATGCTCTGTGCGGTCCCCTTGGGAACCCCCGACCACGCCGTTAACGCTGTGCCGGCAAGGCGTTAACGGAATGCCACACTCACTGATTGTGGCTTTTCAGCACCGTATCGCAGGCTTCGCTGATCTTGGGGCGGTTTTCCTTCAGGCAGGCGAGGATGGTGAAATCGCCCTGGTCGATCACATGGCGGCAGAATTTCTGCACGTCACGGGTGCAGGCCTTCTGTTCTTCAGCCGTACCGCTGCGCGCTTCCTCAGCAAGGGCGGGCGCGGAAACCGACAGCAGAAGCAGGGTGATTGACAGCAATAATCTCGGCATCTTGTCCCTTACATTACGTTTTGGAAGGTCGGAGTCATCCAACCAGAAAATGCGTCGCCTTGCCGGCATGGATGAACGAAATTGCAGCCGCCTTCGACCGCAACAGTTGAGTGGAAGCACAAACGCTACAAAATACGGCCAAATTTGCGGCGTCCGAGCGATGAGGGGCGACGCATCGGAAGCGCGTTGATTGGCATAGATAAGATGCTGATACCAGTGCATTATTTCCACGAGCCAATTTTTGCAATTGGCTGTTGCAAGCCGGCACCGTCGACCGCTAGATAGGTTCAGCGACTCAAGGCGCCGACCGAATTCCGGCTGCTTTTCGATTCCATGATGCGAGAGGTCGTGACGCGTGGATTTCGATCGACCGGAATCTGGGCCATGGACTGCCCTCGCCTGTCATTTGAACCTCGCAGATTGCGGCGACACTAAATCCACGATGCGGCGGCGAAATTCGGACAAGCACGTCATTTTGAATGGGAAACGCGATATGAAAACGTTTGGCTCCTGCCTCTCGGGGCAGGCAATCAAGGCTGCCGGACTTGCTGCGGCGCTGCTGCTCTCGGTATCGGCGGGCCATGCGCAGTCCGGTCCGTTCGCCGGCATGGACGGCAACTGGTCCGGCAACGGCACGGTTGCGCTGTCGGACGGCACCACCGAGCGCATTCGCTGCAAGGCCGAGTACAAGGTCAACGGCACCGGGCTCGGCCTCAAGCAGACCCTGAAATGCGCCAGCGACAGCTACAAGTTCGACCTCTCCAGCGACGTCACCAGCCAGGGCGAGCGGATCTCCGGCAACTGGAGCGAGGCCAGCCGCAACGTGTTCGGTAATCTGCAGGGCACCGTCGGCGGCGGCCAGATCCAGGTGTTCGTCGAAGCCAACGGATTTGCGGCCAACCTGACCGTGCGCACCAGCGGCAACAAGCAGACCGTGCAGATCGACTCCAAGGGCGAGATCAGGGGCGTCAACATCACGATGGTGAAGGGCTGAGCCCCGCGACCCGCGATCACTGTCGTGAATGCATGTCGGCCCTGATCGCATCGGGGCCGATAGTTTTTGTGGCGGGGCTATCGTGCGACGCCGCGCAGCCGCTCCGAGAGGTTGATCAGAAACATCGCGGTCGGACGCAGGATGAAGAGGTCGGCAACCAGCGCCGCCACCATCGAGAACGCGCTGAGCCAGCCGAACAATCTGAGCGACGGCAGGTCGGAGAACACCGTCACCACGAGCCCGCAGGCCAGCACGATCGTGGTGAGAATCAGCGCCGGTCCGACCAGCACGGTGGCGCGCTCGACCGCGATCGCGGAGCTCACGCCGGGCTTGCTCTCCAGCCGCAGGCGGTTGAGGAAGTGGATCGTCGCAGACAGTCCGAGCCCGAACGACACCGTGAGTGCGACCACGCTGGCGAATTGCAGCCCCTCGCCCATCAGCCACAGCAGCGTGCCTGACATCACCACCGGGAAGATGCCCGGCAGGATGCAGGCGAACATCACGACCGGAGAGCGGAACGCGAGCCCGATGAAGATCGCGACCAGCGCGAATTCGACGGTCAATCCGCGATTGAGCTTTTCGATCATGCTGGCCGAGTTGCGCGCGGCGATGGCGGCAAGGCCGGTGACCGCGATCTCGTAGCCCGGATGCGCCTTGCGCACCGTGTCGAGCTCATGGTCGAGCTTGTCGACCACGGGCAGAAGCTGGCTGGAGTCGAGATCGGGCACCCTGCCCGCGACCACGACGGCATCCTGCTGGGCGTCGACGAAGCGCCGCACCAGGTGCTCGGGGATCAGGTTGACGTACTCCTTCAAGGTCGCGACATCGTCGCTGCCGGCCTTCTCGGCGAGCCAGCGCCGCAAGGTCTCGATCGACCAGACATTGCCGACGCCCGCGGTCTTCTCCACCGTCGCATGCACGTCGGCGATGGTCTGCAGCGTCTCCGGCGAATACAGCTCTTCGCCCTTGGGGAACTGGATCAGCACATTGACCGGATTGGCGCCGGTCAGTTTGGCGTCGAGCCGGTTGCTGGCGGCGACCGCCTGGCGCTTGTCCGGCACCTGGTCGGCAAGCCGATAACGCGGCTGCAGGTTGGCATAGACGACGCCGAGACTGGCGACGAACAGCACGGCAATCAGGCTGAACAGGCCCGGACGGCTGACCATCCGCACCGCGATCCAGTAGCAGAAATTGCGCAGCGCCTGGACGCCGGCGTCCGCGCTCTGGAATTTGACGGCAAAAACCTTTTCGTTGCGCACGAACAGCACGCCGAACACCGGAACGAGCGACAGCACGGCAAGCAGCGCGATGATGGTCGCAGCCAGGCCCGCCTCGCCGAACTTCCGGATCAGGTCGGAATCGGAGAATTGCAGCGCGATGAAGGAAATCCCGGCGGTGGCATGGGTCAGCACGCAGGCCGGCCCGACCACCAGCACGGCGTTGCGGAACGCGGTGTACTTGTCCTGCCCGGCGATCAGCCGGTCGCGCGCCGCAAAGGTGAGCTGCATCGAGTCCGAAAAGCTGATCACCATGATGAGCGGCGTCATCACGTTCAAGAACATGTTGAGATTGAAATTGGCCCAGCCGAGCCCGCCGAGCGCCAGCAGGATCGCGATCATCGGCGGGAACGCCGCCACCACCATGAACGAGATCTTTCGGAAGAAGATGATCGCGATGATGCAGCCGGCCAGAATGCCGAGGATGTTGTAGGTCAGCCCGTCCTTCTCGACCGCGTTGCGGATTTCGAGCTGCATCACGGGGACGCCGGACAGCTCCGCGTTGAGCCCAGTGTCGCCGAGATCCTCCTTCATCAGTTTTCTGATGTCGCCGACCACCTTGCCGAGCTGGCTCGAGGCCACCACGTCGGGCTCCAGCGACAGCACGATCAGCGCCAGCGTGCCGTCCTCGGAGAGCAGCTTGCCGCGGATGATCTCGTTGGATTTGACGGTCTCGATGAACTTGTCGTAGGCCGCGCCCTGCGGCAGGTCGGACGGGAACAGCGCGGCCGGCAGCTTGCCCGGGGCCGGCGCCTGCCGCGCCGAGAACAGCGAGACCAGACCGCGCGTGCCCTCGACGAGCTGCAGGTCGGTAACGAAGTCGCGCAGCTTCTCCAGGTTCTGGCGCGCCAGCAGCGTCTTGCCCTCGACCACGACGAGCACGTCGAATTCCTCCGCCGGGAACTTCTTCGTGACCTGCTCGTACTGGTGGAACTCGGGGGTGTTGGAGCGGAACAGCTGCGAGAGCGAATCGTCGATCTTGATCCGCTGGATGCCGAAGATCGCCGCAACGATCAGGCCCGCGAGCACGATGCAGGACAGGATCGGCGCCTGGACCGCGACAAGCCCGATGCGTTCCAGCCCGAAAGCGATGGAGCTCGTCGGACCCTGCTCGATCTTTTCGACATGAACTTCATTGTCGCGGCTTTTATCGAGCATGCCCTGTCCAGTTCTTTCCAATCGCTCATTCTCGGTGTTCGTCGCGGGGTCGCTTATAGCCAGGTTTGCCGGTGTCGGGTTTTGTTCAAAATCTTCCCGGGCGCGCGCGAGCCCCAATGGACCCCTTGCGAGCAGCGCTATCCCTTGAAAATGCGAAAGTATTCGCGTTGTTCAGATTTAGCAGGTCTGTCGTGGGCCCCGCAAGCGCAAGAACGCGACGGCGCTGAGCGATTCGATGGGGTTTTCGGCGTTCCACGCGCCTAATTACCGCCGTGTTCGGTGGGCGCCGCAACCTGTGGCGGCCCCGCTGCCGAGCTCTCGTCCTTGAGCGCGACGCCGGTCACGCCGCGCGCGCAGGCGGCGCGGACCAGCCAGGCGATCTTGAACGCCGCCTCGTCATAAGTGAGCCCCGCGCGATGAATGTTGGAGACGCAATTGCGATCGGCGTCGGTCAGGCCGATGCAGGGCGCGAAGGTCAGATACGCGCCGAGGCTGTCCGGCGTCGACAGTCCCGGCCGCTCGCCGATCAGCACCGCGACCATTTTTGCTTTAAGGCAGGCCCCGATCTCGTCACCGAGCGCGACACGGGCGCCGGAGGCAACGACGACATCGCCGATCGCGATGTCGTCGGCCGCAAGCCGGGGGACGAGATGGCGCATCAGCTCGGCCGCATGCGCATGGACCGCTCTCGGCGACAGGCCATCGCCGATCACGATCGCGAGCCTGCCACCCGCCACGCCGCGAAGGCCGGCCAGCGCCGCGACCGAAGCCTCATCGAGCCGCCGTCCGAGATCCGGACGGCGGAGATAGTTTTGACGGTCGGCGGCGCGGCTCGCCACGCGAAGCGCCGACAGGCCGAGCGCACCGAGTTCGGCGACCAGCGCCTCCGCGTCGAAAGCCGCGTGGACGGCGTCGCGGGCGCGGGCATGGTCGAGGGTGAAGTCGAGCAGCGGCTTGGTCGGCAGGCTCGCGCCGGTGCGGCCGAGCGCGACACGGGCCGGCGTCAGCTCTTTCAGATCCGCGAGCAGCGGATGCGGTGCGGCGGGCGGTTTCATCTCAGGCATCATGCGGGGCGCATCATTCGGCAGGGACTTGCGCTTCGCGCAGCTTGAGCGAGTAGTTCGACGCGTTCTGCCGGCCGCGCGAGGCTTCGCGCGCAAACGTGATCAGATGATGCGAGATCAGCGCGACCGAGATGAAGCTCTCGATGTTGCCGCGCCTCAGCTGCGCGAAGGCGAATTTCCAGAACACCCGCTTGTAGTCGCCGAGCACGCCGACCTGCCAGACGACGTTGCGCAGGATCACCAGCGCGCGCCTGATGTTGGGCCAGGTCTTCAGCTCCTCGCTGACCGGCACCTTGATGCGGTTGGCATAGGTGTAATCGCATTGGTGCTGGTAGCGCGCGAACAGTCTTGCGGGCTCGTAGACGACGGCCATGCAGCGGCGCCAGGATTCGACGACCTGGTCGTAGGGCAGCAGGAACTGCACATTGGAATCGCGGCTCTCGTCGTCGATCAGCCGGTTCTCGCGCGCGAGGCGGTCCCATAGCGGCGTCTTCGGCAGCGCCTGTATCAGATTGATGGTCAGCAGCGGAATCTGCGATTCCTCGACGAAGTCGATCAGCGCGTTGGCGGTGTTGGGGGTGTCGGTGTCGAGGCCCATGATGATGCCGGACACCACCTCCATGCCATGGGAATTGATGGTTTTGATGCCTTCGAGGATCGGGACCATCATGTTGTGGTCCTTCTGCATCGCCGTCAGCGCCTCCGGATCGGGCGTCTCGATGCCGCAGAAGATGGTGATGAAATAGGCCTCACGCATCTTCTCCAAAATCTCCGGCCGCTTGGCGATGTTGAGCGTCGCCTCGCAGGCGAGGCGGGTGATGTAGCCGGTCTTCTTCTGCCATGCGATCAGGTGCGGCAGCAGGTCCAGCGCCGCCTTGCGGTTGCCGATGAAATTGTCGTCGACGAAATAGACCGTGTCGGTCATGCCGCATGCGCGCAGCTTCTCGAGCTCGGCGATGATCTGCTGCGGCGTCTTGATGCGGGGATTGCGGCCATAAAGCCCGGGAATGTCGCAGAACTCGCACTGATAGGGACAGCCGCTCGAATACTGGATGCTGCCCAGAAAATACTTTCTGGTCTCGGCGAGCTCATAGGCCGGAATCGGGAAGTCGGTCATGGCGACGCGCTCGCCGGTCTTGAGCACGACCTGCCCATCTGGCCGCGACACGTCCCGCGCCAGGATCCGGATCAGTTCGTCGGTCGCATCGCCGAGCTCGCCGACATGCAGATAGTCGAAGCTCGGATAATAGTCCGGACAGGCGCTCACCGAGGGACCGCCGAGCGCGACCGGCAGATCATGCTCGTGCGCGCGGCGGCAGATGTCGTTCATGTTCTGGCGCTGAATGTGCATGCCGCTGACGAACACCGCTTCGGCCCATTGAAAATCTGCAGCCGAGGCAGCGCGGATGTTCTCGTCGATGAAGCGGACCTGCCAGTTCCGCGGCAGATAGGCCGCGATCAGCAGGAGGCCCTGCGGCGGCATGAAGGCCCTCACTCCGTCGGTCAGGGGATAGGCGTATTCGAAGGTCCCGAAAGCGGATGTGTAGCGCGGAAAGACACACAAGATCCGCCTGACAGGTCCGATGTCATCAGCTCTCATGAAACGACCTCAGCGATAGGGACCGCCGATCCTCGCGCGGCAATGGGTCGGCGGCAACTCAAAAAGTTAAAAGCACAGATCGAACGCGGCTACTCAAAACATTGTTCGCCCAATTGTCTGCGTGCGGTGGTTGCGTTCGCCCCGACAAGTCCATACATGCGGGGCGCTGCGATTGACACTGTCTCGATCCAGCAACCCCCGCTCATCACAGCCAGCGCTGTTCGGCTGATTGTCGCCCTCGATTGTGGCAGCGTTATTAACCCTTTGACGGCGGTTCGGTTGCTCCGGTTCAAATCAAAACATTTCTATCCCGCGCCTCGCAGTTCAGGCCATCGGTGAGCCGCCCGCAAGCAGCCTCGCGGCGAAGTCCGGCAGCCGTCCCGCGCCCCCCGCGATGCGAAAATCCGCATCCGCAAGGCCGGCGCGCTGCAGCCAGTCGTCGAACTCCGGCGCCCGCCTCAGCTTGAGGAGATCGCGGACATAGAGCGCGTCGTGGAATGAGGTGGACTGGTAGTTCAGCATCACGTCGTCTGCGCCGGGAACACCCATGATGAAGGTGACGCCGGCCGCGGCCAGCAGCGTCAGCAGATTGTCCATGTCGTCCTGATCGGCCTCGGCATGGTTGGTGTAGCAGATGTCCACCCCGAGCGGCAGGCCCATCAGCTTGCCACAGAAGTGGTCCTCCAGTCCGGCCCGGATGATCTCCTTGCCGTCGTAGAGATATTCCGGGCCGATGAAACCGACCACGCTGTTGACCAGCAGCGGACCATGGGCGCGCGCCACCGCGTAGGCGCGGGCCTCCAGGGTCTGCTGGTCGACCCCGTGATGGGCATTGGCCGAGAGCGCGGAGCCCTGCCCGGTCTCGAAATACATGACGTTGTCGCCGACGGTCCCGCGCTTTTGGGCCAATCCCGCCTCGCGCGCCTGTTTCAACAGCGCAAGGTCGACGCCAAAGCTGCGATTGGCGGCTTCCGTTCCGGCAACCGACTGGAACACGAGGTCGACCGGAACGCCCTTCCCGATCAGGTCGAGCGTCGTCGTGACATGGGTCAGCACGCAGCCCTGGGTCGGGATCTCGAGCCGCGCGATCAGTTCGTCGAGCAGCCGCAGCAGGCTGCCGATCACGGCGGGGTCGTCGCTCGCCGGATTGATGCCGATGCAGGCATCGCCTGCGCCGAGCAGCAGGCCGTCGAGGATCGAGGCGGTGATGGCCCTCGCATCGTCAAAAGGATGATTGGGCTGCAGGCGCGTGCTCATGCATCCGGCAAGGCCGATGGTATTGCGGAAGCGCGTCGTCACCTGGCATTTTCGCGCGGCCAGAATTAGATCCTGGTTGCGCATCAGCTTGGAGACGGCCGCCGCCATTTCCGGCGTGATGGCAGATGCCAGCAGCCGCAGCGTCTCGGCCGTCGCCGCATCCGACAACAGCCAGTCGCGAAAGCCGCCGACCGTCAGGCTTGCGACCGGCGCGAAGGCCGCCGCATCGTGGCCGTCGATGATCAGCCGGGTGACCTCGTCGTCCTCGTAAGGCACGACGGTCTCATGCAAGAATTGCCTCAGCGGAATGTCGGCGAGCGCCATCCGCGCCGCGATCATCGCTTCGGCGCTGTCGGCGGCAATGCCCGCCAGGCGGTCGCCGGAGCGCGGCGGACTGGCCTTGGCGAGCACGGTACGCAGGTCATCGAAGGCGTGGACCGTGGAAGAGATGGTGTGCCGATAGACCACGGATGCGCGCGCCCTCTCATCGTCCGCGCCGCCTTGTGGACGGCGCTCCGCGGCGCAGTGGACCCCACCCGTGCTGCACCGCAATGACCGCGCCGGTAGTCTTACGGCCGCCCCGCAGCATCGCAAGTGGTAATCGCAATCTCACTAAACCGCTGATTTCATTAGCCGAACGTCGAATGCCCGTAGTTCCCCGTGTTAAGCCATTCTCCATGAAATTCCTGCATCATTTTTGAGCGGCCGACGGTCCTGACCGGGCCTTTCCGGGGGCCGGCCGAATGCTTGACATCACGACAGAAAATCCTTCCGCCATGCGCGCAAAAATGTCCGGCCTGTCGCTGGCAGCAAAACTCTATTCGATCTTTGCCCTGTTCGCGCTGCTGACGGCGGCGATCACGGCGCTGTCCGACTACAACTCCCGCCGCAGCAGCGCGCTCACGGCGGCGATCGAGACCGCGAACAAGGCTGCGCTCAATGTCGAGCGGGTCAATGGGCTGGTCTACGCCGTGGTGATGGACTCCCGCGGCGTCTACATGTCGGCCGACAAGGACGCCGCGAAGAAGTACAACGAGGGCATCCTCAAATTCAACGAGCAGATCGTGGCCGTCGTGGACAAGTGGCAGGCGATCGTGCAGAGCGACGACGCCGCGCAGTTTGCGACCTTCAAGAAGCGCATCGATCAGTTCGTCGAATTCCGCAAAGAGCTGGTGCGGCGCGCCGTCGAGATCAACCCCGCAGCGGGCCGCGAATGGGGCGACAATGAGGCCAACCGTTCGGTGCGTTCGGCGCTGAACAAGGATCTGGAGGCGCTGTCCAAGGTCTATGCCGAGCGCGCAAAGACCATCGCCGAGCAGACCGAAACCACCCGCCAATTGTCCCTGGTGCTGACCGGCCTCGGCGGGGTGGCGCTCGCGCTGGTTCTTATCGGGGTCATCCTGATCGCAGGATCGATCGCGCGGCCGCTCTCTGTCATCACCGCCGTGATCAAGCAGGTCGCCGAGGGCGCCGACAATGTCAGGGTCCCTCACACCGACCGCGGCGACGAGATCGGTGCGCTGGCGCGCGCCATCGAGATCTTTCGGCAGGCGATGGATCACAACAAGAACCTCAATTCGCAGGTTTCGCGGGAGTCTGAGATCCGCGAGGCGCGCGGCCGCCACATCGAGACCTCTGTCGATGCGTTCCGCGGCGCGATCGGCACGGTGCTGCGCGCGGTGAAGGAGAACGCCACGGCGATGCGCGGCAGCGCCCAGACCATCAGGCGCGTGACGTCGGAGGCCAGCAATGAGGCGAGCGCGGCCGCCGGCGCGACCGAGCAGGCCTCGAGCAACGTAGCGACCGTGGCCGGCGCCGCCGAGGAGCTGTCGGCTTCCGTCGAGGAGATCGGGCGCCAGGTCCGCCAGTCCGCAGCCGCGGTGGAACAGACCGGCTTGCGCACCGAAAAGTCGATCGCCGAAATCGAGAGCCTCGCCGCGGCGACGCAGCGGATCGACGGCGTGCTGAACCTGATCCACGCAATTGCCGAGCAGACCAACCTCTTGGCGCTGAACGCGACCATCGAGGCGGCGCGCGCCGGCGATGCCGGGCGCGGCTTTGCCGTGGTCGCGCATGAAGTGAAGGCGCTGGCCGGCCAGACGGCGAAGGCGACCGAGGAGATCAGCCAGAATGTCAGCCTGATCCAGTCCTCGACCAAAAACGCCGTCGACGCGGTGCGCGAGATCGGTCACGCGGTCGGCGGGATCAACGAGATCACGACCGCCATCGCCCATGCCATCGGCCAGCAGGATGCTGCCACGCGCGAGATCTCATCCAACGCGCAGGGCGCCGCGCAGGGCAATGCGACGCTGGTGCACAACATCGGCTCGCTGCGCGATGCCATCGGCCAGACCTCGACCGTCGCCGCCTCCGTGCTCACAGCCTCCGACGACCTGAACGCCACCGCGGAGACGCTGTCACGCGAGGTCGAGACGTTCTTCGACAATCTCCGCAGCGGGCCGGCGGACAACAGCCGGGCGGCGTAATTCGGGCGTCGCTGCAGCCGCCGACAAGCACCACATTTCCGATGTATCGGCGTATCTTCCGATGTATCGGCGTATCGTTTCGGCTCTGTTCTGGAGCGAGCGGGGAGCCAAAATCCTAAATCTAAAGTCAGGTCGCCTCAATTATTCATCTTTAGGTGGTGTCATCGCCACATGGATGAACGGTGCCAGCATCTGATCTCGCTGCGAAGCACCTGGTCCGCCACAACGGCAGAGCACGCGGCACGCAGCCGTGACGCATTCGCCAAGGCTGAAAGCGTCCGTCGGCTCCGATACCTTCCTCGGGCGCCAGCACTACCAGATCGTTCCCCTGCCTTATGAAGACGAAAGCGACCTGGCATGCGCGCCCGTCGTCGACGCGCTGGTGCGACCGCTGGTCATTCGCCGGGCTCGATCACGGCGTGATCGAATAGCTCAGGCGCGCCGCGCGTGCATGGACGGCGGCGCGCCTCTGGCACTCCTGAGCGTCGGATTACCGCCGCCAGACCACGGCCGGCGCCGGTGCGACCACCGCCGGTCCGATGACACGCTGCCAGACCCGGCCGTCGTCGAACTGGATGCGGATGCCATCGGGCGAATAGACCGCGCTTTCGTCGCGCGCGTCGATCCAGATCCGGCTTTCCGGCGCCGACCAGTCGGGCCAGGCGCGATAGGATTCGCCGGTCTCGGTCACGAGGTTGAAGTTGGACCCGTTCTGCGTGATGTAGGCGGGCGCACCGATCATGCCGTCGCGGCACATCTGGATGCAGCGATAGGTCCCCGTCAGGTTGGCCGATTGCGCCGAAGCCCCCGTCGTTGCGAGCGCAGCCACGGCCGCGCCAATCATCAGCGACAAAGCTTTCATCAGATCACTCCTTCATCTTGCTTAATTGGAACAACAGCCCTCGAAGAAGCGGCTGTCAGCCTCAAACAAGCGTGAGGAGCGGTATTTGTTTCGCCGGTTCCAACACCAATGCTTGATGGAACGATGCTTTCGCGGACGTCATCGCCCGGCTTTGAGCGGGCGATCCAGTATTCCGGCGACAGAAGTGTTTCGTTGAGAAGGCGCGGCGTACTGGATTGGCCGCTTTCCGCGGGCAATGGCATCGGAGAAGTCGATACCGTCAGCCCGTCATTGCGAGCAAAGCGAAGCAATCCAGCTAACTCCGCGGGGCAGTCTGGATTGCTTCGGCGCTTTGCGCCTCGCAATGAGATTGCAGCCACCTTTCGCGGACAACGATATGGGGTACGTGGCCTCCTTTTTCCAATCTCACCGCCGCTCCACCTCGCCGGGCGGCTCGAGATCCGGCAGCTTGATCATCTCCTGCAGGCGGCGGTTGAACTCCGCATCCGACATCGGCGCCGGCGGCGCGCGCGACGAATCCTCCGCCGACTGGCCGGTGTGGGTCAGTTGCGGAAACAAGAGAACGACGAGAAGCAGCAGCCATTGCGCCGCCAGAAACGGCGCCAGCGCGCGCAGCATGGCGCGGAAGGAGACCTGTTCCTTCAGCACGCCGCGCACCATCATCAGCGCGTAACCGAACGGCGGCAGCAGAAAACTCGACTGCAAGGTCAGCAGCACCAGCACCGCGACCCAGCGCGCGTCGGCGACCCGGAGCAGCAGCGGCGGGATCACGATCGGTACGATCACAAAAATGATCTCGAAGGCATCGAGCACGAAGGCCGAGACCGCGATAACGCCGAGCACGGTCGCGACCGCCGTGATTTCGCCGCCGGGGATCGAGGACACCAGCCGGCCGACGAGGTCGGCGGTGCCGAGCAGCCGCAGGATCATCGTGAACGTCGTCGCCGCGAGCAGCAGCGAGAACAGCGCGCCTGATAGCGCAATGGCATCGCCCAGCATCTTGCCGAGTTCTGCGCGCGGCAGGCGTCCCGTGACGATCCCGGCGACCAGCAGTGCGAAGGCGCCCATTGCGGCGGCTTCCACCGCATAGAAATAGCCTGATGTGACGCCGCCCAGCAGCACGAGGAGAAAGCCGAGCGCGAGTGCGGCAAGCAGGCCTTGCGCCGGCGCCAGCGGCTCCCGAGCCGGCAATTTGTCCGCGGCGCGCGCCGTGAAGAACGACAAGCCCAGGCAGAGCGCGAGAAAGATCGCGCCCGGCAGCAGCGCGGCATGAAAGATGTCCTGGGTGTTGACGACGCGATCGCTCCGGCCGGTCGCGGTCACCGCCATCGTATGGGCCGACAGCATGGCGTCGCTGAGCAGGATCAGCACCAGCGATGGCGGCACCAGCACGCCGAGCGTGCTGGCAACCGCGACGGTCGCGTGGCGATTGGCGGCCGGAATGCCCTCCGCGGCAAGGCGCGGCGAGACCACCCGGGAGAGGCCGAGCACGCTGGCGCCGACCGAGCCGTTCATCGGCCCGAGCAGCGCGCCGAGCACCATGCCGGAGACCAGCGGCGCGGCCGGCCTTCGCGGCAGCAGCGCGTTGCTGGCGCGATAGAGCGCATCCGCCACCGGCAGCCGGTCGAGCAGCAGGCCCATCGTCACGTAGAGCGGCAGGGCCTGCAACAGATCGTTCTCGAACAGGTTGATGAGCCGGCTCGGCAGTGCGCCGAGCGTTGCGAACTCGATGGTGCCGGCGATAAGGCCGATGATCGCACCGAGGCTTGCGACCGTGACGAGCACGACCGCGGCCGGCAGCCCGGTGCCGACGATGCCGAGGCCGACCAGGAGCAGCAGCGCAAGCCCGACCCATTCGATCATGCATCGCCCGCTTGCGAGGGACGGAACAGCTCGACGACGGCCTGTGCAATCACCGCGACCGCCATCAGCCAGAGCGCTGTTTTGATCAGGAAATAGCCGGGATTGCCGCTGTCCTGAAACGATTCGAGATGTTCGAGGCTGGAGAGCACCGTGCTCCTGGAGACGATCAGGATGAAAGCTGCCCAGGGCAACAGCCCGATCGCCGCGCCGATCCGCGCGAGGCGGTGCCGCGTCCGTGCGGAATAGTGCCGGGCCAGGAGATCGGCCGCGAGATGGGTCCGCGCCCGCGTCGCGGCCGTGACGCTGACCGCGACGAACAGCGCAAACGCCACCTGCCCGAGATCATTGGCCTCCCGGGAATAGGCCCGCACCAGATCGCGCAGCGGCCATTGCAGGAACAAGAGCACCACCAGCGGCAGCGCCAGCCACTTGGCGGCCTCCACGATGGCGCCAACCAGGCGATCCAGAAAACGCAACGGAGCAGGCACGGCTCCCCCATTTGACGACGTCATATCCCGGATTGTCGGCAGTTCTTCGCGCGAGGGCAAGCCTTCCGAGCGCCGACTGCTGGTGATTTGCCGGCGCTGTCCAGTCCTGCGGCAAAAAATATTTCGCTTTACTGTTTCCGTAAATCAGAAGTATGGTGTGTCCGTCCCGCCTCGGCACGAGGGGCGTATCGCGATCGTCACGAACGTGAGGCGGGATGCGATGGACGCGTTTGCGTCAGCGCGCAATTGTTGCGCGGACGACTGACACGAGCGCGTACGGCAAAGCCGTGTGGTCCTGGCACCCCGACGCTGGTGTCAAGCGAGCAGAACGATCTGCTTGCGACGGGGGCAAGAAAGCCCGGTTCCCCGGGGAGAGCTCGGTATAAGCCGTCAAACCATTGCGCAGGGAAGGCCGGATTGCTCCGGTTGAACCTGTGGTAACCGCCGCGTGCTTTTCTTGATGCACGCGGGCCATGGGTGCAACCAGCACCCGGCCTTCCCTGCGCCCTCGTCATTTCGGAGGGTGTGCGAATGATGCACAACTCGGGCGCGACGCGCCGCGAGACTGCAAATTCCTGTCCTCATCGCTCTTTGACAAGTCGAATCAAAACGGCAGCTCGACCTCCGTCATTGCGAGGCGCATAGCGCCGAAGCAATCCAGTCCGTCCGCGCGGTGAGATTTCTGGATTGCTTCGCGGAGCCTGTCATCGGGCCGCGCTTCGCGCGGACCCGTTGGCTCGCAATGACGCGCGGCTCACTCCACCAGCACGACATCCACCGCAACGCCGAGCTTCTGGCGCGGCGAGCCGACGATGATGCCGTCGACCGGCGAGACGTCGGCGAAGTCGCGGCCGACCGCGAGGACGATGTGATCGTTCTCGACCAGCAGATCATTGGTCGGATCGAAGCCGATCCAGCCGAGTTCCCGGCCGCACCACAGCGAGACCCAGGCATGCGAGGCGTCCGCGCCCTCGAGCCGCTTCTGCCCCGGCGGCGGGATGGTGCGGAGGTAGCCGGAGACGTAGGCCGCCGGCAGCCCGAGGCCGCGCAGCCCCGCGATCATCACATGGGCAAAATCCTGGCAGACGCCGTGCCGCTTCTCGAACACCTCTTTCAGCGGCGTGGAGATCACGGTCGCCTTCGGGTCGTAGCGAAACTCGGTGCGGATGCGATGCATCAGGTCGACCGCGCCAACCAGCACCCCGGTGCCGGGCGAAAAACTCGCAGCCGCATAGGCCGTGACCGGCGCGAGCAGCGGCACCAGCGCGCTCGAGAACACGTAGCCGATCGGCGAGCTCGGCCCGAGGCTGGTGGCATCGAGCGCCACGTCGCGAACGTCTTCCCAGGCCGGACTCGGCGCGCCGCGGTCAGGGGCACGGCGCGACATCGCAACGCGGGAGCGCGAGTCGATGCGCAGATGGCGGTGCGGCACCTCGATGATGATGCTCTCGGTCCTGGTGCCGAAAAAATCCCGCCGCGCGGTGCGCGTCGCCGGCCGCGGCCGGATTTCGATGGCATGCGAGAGCAGCTTTTGGCCGTCGCCATCGTGCGGCTCGAGCCGCAGCGTGCAGCGCGCGAAACTGACCGCGCTCTCGTAGGTGTAGGTCGTGACGTGACGGACGTCGTAGATCACGCCAGCCCCGTCAGCTTTTCCGGCCGGCTGGCGTTGGGCCCGTGCGGGAAGTAATGCGCGCCGATCGCATCGGCGAGATTGAGCAGGTCCTGTTCGAGCGCGAACAACGTCTTGGTATCGAGGCGGCCCGCTTCCGCCGTGGTCAGCGCCGACTGCGCCCCGAGGGCAAGACGCTGCGGACGCTCGATCAGTCCGCTTTCGACCAGCGCCGGCAGGCTCGCAATATGCGCGTTGAGCGCCTCGACCTGGAAGGCGACCGATCGCGGATTATAGGTGTCCAGTACGACGAGATCGCGGATCGGCGCCAGCACCGGCCCGACCAGATAGCGCGAGCGGTAGGTGATCTGGCAGTCCACCAGGGTGAGCAGGATGTCGAGATCCTCCCCAGTCGCCTCGTCATAGGCGAACTGGCGCGCAAGGCGCATCGTGTTGATGGCGCGCTCGACGCGGCGGCCCATCTCGAGGAAGCGCCAGCCGGCGGCGCGGTTCATGTTCTCCTGCGCAAGGCCCGCGAAGCTGGCAAGCTCCTGCAGGGTCAGCTCGGCCGCGCTGACCACGCCGTCGTCATCCTCGACCTCGCCCGCGAGCCGCGCGGTCATCTCGGTGATCACCTGCCAGGCATCGGGCGACAGCCGTTCGCGCAGCGAGCTCGCGGTGCGCTGCGCGGTGCGCAGCAGCGACAGCGCGGAGCCGAACTTCGCCTCGCTCTGCAGGGCTTCGGCCGCGACCTTGGACGGCTGCGTCCGCGAGGTCTGCGAGACCGCACCCCAGGCGACCAGCAGCCGCTGGATGCGTTCCGTTGTCTGCACGAGGTTCGGCGCGCCCTTGCCGGGATCGCGCTGCTGCGCGCCGAGCGCGCGGATCAGCCGCAAGGTGGCTTCGGCACGTTCGAGATAGCGCCCGAGCCAGAACAGATTGTCGGCGGCGCGGCTCGGCAGCACGCCGGCGATGCGCTTGATCCGCACAGTGCCCGGCAGCAGCGTGCGCGCGGTCACCGCCTTGTCCGAAACCACCCAGACGTCGGCGGCGCGGGCGCCGTCGCCCATCGAGACGGCGCGGGCGTCCGGCCGTTCGGCGATCCGGCAGAAGCCGCCGGGCATGATGGTCCAGCCGGTCTCGGTCGCCGCCGCGAAGACCCTGAGCACGAACGGCCGCGGCGTGATGCCGCCATTGTCCCAGACCGGCGTGGTCGACAGCCGCACCAGCTCCTGGCCGACGAAATCGATGCCGCGCTCGGCGATGGCGGCTTTCAGCCGCTGGCGCTCGGCAGCCGACAATTCGCTTGGCAGAACCGGACCGCGGCCGGCGAAGCCTGGCACGCCGCGGCCATAGGCTCCTTCGATGGCAAACTCGTCGAGGCGCGACAGCACCTCCTCGCGCGCCGCCTTCTGGCCGCACCACCAGGTCGCGATATGCGGCATCTTGAGGTCCTCGCCGAGCAGGCGGCGCGACAGGCTCGGCAGGAAACCGAGCAGCGCGCGGGCTTCCAGCACGCCGGAGCCCGGCATGTTGGCAACCACGACGCCGTTCTTGCGAAGAACGTCGACAAGCCCGGGAACGCCGAGCCGCGAGGCGGCATCGAGCTCGAGCGGATCGAGCGAGTTGGAATCGACCCGGCGCAGCAGCACGTCGACCCGCTTCAGCCCGGCGACCGTGCGGATATAGACGCGGTCGTCGCTGACGGCGAGGTCGTCGCCCTCGACCAGCAGAAAGCCGAGATAGCGCGCGAGCGTCGCATGCTCGAAATAGGTCTCGCCGAAGGCGCCGGGCGTCAGGACGCCGATGCGCGGTTCGTCGCGATCGGCGCAGGCGCGCAGCGCCTCGCGAAACGCCTCGAAGAACGGCGCGACCCGCTCGACATTCATCGACTTGTAGAGCGAGGCGAAGACGCGCGACAGCACCAGGCGGTTTTCCAGTGCATACCCCGCCCCCGAGGGCGCCTGGGTGCGGTCGCCGAGCACCCACCAGCGGCCGTCGGGGCCGCGCCCGACATCGGCGGCATAGAGATTGAGATAGCGCCCGCCCGGCGGCTTCACACCGCACACCGGCCGCAGATATTCGCTCGAGCCGGCGATCGCGGCAGCGGGAATCGCGCCGTCGGCCACCAGGCGGCCCTCGCCGTAGAGATCCCTGAGCACGAGTTCCAGGAGCTGCGCGCGCTGCGCAATCCCGGCCGACAATTGCTGCCATTCGGTCTCGTCGATCAAGAGCGGCAAATGGCTCAGCGGCCACTGCTGATCGGCGCTCTCGCCGGGCGCGCGATAGCTGACGCCGGCCTCGCGCATGTGGCGATCAGCCGCGCCAAACCGCCGCTCGATGTCGACGGGCGACAAGGCCGCGAAGGCCTCGAGGAAGCGGGTCCAGACCGGGCGCGGTGCGCCGTCGGCCGCGATGAACTCGTCGGGGATGCCGGGCAGCCGCACATAGTCGCGCGACCATTGCGCGAGACGCCGGTTGCCCGGGCGGGTCTTGCCCGCCGCACCCTCTCCCTGCCCCAGCTCTCCGCCGGTGGTGTCCGCCATTCCGACTCTCCGCCGCCTGCCGACCATTCTCAATGCAGGAGCTGGGTTCTCAAGTCGAGGGTGAAAGGAAATTCCAGTGTGCGCTCCTCGCGCGGCGGCTCGATTTTGCCGGGAGTGTGGCCGTGGTCCTGAAACCGCGCCAGGCGCCGCGCCTCGGCCTCGTAGGAATTGACCGGCTTGGTTGCGTAATTGCGACCACCGGGATGGGCGACATGATAGACGCAACCGCCGAGCGAACGGCCGTTCCAGACGTCGATCAGATCGAAAGTCAGGGGCGCGTGGACCGGGATGGTCGGGTGCAGGCCCGAGGCCGGTTGCCAGGCCTTGAAGCGGACGCCGGCCACCGCTTCGCCGGCGCGCCCGGTCGCCGTCATCGGCAGCCGCCGGCCGTTGCAGGTCACGATGTGACGGCCCTCGACAAAGCCTTCGGCCTTGACCTGAAGCCGCTCCACGGAGCTGTCGACGTAACGCACCGTGCCAGATCGGAAGCCCTCCTCGCCCAGCACGTGCCAGGGCTCCAGCGCCTGCCGCAGTTCCAGCGTGACGCCGCCATGATGGACGCGGCCGAAGGCGGGAAAGCGGAACTCGAGCTGGGCCAGATACCAATCCGGCGAGAACGCGTAGCCGGCGAGCCTGAGCTCGTCGAGCACGCCCAAAAAGTCCTCCCAGATGAAATGCGGCAGCATGAAGCGGTCGTGCAGCGCGGTGCCCCAGCGCACGAATTTTCCCTCGACCGGCTCGCGCCAAAATCTTGCGATCAGGGCGCGGATCAAAAGCTGCTGCGCCAGCGACATGCGCGGATCGGGCGGCATCTCCAGCGCGCGGAATTCGACGAGGCCGAGGCGGCCGGTGGCGCTGTCGGGCGAATAGAGCTTGTCGATGCAGATTTCGGCGCGATGCGTATTGCCGGTGATGTCGGTCAGGATGTGCCGGAACAGGCGGTCGACCAGCCACAGCGGAACGCTGCCGCCGGGCGGCGGCACGTGGCCGAGTGCGATCTCCAGCTCATAGAGGCTGTCGTGGCGCGCCTCGTCGATCCGCGGCGCCTGGCTGGTCGGCCCGATGAACAGGCCGGAGAAGAAATAGGACAGCGAGGGATGGCGCTGCCAGAACAGCACGAGACTCTTCAGCAGATCGGGACGGCGCAGGAAGGGCGAGTCTTTCGGCGTCGCGCCGCCGACCACGACATGGTTGCCGCCGCCGGTCCCGGTATGGCGGCCGTCGAGCAGAAACTTGTTGGCGCCAAGCTTCACTTGCGCGGCATCCTCGTAGACACCGAGCGTGATGTCGACGGCCTGCCGCCAGTTCGCCGCCGGCTGAACGTTGACCTCGATGACACCGGGATCGGGCGTCACCTTGATCACGTCGATGCGCGGATCGTAGGGCGGCGGATAGCCCTCGATGTGAACCGGCATTCTTGTCTCTTCAGCGGTCGCTTCCACCGCCGCGACCAACTCCAGGTAATCATCGACATTTTCGACCGGGGGCATGAAGGCGCAAAGCACGCCGTCGCGGATCTCGATCGACATCGCGGTGCGGACGCCGCCGCCGCGCACCTGCTGCTCCTGCACGTTCTGCTGTGGCGCACCGGTGAATGCCGCAGGCTCGAACACCGGCAGCTCACCGCGCGGCTCGAGCGGGTCCTGCTCTACGATGTAGGGATAGTCGTCCGCTGGAATGTGCGGCAGCGAGGAGATCGGCAGCCGCAGGCCGAGCGGCGAGTCGCCCGGAAGCAGGAACAGGTGCCCGCGCCGCAGCGTCCAGCGCTCGCTCTTCCAGCGGCCGGCATCGGCGTTCCAGCGCTGGATCGGCAGCACGAAGCCGCGGGGCGTGTTGAGCCCGGCATCGAACACCCGGGCCATGCGGGCGCGCTCTTCGGGATCGGCCAACTTGGAATCGCCAGGATCCACATTGGCCGGCAGCGCGGCCTCCTTCTGCAGCCAATGGGTCGGGTCCTCGAACGCCGGGAGCACGAATTCCGAGGCAAGGCCGAGCTTCTCCGCGGTGGCCTGCGCAAAGCGCTCGGCGTCGGCGATGTCGGCCTTGCGCGGCTTCTCGACCGGCGCGATCAGATCGGCATTCTTCCAGATCGGCACGCCATCCTTGCGCCAATAGAGCCCGAACGCCCAGCGCGGCAGGCTTTCACCGGGATACCACTTGCCCTGCCCGTAATGCAGCAGGCCGCCCGGTGCAAAACGCGTCCGCAGCCGGCGGATCAGTTGGTCGGCAGTAGCGCGCTTGGTCGGACCGACGGCGGCGATATTCCATTCCGGTGCTTCCATGTCGTCGACCGAAACGAAGGTCGGCTCGCCGCCGGTCGTCAGGCGGACGTCGTGGGCCAGCAGATCGGCATCGACCTGCTCGCCAAGCCTCTCGAGCTCGGCCCAGGCCTCATCGGAAAATGGTTTTGTGATCCGAGGCGCTTCGCGGATCCGCTTCACGCTCATCTCGAAGCTGAAGTCGACATTGGCGAAGCCGGCACTGCCGGAGATCGGCGCGGCCGAGCGGTAGTTTGGCGTGGCCGCGACGGGAACATGCCCCTCGCCCGCCAGCATGCCCGACGTCGCGTCAAAGCCGATCCAGCCGGCGCCGGGCAGATACACCTCGGCCCAGGCGTGCAGATCGGTAAAATCGTTCTCGACCTCGCGCGGTCCTTCGACGGGATCGATGTCAGGCCGCAATTGGATGAGGTAGCCGGAGACGAAGCGCGCGGCGAGACCGAGTTGCCGCAGGATCTCGATCAACAGCCACGCGGTATCGCGGCAGGAGCCGGCAGCGGCGGCCAGCGTTTGCTCCGGCGTTTGAACACCGGGCTCCATGCGGATGATGTAGCGAATATTCTTCGAAAGCGCCGCATTGAGGTCGACCAGGAAGTTGACGGTGTTCGACGCCTCGCGCGGAATGGTAGCGAGATAGGACGCGAGCAGAGGTCCGGGTGTAGAGGTCTCGAGGTAAGGCGCGAGCTCGGCCTTGAGGCCGTCGGGATATTGGAACGGAAAGCTGTCGACATAGGGCTCGACGAAGAAGTCGAACGGATTGACCACCGTCATCTGCGCCGTGAAATCGACCTCGATTTTCAGTTCGCGGGTCGTTTCCGGAAAAACATAGCGCGCCAGCCAGTTACCCTGTGGATCCTGCTGCCAGTTCACGAAATGGTTCGAAGGCGTGACCTTCAGCGAATAGCTCAGGATCGGGGTGCGGGTGTGCGGCGCCGGCCGCAGCCGGATCGTCTGCGGACCGAGCGCGATCGCCCGGTCATATCTGTAATGCGTGACGTGATGCAGCGCGACGAAGATCGACAACGGCAAAATGCTCCACCAACGTGCTTGAGCAGAACATTGCGACCGCCATCGATCAAGCACGAACAACAGGCAGGGGATGCCCCTGGACGCGGCCCCGCCGTCCTCGCGAATGACGTCGCAGCGGCAAGGCTACATGGTCGCGCCGAGCACCCAGGGCGCGAATTCGGCGCCGCCGAAATCAAAACTCTCGCTCTTGGTCGGCTCGCCGGAGGCGGTTTTCAGAATCAGGTCGAAGATGCGCTGGCCGCATTCCTGCACCGTCTCCTCGCCATCGAGGATCGTACCACAATTGACGTCCATGTCGTCTTCCATCCGCGTGTACATCGGCGTGTTGGTCGCAAGCTTGATCGACGGCGCCGGCTTGCAGCCGAACACGCTGCCGCGCCCCGTGGTGAAGCAGACCAGGTTGGCGCCACCTGCCACCTGCCCGGTCGCCGCCACCGGGTCGTAGCCGGGCGTGTCCATGAACACAAAGCCCTTCTTGGTGACGGGCTCGGCATAGTGCAGCACGTCGACCAGATTGGTGCTGCCGGCCTTCGCCATCGCACCAAGCGATTTTTCCAGGATGGTGGTCAGCCCGCCGGCCTTGTTGCCCGGACTCGGATTGGCATTCATCTCGGCGCCCTCGCGGGCCGTGTACTCCTCCCACCAGCGCATCAGGCCGACCAGTTTTTCACCGACCTCGCGGCTGACCGCGCGGCGTGTCAGCAGATGCTCTGCGCCATAGGTCTCCGGAGTCTCGGACAGGATCACGGTACCGCCGTGCCGCACCAGAAGATCGCTCGCGGCTCCCAGCGCCGGATTGGCGGAGACGCCGGAATAGCCGTCGGAGCCGCCGCATTGCAGCGCCACCGTCAGTTCACTGGCGGGCACAGCCTCGCGCCTGACCTTGTTGGCGTCGGTGAGCGCCTCCTTCACGAAGGCGATCCCCGCTTCCACCGTCTTGCGCGTGCCGCCCTTCTCCTGGATGTCCATCGAGCGCAGCCGCCCGGCGAGCTTCTGCTCCTCCATCAGCCCGCCGATCTGGTTCACTTCGCAGCCGAGGCCAAGCACGACCACAGCCGAGAAATTCGCGTGCCGCGCATAACCGCCAAGCGTGCGCCTGAGCAGCTTGAGCGGCTCGTCCAGGGTCATGCCGCAGCCGGTCTTGTGGGTCAACGCGACCACGCCGTCGACATTGGGAAAATCCGCCAACGGATTGTCGCCGGTGAATGGATTCTTCTTGAACACATCGGCGACCAGGCCCGCGACATGCGCGCTGCAATTCACCGAGGTAAGGATGCCGATATAGTTGCGCGTTGCGACCCGCCCGTCCGGACGGCGGATGCCCTCGAAGATCGCCGGCAGCTCGAAATTCGGCACCGGTTTGACGTCGACGCCAAAGGCATAGTCCTTGGCGAAATCGCCCATGCCGCAGTTCTGTGTGTGCACATGCTGGCCCGGCGCAATCGGCGCGGTGGCAAAACCGATGATCTGGCCGTAGCGGCGGATCGGCTCGCCCAAAGCGATCGGCCTGATCGCGACCTTATGACCCGCGGGAATGCGTTCCGCGGTCGTGACACCATCGGCAATGACGAGGCCCGGCGGCAGGCTCGCGCGCGCGATCAGCACGCCATCATCAGGGTGCAGGCGGATGACGGGGGCTGGGGTCATGGGAACCTCCTCAAACAGAACGAGCGGCTGGCAGGACGAGCGAACAGCGCGTGGCGAATAGCGAATAGTAAGGTAGTTGCGCCTTTACCACTCGCTGCTCCCCGTTCGCTACTCGCTTTCTCAGGCCTTGCCGGCGGAATCCTTGCGGGTCTGATTGACCTGCAGCCGCGCATAGGTCGACATCAAGCCGACCTCGTTCGAGAGTGTCACGAGCTTAAAACCCATGTTGATGGCCCGCACCGCGCCTTCGGCGCCACTGCAGTGGATGCCGGGGTTGAGCTTGCGCTTGTCGCACTCCTTGATGATCTTCTCATAGATCGCCAGGATCTCCGGCTCGTCGCGGTCGAGCTTTGGCACGAGGCCATAGGAGAAGCCGAGATCGGAGGGGCCGATATAGACGCCGTCGATGCCTTCGACATCGAGGATCGCTTCCATGTTCTCGACCGCGGTCTTGGTCTCCATCATCGGCAGCAGCACAATCTCGTCATTCGCAGTCTTCTGGTAGGTCCCCGCCGAACCATACATGCCGGCACGGATCGGACCGTTGGAGCGCGTCCCCTTTGGCGGATACTTCGAATAGGAAACCAGGTTTCTCGCTTCCTGCGGCGTATTGACCATGGGGCAGATCACGCCATAGGCGCCGCCGTCCAGCACCTTGCCGATCATGCCGGGCTCGTTCCAGGGCACACGCACCATCGGCGTCACCGGATGGCCGTGCATCGCCTGGAAGCACTGCACCATCGAGAGGTAGTCTTGCACGCCGTGCTGCATGTCCACGGTCACACTGTCAAAACCGCATTGCGCGATCACCTCGGCCGAAAAGCCCGACGGGATCGCCAGCCACGCATTGACCACCGCCTTGCCCGAAGCCCAGATTTCCTTGACCTTGTTTGCCATTTGACCGCGTATCCTCCAGTGGTTCCTTGCAAAGCGTCCGCGGGCCTAGCTGGTCGCCCGCTGGATGCTGGTTTCGCTGACGCCGACGTCACGCGCCGTGTTGACTATCGCCGCCCAGGTGTCGTCGGGCAAGGGCACCCCGTTTTTGGAGCGCTCGGCGCGGGTCCTGCGCTCGGGGTCGCCCGGGATCAGGACCTGCTCGACACCGGCCACCGGCTTGGTCGCCCGGATGAAGTCGACATAGCGGCTCATTTCACCCTCGAAAACGCTGCTGGTGTCGACGACCTTGGGGTCAATATAGAACGCCAGCATGCCATTGGCGAACCGCCGGTTCGCAGCCGTTGCACCGGTCCCGGTCAGCGCGCCGCCGAGCAGCTCGCAGATGAAGGCCAGCCCGGAGCCCTTGTGCTCGCCGAAGGCGCGGATCGCGCCGGTGCCCGCAGTGTGATCGCGCGGCCCATCGGGCGTGTAAGGGCCATAGAGCACATGCGGATCGTCGCTCAACGTCCCGTCCGCGTCGACCAGCGCGCCATCGGGCAATTTCTTGCCACCGCGGCTCGCCACCAGGCACTTGCCCTCCGCGACGATCGAGGTTGCAAAATCGAGCACGATCGGATCCTCGCCGTGGCGCGGAATTCCGACGCAATAAGGCGCGGTCGACAGACGCTTTTCGACGCCGCCGAACGGCGCGACCAGCAGCGAGCCGGCCGCATTGACGAAATGCACCGATACCAGGCCCTCGGCCGCCGCCATTTCGGCCCAGTCGCCGACCCGGCCGATATGGCCGGCGTTGCGCAGCGCGACAGCAGCAAGCCCCGCCGTCTTGCATTTATCGATCCCGATCCGGACCGCGACCGGCGCCACCGTCTGGCCATAACCGAACCTGCCATCGACCACCGCGAGCGAGGGCGTATCGACCACGACCTCCGCGGTCTGGTTCGGCACCACCGAGCCCGTCTTCTTCCAGCGCATGTAGACCGGCACGCGGATCACGCCGTGGCTGTCATGGCCGGTGAGGTTGGCGGTCGCCAGATAGGTCGCAATGCGCCGCGCCTCCTCCTGAGAAGACTCCGCGTGGGCAAAGACGTCGGCAACGAAATCGATGAGGTTTTCGACCTTGATGATGACCATGGATCGGCGGCTCGTGACTTAGGCGATGGCTTTGGCATGGCCACCGAGATAGGCGGCGCGGATGGCTTCGTTGCCCCACAATTCCTGGGGCTTGCCGCCGAGCACGATGCGGCCGGTTTCCAGCACATAGCCGTAGTCAGCGACCGACAATCCCATGCGCGCATTCTGCTCGACAAGCAAGACCGTGGTGGTGCGCCGGATCTCGGAGATGATCTTGAACACCGCCTGGACGATGACCGGTGCGAGGCCGAGCGATGGCTCATCGAGCAGCAGCAGGCGAGGCTTGGCCATCAGCCCGCGCGCCACCGCGACCATCTGCAACTGGCCGCCGGAGAGCGTCCAGCCGAGTGCATTGGAGAACGTGCGGATGTCCGGAAACAGGTCGAACATCGCATCTGCCTCGCGCGACAGTTCCGATTTCGAAACCCGGCGGTTCGATCCGCCGAGCATGATGTTCTCCTTGACCGACAGGCCGGGGAACACCCGCCTGCCCTCCGGCACATGCGAGATGCCGAGCCGCACGATCGCCTCCGGCCCGAGGCCGACGATCGATTTGCCGTCGAACAGGATGTCACCCGACGCCGGCCTCGTGAGCCCGGAGAGCGCACGCAAGGTGGTCGACTTGCCGGCGCCGTTGGCGCCGAGCAGCGTCACGACCTGCCCCTGCCCAACCTCGAGCGAAACGCCGCGCAGCGCCTCGATTTCGCCGTAGCGGACGATGAGATCGCGAATTTCGAGCAAGGCCATTCATTCACTTCCGAGATAGGCAGAGACGACGTCGGGATGGCGCAGCACCGCCATCGACTCGCCGTCCGCGATCCGGCGTCCGAAGTTGAGCACCGTGATGTGCTGGGCGGCCTCGGAGACCAGGGTCATGTCGTGGTCGATGATCAGGATGGTCAGGCCTTGCACGGCGATGCGCTTGAGCAGTTCGTGCAATTCGAGCTTCTCGGTCGAGTTGAGGCCTGCAGCCGGCTCGTCGAGCAGCAGCAGGGTCGGATTGGCCGCGAGCGCCCGCGCGATCTCGATCAGCCGCTGGTGACCATAGGAGAAACTCGAAATCAGTTCGTTGGCGCGGTTGCCGAGGCCGACGAAGGTGAGCGCCTCCATCGCGCGCTCGGTGAGCGCCGCATCCCTGCCCGACCCGATCATGGTATTGCCGGGCCGCTCGGCGCCGATCTCGACATTCTCCAGCGCCGTCATCGAGCGGAACAGGCGAATGTTCTGGAACGTGCGGCCGAGACCCGCCGCGGTGCGCTGATGCGGCGGCATGTTGCTGATGTCGGTGCCGTCGAGCACGACCTTGCCGGCGGTCGCCTTGTAGAGCCCGGAGAGCACGTTCAGCGTCGTGGTCTTCCCGGAGCCATTCGGCCCGATCAGCGCGTGCACGCCGCCGCGCCGGACCGCGATGTCGACGCCATCGACGGCCTTGAGCCCGCCGAAATGCTTGGAGAGCCCGGTGACCTCCAGCACGATATCACCGCCGGCCGTGGCGGGTCTCAGCTGCAGCGCGTTCATCGCGGGCAGCGCCTTGGTCTTGGCGCGCCAGCGCTCGAAACCACTGGCCATAAATCCCCAGATGCCGTCCGGCATGAAGCGGATGATGAGAATGACGAACAGGCCGTAGATCGCAAGATAAAGGCCGGGAATGCTTTTCAGGAAGCGCAGCCATTCCGGGATCAGGATCAGCAGACCCGTGCCGATGACAGACCCGATCGGCGAGGCCACGCCACCGAGCAGGGACATCGTCAGGAACACGATGGATTCGGCAAAGGAGAACTGGTCCGGGCTGACATAGGCGAATCCGCCCGCGAACAGTCCGCCGGCAAGCCCGCCGAGCACGGCGCAGATCGCGAAC
>Ga0207699_10000206_pt1 | contig 35327 bp, 30 predicted proteins | sample LARL51metaG_FD_184344 | JGI IMG/M metagenome (GOLD analysis project Ga0207699, IMG submission 184344) | Corn, switchgrass and miscanthus rhizosphere microbial communities from Kellogg Biological Station, Michigan, USA - LAR L5-1 metaG... | ecosystem: Host-associated > Plants > Roots >...
CTACATGCACGTCATGCGGGACGCGCTTTCGGTGCTCGATCATTTGTACATCGACCGCGCGCATCTCATTGGGCTGTCCATGGGCGGCTATACCGCGTTGCAGGTCGCGCTCAATCATCCTGGACGCGTACAGTCACTCGTTCTTGCTGGCACGGGGTCGGGGAGCGAGCGTTGGTATACTGAAGACTTTCACAAGCGCTCGCGGGATCTTGCCGTGCAATTCGAGAAAGTGGGCTCGGCCGCCGTGGCGCAAACCTACGGCCGGAGCGCCAGCCGCATCACCTTCGAGATCAAGGATCCGCGTGGCTTTGCCGAGTTTTCCCGCCAACTCGCCGAACACGATGCGCAAGGGTCGGCGCACATGTCGCGCGGATTCCAGGGCGCGCGTCCATCGCTCTACGATTTCGAAGCAGACATCCGGAAACTGGAGATGCCGGCATTGATTATTGTCGGTGACGAGGACGAGCGATGTATCGAGCCGGGCTTTTTTCTGAAGGAGACACTCAGCGCGTCCGGCCTGGCGATTCTGCCGAAGACCGGACACGCCGTTAACCTCGAGGAGCCCGACCTCTTCAACCAGCTGGTGGGTCATTTCCTCGCCCGGGCGGACAACGGCAACTGGTTACCGCGCGATCCGCGCACGCGCGGAATTAAGCCGCCGTAGCCTCTGGAACCTCGTCGCGCTTCCGCTCATTTTATCGAGGGCGAAACTGGTTAAGAGGAGCATTGCCGATGCTGAAATGGGCTCTGATTTTCCTCGTCATCGCCGTGATCGCGGGCATTTTCGGGTTCAGTGATGTTGAGGCGGCCTCGGCCACCATCGCGCAATGGCTGTTCGGGATATTCGTGGTGCTGTTCCTCGGCGCGTTAATCATTGGCCTGACCCTTGGCGCCAAACTCACGTCATAAGAGTAAATTTGCCGCGATAACTATGCCGGGACTTTCCGGGTACCTCCCGGAGCTTTCCGGATATGATCGCCACGGTTTTCAATTCAGGGTGTACTCATGCGTAAGATCGTATTGGGAGTCCTGGCGTTAGGGCTGTTTGTGTCGCTCGCGGGCGCGGCTAACGCCGCCGATACTTACCGCGGTTCGTCTGGCTGGCGTTCGCATCATGTCTGGTATGGCAGCGATTGCTGCCGTCGCGGCCAGCCCTTCGGTCCAGGCATTCGCGTCGCCGAGCAGGTCCCTTATTGCGGGGACTGCGACAATCTCATCGGCCCGAACTTCTTCCGTAACTCCCAGATCCGCTACATCGGCTACCTGCCATGGACGCGCGGCTGCGCGCTCGGCGGCTGCTATGGCAATTTCGCCGACTACGGTGGTTGCTATTGGCGCGAAACGCGCGTGCCGGACGGTTACGGCGGTTGGGTCGTCGAGAAGATCTGCAACTGAGCCGGGACGGCGTCGACGTCAGACGTCGACGCTCGCCGTCAGCGCATTGTCCTGGATAAATTGCCGGCGCGGCTCGACGAGGTCGCCCATCAATTGGTCGAAAAGCACATTGGCCTCATCGACTTCCTTGATGCGTACCTGCAGCAATGACCGCGCATTGGTATCGAGCGTGGTCTCCCACAACTGTTCCGGGTTCATCTCGCCCAGGCCTTTGTAACGCTGCAATGAAAGACCTTTGCGTCCGGCGCCGACCAGCGCTTCGAACAAGCCGACGGGCCCGTGGATCGCGATGGATTCATCCTTGCGACGAAGCATTGCGGGCGGCGTTGGCCGCGGAAACACCTGCTGCAGCGAAGGCGCAAACTCATCGAGCTTGCGTGCATCGGCTGAGCCGATCAGCGCCTGATCGATGACGGCGACTTCCTTGACGCCGCGGACCGTACGTTCGAAATGGAAGCCGTTCTCATCGAACGTGCCCTTCCAGCCACGTTCGGTTTCCTCTTCGAGGGCATCCAGCCGCTTGGCGATGTAGTCGGCCGCTGCCGCGCCCTTCTTTGCGTCGCTGGTGACGCCCGGATTGAGCACACCGGCGATCGCCGCCTGCTCGATCACCTTGCGATTGTAGCGGCTGTGCAGGCCGGCAAGGATGCTGCGGATCAAACGCGCGTCGTCGGTGAGTTTCCGCAGGTCTGCCCGCGAGCGTTCTTCGCCGGAAGCGAGACGAAGCACCGCGTCCTCCAAGCCCGCCGCGATCAGGTAGTCCTCGAGCGCGCGTTCGTCCTTGAGGTATTGCTCAGACTTTGCGCGGTTGACTTTGTAGAGTGGCGGCTGCGCAATGTAGATGTGTCCGCGCTTGATCAGCTCTTCCATCTGCCGGAAGAAAAAGGTCAATAGCAAAGTGCGGATGTGCGAGCCGTCCACGTCCGCGTCGGTCATGATGATGATCTTGTGGTAGCGCAGTTTGTCCGGGTTGAATTCGTCGCGTCCGATTCCTGTGCCGAGCGCTGTGATCAGCGTGCCGATTTCCTGGCTCGAAAGCATCTTGTCGAAGCGTGCGCGCTCGACATTGAGGATCTTGCCGCGAAGCGGTAGCACGGCCTGGAATTCCCGGTTGCGGCCCTGTTTGGCGGAGCCGCCGGCGCTGTCGCCCTCGACGATGAACAGTTCAGACTTGGCGGGGTCGCGCTCCTGACAGTCGGCGAGCTTCCCGGGCAGCGAGGAAATATCGAGCGCGCCCTTGCGACGGGTGAGTTCACGCGCCTTGCGTGCGGCTTCGCGCGCCGCGGCCGCTTCAACGACCTTGCCAACAATGACTCTCGCTTCCTGCGGGTGGATCTCGAACCAGTCCTGCAAAGCCTGGTTGATGACGTTTTCGACGACGGGACGCACTTCCGAGGAAACAAGCTTGTCTTTCGTCTGCGACGAGAATTTCGGGTCGGGCACCTTGCAGGAAAGAACCGCGGTCAGGCCTTCACGGCAATCGTCGCCCGTCAGCGCAACCTTTTCCTTGCGCGAAGAGCCGGCGGTTTCGGCATATTGAGTGATCTGACGCGTCAGCGCGCCGCGGAAGCCGGCGAGATGGGTCCCGCCGTCGCGCTGTGGAATGTTGTTGGTAAAGCAGAGCACGCTTTCGTGGTAGCCGTCATTCCACCACAGAGCGCATTCGACCGTGATGCCATCGCGCTCGACCTTGATCATGATGGGGGCCGGGATAAGCGAAGTCTTGTTGCGATCGAGAAACTTCACGAAGGCTTCGACGCCGCCCTCGTATTTCATTTCTTCGCGCTTTTCGACAGCATGCCGCTGGTCGGAAAGGACAATGGCGACGCCGGAATTCAGGAACGCGAGCTCGCGCAGGCGGTGCTCAAGCGTCGCGAAGTCGAACTCCACCATCGTGAACGTTTTCGGCGAGGGGAGGAATGTCACCTCGGTGCCACGTTGGTTTTTTGTGTCGCCCTTTGCCTTCAGCGGAGCCTTCGCGACACCGTCGCGGAACTCCATGAAGTGTTCCTTGCCGTCGCGCCAGATCGTGAGCTTCAGCCAGGTTGAAAGCGCATTGACGACCGATACGCCCACACCGTGCAACCCGCCGGAAACCTTGTAGGCGTTCTGGTCGAATTTTCCGCCGGCGTGCAGCTGGGTCATGATGACCTCAGCCGCCGATACGCCTTCGCCTTTGTGAATATCGGTTGGAATGCCACGCCCGTTGTCACGCACGGTGCACGAGCCATCAGGGTTGAGTGTCACCGCAACTTCGGTGGCGAAACCGGCCAAGGCCTCGTCGATGGCATTGTCCACCGCCTCGTAGACCATGTGATGGAGGCCGGATCCGTCGTCGGTGTCACCGATATACATGCCCGGCCGCTTGCGCACGGCATCCAGGCCTTTGAGGACCTTGATCGACTCGGCGTCATAGTCGGACGGGTTTTTGCGGGCTGGTTCAGCCATTAGGGACACCCTCGAATCGGGTGAAAAAATGAGTCGGAATGAGAGGTTGGTCTGACACGAAACGGGGGTCACGTACAGGGCAAAGTCAGTTGCTATAATATGTTGATCTAGCAGCGTTTTTTAAAGGGGTGCGGTCTCAAAATCCCCACTTTTTTCACCCCGTTTTTGCGCCGAATCAGCGCCCGCTGGGCGAGGGGTTTCCGGCCCGTCTTCGCGCTCAAAGAAAGGGGAAAAATCAGCCCGGCGATTTTCGCTTCGGCGACAGCTCGTGCGCCGAGCGATCGGGTCGCCGCAGGTGATGGAACCGCGGCTCGTAAGGAGGGATCGGTGTGCTGAATGCCGCGAGGCCAGCGGCCAGAATCTCAACGCGCTCAAGGTCCGCATGCGTTCTGTCGAACGCGCGACTGAGTTCGCTCTTCACTCGATCAATTGCCGCTTCCGAACTCATGACAGCCCCTGACGTGCCTATACACAGATAAAGGCGAACGCTCGGTGATGGTTCCTGTTATCGAAAATTTGATCTAGTTGCGATTAACGAAATGTGAGGGGCTAGTTCTGGAACCGCTTCCCTGCCGGTTCCACTACGCCGTTGCGAACAACGAACACCTGCGCGCGCCCGATAATGTCACCGAACGCGGCCGGATCCGCTCCGGTCATCCAGACTTGCGCGCCCAGTGAGGACAATGCGTCGTAGAGCGCGGCTCGTCGCGCCGGGTCGAGATGCGCCACGACTTCGTCAAGCAACAGCAGCGGTGCAAAGCCAGTCATCTGCTTGATCAAACCGGCATGGGCGAGCACGAGGCGAATGAGCAGCGCTTTCTGTTCGCCCGTTGAGGCATCGGCGGCGGGAATGCTTTTGGAGGCGTGACGCACGGCAAGATCCGACAAATGCGGCCCATCGAGAGTTCGTCCCGCCGCGGCGTCGCGCGCGCGATTGTCCTTCAGCAGCGTGCGATAACGGTCCTCGATCTCGATCGCGCTGTGATTGGGCAATAGCTGCTCCATCCAGCCCTGCAATTCTATTTCCGCCTGCGGAAATTCCGGCGCCTGTGCCCGTGCGGCGGCAAGCGTGGCCGACAGGCGAGTGACGGTTTCCGCCCGCCCCGCGGCAACCGCCACGGCGACCTCGGCGGTTTCATGCTCGATCGCGTCAAGCCAATGCGAGTCGCCGGGAGAATCCTCCAGGAGGCGGTTGCGTGAACGCAGCGAACGCTCGAGAGCCGCGACCCGGCTCGAATGCTGCGCGTCGACTGCGAGAACCAGCCGGTCGAGGAAACGACGCCGCTCGGAAGCGGGACCATTGAAGAGCGGATCCATGGCCGGTGTCAGCCAGACGACGCGCAGGTGATCGGCAAACGCGGTCGCCGATCCGACGCTTTCGCGGTCGATGCGACAGCGGCGCGCGGGCGTAGCTTCATCGTTGGCGGGCGGTTCGATGCCGGTGCCCAGCGTTGCAAGTCCGAGCATGCCTTCGATTTCAGCGGAGACGGCCCATGCACCGTCGCCCTCGGTGAAAGCCAATTCTTCCATTGTCGCACGGCGCAATCCGCGCCCCGGCGCAAGAAGAGAAATTGCCTCGATCAGATTGGTTTTCCCGGCGCCATTGGCGCCTGTCAGCACCACCGGCCCGGCGCGGTCGAGCGCAACCTGCGCGGCGTGATAGCTGCGGAAGTTGGTCAGTGTCAGACGTCGAATAAAGGCGGCGGTCATTGATACTCGTTAGGCCCGCGCCGGATATCAGTGTCGGGCAGTGCGCAATATCAAAGACGCCGATGGCCGGGACAAGCCCGGCCATCGAAATGCAAACGCGCCTTGCCGGCTAAACCCGCATCGGCATCAACACGTAGAGCGCGCCTTTTGCGTCCTTGTCCTGGATCAAGGTCGGCGAACCTGGGTCGGCGAGCTTGAGTACGGCGACTTCGCCCTCGATCTGGGCGGCAATGTCGAGCAGGTAGCGCGAATTGAAACCGATATCGAGCGGGTCCGCAGCATACTCGACTTCGATCTCTTCCGTCGCGCTGCCGGAGTCGGGGTTGGTTACCGACAGCACAAGACGCCCGCCGGTGATGGATAACTTGACCGCCCGTCCGCGCTCGCTCGACACCGTCGAGACGCGATCGACGGCGGCTTCGAAGTCCTTCTTGTCGACGACCAGACTCTTGTCATTGTTGACCGGAATCACCCGCGCGTAATCGGGGAAAGTGCCATCGATCAGCTTCGACGTGAGCACCACATTGCCGATGGTGAAGCGGATCTTCCCGGTGGAAAGCTCGATCGCGACGTCTCCTTCGCCGGTCTCGATCAGGCGCTGGACCTCGCCGACTGCTTTGCGCGGCACGATGATGCCGGGCATTCCCGCGGCGCCTTGCGGCAGAGGCAGATCCACCTGGGCAAGGCGGTGTCCATCGGTTGCCACCGCGCGCAAGGTCGGAGACTTCGCGGTGCCTGCGGTGTGCAGATAGATGCCGTTGAGGTAGTAGCGCGTTTCCTCGGTCGAAATCGCAAATTGAGTCTTGTCGATCAGGCGTTTGAGATCGGCGGCGGCGAGCTTGAAGGAATGGCTCATGTCGCCAGCGGCGAGGTCGGGGAAATCGCTTTCCGGCAGTGTCTGCAACGTGAAGCGTGAACGACCCGCGCGCAATGAAAGCACGGCGCGGTCACCCGATCCTTCGAGCACGATCTGCGCTCCGTCGGGCAGCTTGCGCACGATGTCGTAGAACATGTGCGCCGGCACGGTCGTCGAACCGCCGGGGGAGACCTCGGCCGCTGTCGAGTCGGTCACTTCCAGATCGAGATCTGTCGCTTTCAGACTCAACTTGCCGCGGTCGGCCTTCACCAGGACGTTGGCGAGAATTGGAATGGTATTGCGTCGCTCGACCACGCGATGGACGTGGCCCAGCGACTTCAAAAGTTCTGCACGCTCTACGGTAACTTTCATGAAAATCCCGCTCCGGCGCCCTCGAAACGACCCCTGAAACCAGGCGCAACGGCAAGCCGGCGCTCGCGGAATGCGAAGCCGGGGAGCAAAGGTGGCGAAAGCGCGCGTTTTTCGCAAGGGCGCGTTTGAGGCGCGGTGGCATATCCCCAGGCGTCCACACCCTCCACACAGCAAAAAGGCCCCGCCCGAACCGTGGACGGGGCCTTTTCTCCGATTGTAGGCGCCAGCCTATTCCTGCAATTGCCGTTTCAGAATCTCGATTTCCTCCGCAAGGGCCATGTCGTTGCCGACCAAGCCTTCGATCTTGCGCACCGCATGGAGGACTGTCGTGTGATCGCGTCCGCCGAAACGCCGGCCGATCTCCGGCAGCGACCGCAAGGTGAGGGTCTTTGCGAGGTACATCGCGACCTGTCGCGGCCGCACGACATTCGCGGTGCGTCGCGACGACAGCAGGTCGGAACGGCTCACATTATATTGGCGCGCCACGACCCGTTGGATGTCCTCGATCTTGACCCGCTTCGGTTCCTGCGGACGGATCAGGTCGCGCACCTCGCGTTCGGCCATTTCGAGCGTCACGGCATGACCGGTGAGCTTGTTATGGGCGAGCAGGCGATTGAGCGCACCTTCGAGATCGCGGCCATTGTGGGTGACGGTCTTCGCAATATAGCCAAGCACCGGCAGGGGCACGTCGAAGGCCGGGTGATGCGCGCGCGCAGCCAGAACGCGCGCCTTGAGAATTTCAAATCGCAGCTCTTCGCCGAGCGGCCCCATCTCGACGACCAATCCGCCGGCGAGCCGAGAGCGAACGCGATCATCGAGGCTCTCGAGATCGGACGGCGGGCGATCGGAGGCGATGACCACCTGACGACCGGCGTCGATCAGCGCGTTGAGCGTATGGCAGAACTCCGCCTGGGTCGATTTGCCTTGCAGGAACTGCAGGTCGTCGATCACCAGAACGCCGATTCCACGCAGGGCTTCCTTGAAGGCGAGGGCGGTCTGCGTGCGCAGCGCGGAAACAAAGCCGTACATGAACTTCTCGGCCGTAAGGTAGAGCACCTTCCGCTCACCCGCTGCGTTGCCGGACCAGGTCACGGCCTGCAACAGATGCGTCTTGCCGAGGCCCACGCCCGAATGGATGTAAAGCGGATTGAACATCACCGGGTCGCCACGCTTGGCGCTTGCGACCTGTTTCGCGGCGGCATGGGCAAGGGTGTTGGAACGGCCGACGACAAAGGAATCGAATGTCAGGCGCGGGTCGAGCGGTGACCCGCCGAGCGCTTCATGCACGCTCGGGTCGCCCGCCATCAGCGGCCGGCCGTTTCCATTGCCATTCGCATAGCGCGTGCCCATGTCGCCGACGCCAACGTCGGGCTTAATCTTGGGCAACATCGCGGACTTCAGGACTGCCGAGCGTACGATCAACTCGACGCGGGTGACCTTGTTGTCCTGGGCCTGCCAGCAGGCCAGAACGCGTTCGGCATAATGCGATTGAATCCAGCTTTTGAGGAAGCGGGTCGGCACTGACAGGCGTACCGCACCCTCCTCGATCGCTTCCAGGTCCATGCGCGCGAACCAGCTCGAATAGACGTCGTCACCGACCTCTGCGCGCAAGCGTTCTTTGACCCGCGACCAGCTTTCTTGCTCCCCGTTCGACATTAATTTGTTCTCGATCCAATTTATAAGGTTGCGCGGACTCGGTTACTCCGGCCTGACAGCACACTGCCAACACGCCGGCAACGGGACGCAACAACACTCGCTTGATGATCTGGAGATGCGTTCTCCACCGCAGTAGCAAGGTCCGGCGGGGCGCATCGACGAAAAGTCGAGGAGCGTTGCGCCTTCAGCCCACGGGTGGCGGAGTAGCGCCTCGGGTTCCGACCGCGAAAGCGGACGCCGTACGGGACGTGTGACGGCTCAAATCGACGATGTATGACAACGAAGCTGACCGACCGGAAACACGGGTCTCAGCGACACATGAACATGTATTGGACGACACCCATCCGACGCCAGAAAAATTGGTCGCCGACACTGTCCCTGCGCCTGTCATGACATCACCCCTCGAATGACTTCGGGCTTCCGCCCTGTGGTTTTGTTTTTACGTCTATCGGTGCAGGCCGTTTTTTAAACTTGAGTGCTGCAACCGAACTCACTCTTAAATCGAATATTGCTCCAACGCTTTGACGCAACCGACCAGACACTTACGACGGGCAAACCAAAGGCGTTCTCATCCACTGATGAGCGTGAAGTGGAACCTTGTTTCTGAGCGCGCGCGTAGAATTCCCGTGCGTGTTTTTGAAGATACACGAGCGAAGGTCGGTCGCAATGAAATTTGCGCACGGGGCGGTAAGCGAAACCACAATTCAAGCAGGTGTGGCGGTAACGCCACTCTTCCGCTTGACCCAACGTGTTGGAGTCTCGCGAATTTTCGACGCTGAAAAACTCTATTGGAGACGCTAAAACGCCAAAATAATTTAGAAATTACCGGTTGCCAAAAAAGCCTGTCACATATGCGTTTTTCGGGTCCCTGAAACGCTTTCCTGTTAAGTCTTTATCTTCCCGGAAAAAAATCTGTTCGAATTTTTGGGTAACTCCCACTTTGAAAAGCCCGTTGCTACCGACGTCGACGGGTGATGGGAGGAGAATTCGATCAATAATTCCGCGGCGAGCAAATTTCTCTGACGCCGCGATGACGATTTGACTACATCGATACTCCGACCGAACGTTAAATGTCGGCTCGGTGCATGTCTTTATACATGTATTCTCAGCAGAATATTCCGAGATACATAAATTCTAAGGAAAAAATCTCAGTGCGCTGATATCGCCGACGCTACTTGCCGAGTTTCGCAATGCGATGGGCGAGACGCGAAACTTTCCGGCTGGCATTGCGCTTGTGAACGACGCCGCGCTGCGCCGCGCGCATGATCGCCGGTTCAGCCGCCTTGAACGCAGCCAGGGCCGCGTTGCGATCACCGCTTTGGATCGCTTCTTCGACCTTGCGCATCGAATTCCGCAACATCGCGCGGCGACCTTTGTTCACTTCGGTGCGGCGCGCGATCACGCGCGTGGCTTTGCGGGCTGACTTCGTATTGGCCATCACTCTCTCATTCGCAGCTGGTGCTTCCGGCGGATGCGCGCGAAAGCAACTAAGATTTACAAGAAGTTAGGGGCGGTGACACCGGTCGCCGCCAAGGCTGAGGCTTATAGAGAGCCGACACGCGGGCGTCAACGTCCGCGATGGCCTGTCTCAGGCCACGCGCTTGGCGCGCACCGCATCGTGCCCGGCGATGACCGATGCTCGATCGGCAGCGGAGAACGGCGCCAGCGGAGGTCTCACCCGCGACAAGCTCGGCTCGCCATGAATATGAGCGAGCAGCGCCTTCACGCCTGGGACCAGGGCCTTGCCGTCGAACAGCTTGCGGATCGTGACAGCCGCGTCGAGCGCGGTCGTATCGCCCTGGCTCCAGGCCCGTGCGCAAAGATCGGCATTGAGATTGGCGGTCGCGGAGATGCATCCGGCGAAGTCGCCACGCCGCGCCTCGAGCAGACAGGCTTCGGTCGAAGGGAATACCGCAAAGCTCTTCGAGATGGCCGCGGCCGAGCGGGCATAGGCCATGTCGCCGGAGGAATCCTTCAGCCCCACGATGCGGGAGGAGAATGAATCGAGCAGCCGCCGGATCAGCGCCACATGCCATGGCAGGCCGGACATGGCCGGGAAATGATAGAGATAGATCGGGATCGGCCTTTGCTCGGTGGCCTTCACCAGGCTTTCGATATAGGCGACCAATCCGTCGTCGGGTACGCCCTTGTAGTAAAATGGCGGCAGCACCAGCGCGCCACCGAAGCCGAGCTCGGCCGCGTGACGCGTGAGCGCAACGGCATCGGTGACGGAAGCAGCGCCGGTGCCGACCATCAGTCGGTGCATCGGCAGGCCATTCTCCTTGTAGGCGCCCATCACGCCTTTGCGTTCGTCGACAGAAAATGACGTCGCCTCGCCGGTCGTGCCGAGCACGTTGAGCCCGTCACAGCCATTGTCCAGCAGGTAGCGTGCGAGATTGACGGCGCGTTTGAGGTCGGGCGCACCGGTTTCATCGATCGGTGTGGCGATGGCGGCGATTACGCCGGACAGGGGTTTGCTCAACGGTGTCTCCGTATCGGTGTATCTGTTGGCCTAGCCGCTCACATTATACGCGGCAAGCGCGGCCATGTTGACCAGCTGGCTGTCCTTGGCGCCGAGTTGCACGATCTGCACGGGGCGATCAAGCCCGACCAGCAGCGGGCCGATGACCATCGCGCCGCCGAGTTCCTGCAGCATCTTCGTCGAGATCGAGGCCGAGTGAAACGCCGGCATGACCAGCACGTTGGCGGGTCCGGAAAGCCGGCAGAACGGATAGGCGGTCATGAGCTCCGGGTTGAGCGCCACGTCGGCGGCCATCTCGCCGTCATATTCAAAATCGACGCGCTTGCTGTCGAGAATCTTCACGGCCTCCATGACACGCGCGGAACGCTCGCCCTGCGGATGACCGAAAGTCGAGAACGCGAGCAGCGCGAGGCGGGGCTCGTAGCCGAGCCGGCGGGCAACGCCGGCAGCTTCGATGGCGATATCGGCGATCTCGTTTGCGGCGGGCATTTCTGTGACGGCAGTGTCGGCCACAAGAACGGTGCGCCCGCGCGCCACGACCACCGACACGCCGATCACCCGGTGGCCCGGCTTGGGATCGATGACGTGACGAACGTCTTCCAGCGCGACCGAGAAGTTGCGGGTGACGCCGGTCACCATCGCATCGGCGTCGCCAAGCGCCACCATGCACGCGGCGAAATGGTTACGGTCCTGATTGACCAACCGCTGGCAGTCGCGCACGAGGTATCCGCGCCGCTGCAGCCGCTCATAGAGGTAGTTGATGTACGACGCGTTGCGCGTCGACAGGCGTGCGTTGACGATTTCGATCCCTTCGCCGAGTTCGATTCCGTTCTCGTCGGCGGATTGGTGCACGCGATCCTCGCGCCCGACCAGGAGCGCCGTGCCCAATCCCTGGTGCACGAAACTCGCCGCGGCGCGGATCACTTGCTCTTCTTCGCCTTCGGCGAAGACGACGCGTTTGGGCTGGCGGCGCAGCCGGTCGAACACATGCACGAGAGTGCCGGCGACTGGATCGCGCCGTGCGTTCAACTGATGGCGATATGCCTCCATGTCGACAATCGGCTTGCGCGCGACGCCGGTATCCATGGCGGCCTGCGCCACCGCGGGGGGGACGAATGAGATCAGCCGTGGATCGAACGGCACCGGAATAATGTAGTCGGGTCCGAACTTCGGCCGCGCACCGTATGCGCTGGCGACTTCGTCGGGCACGTCCTCGCGCGCGAGCTCGGCGAGGGCGCGCGCTGCGGCGATTTTCATTTCCATATTGATGGCGGAGGCGCGCACATCGAGCGCGCCGCGGAAGATGTATGGGAAGCCGAGCACATTGTTGATCTGGTTCGGATAGTCGGAGCGGCCCGTAGCCATGATGGCATCGTCGCGCACGGCGGCGACTTCCTCGGCCGTGATCTCCGGATCCGGATTGGCCATGGCGAAGATGATCGGCTTCGGCGCCATCTTCTTCACCATCTCCTGCGTCACCGCACCCTTGACCGAGAGGCCGAAGAAGACGTCGGCGCCATCGAGCGCCTCGGCGAGCGTACGCGCGGAAGTTTTTATGGCATAGCCTGACTTCCACTGGTTCATCCCTTCCTTGCGACCCTGGTAGATGACGCCTTTGGTGTCGCAGAGGATCAGGTTCTCTGGCTTGAAGCCGATCGCCTTGAGGAGTTCGAGGGACGCTATCCCGGCCGCGCCCGCGCCGTTGCAGACCAGCTTGGTGGTCGGGATCTCGCGGCCGGTCAGGTCGAGCGCATTGAGCAGACCGGCGGCGGCGATGATGGCGGTTCCGTGCTGATCATCGTGAAAGACCGGGATGTCCATGAGCTCGCGCAGACGCTGCTCGATCACGAAGCATTCGGGCGCCTTGATGTCTTCGAGATTGATACCGCCCCAGCCTTTGCCCAGGAGCTTCACGCAATTGATGATCTCGTCGGGATCCTCGGAGGAAACCTCGAGATCGATTGAATCGATATCGGCAAAGCGCTTGAACAGAACGGCCTTGCCTTCCATGACCGGCTTCGCCGCGAGCGCGCCACGATTGCCGAGCCCGAGGATCGCGGTTCCGTTGGTGATGACGGCAACGAAATTGCCTTTGGTCGTGTAGTCGTAGGCGCGCGACTCATCCTCGGCGATCGCAAGAACCGGCACCGCCACGCCCGGCGAATAGGCAAGCGACAGGTCGCGCTGGGTCGCCATTGGCTTGGTGGCAATGACTTCGAGCTTGCCCGGCCGGCCAACGCTGTGAAATTGCAGGGCTTCCTGATCAGTAAAGGTCGGCCGGGTGCGGCCGGGGGGCTTGGCGGGCATTGATACTCCATGTACGCGACCGGATTGCCCGGGTATTCGACGTTAGCGGATGCAACCGCAATGACTCAAGAGAAGGCAATTACCGCTAAGGTACAGTTGAATGAAAAAGAGGCGCGGGTTAATCGGTGCCCCCTGCGTACGAATGATTCTATGATCGGCGGGCCATGATCCGTTTCCTCCTCCGCTTTATCGGTCTGATCTGCCTGGCTGCAGGCTTTATCCTGCTGATCTATGACGGCACGAAGTCGATTGCCGGCAACAGGCTCTTCCTCACCAGCGTCCGGACGCTGTGGGAGCTGATCAATGCCGGCAGCCTCGCAAAACTTGAGCCGGCCATTCAGTCCTATGCCGGCGGCTTGCTCTGGGACCCGGTGATGGTGACCATTCTGGCGGCACCAAGCTGGGGCATCCTGGGTGGCCTGGGCATCGTCTTCCTTCTGCTCGGCCGCAAGAAAAAGCCTTTGATCGGCTACGCGCGGTCTTGAGGTGGGCGGGTAACGGCTGACTTTCGGAGACGTGATCGCTCCAAGCCGTTTCGGCTGGCCATCGGGCGACATATATTACGTCCAACGATTGCAGGAGAACCAAGCATGTTCGGCTTCAAGAAAGTTGCCATGCCTACGCCTGGCGAGGCGTTAGCGGGACGCGCCACGCCGATCCGCACCGCCAGCGAGCATTTCATCAATCATCATCCACTCAAGGGGCCCTATCCGCAGGGCTTCGAGATGGCGATGTTCGGTCTCGGCTGTTTTTGGGGCGCGGAGCGAAAGTTCTGGGAATTGGGCGACGGAGTTTATGTCACCGCCGTCGGCTACGCCGGTGGAATGACGCCAAACCCGACCTACGAAGAAGTCTGCTCGGGTCGCACCGGCCACAATGAGGTGGTGCTGGTCGTCTATGATCCGAAGAAGATTTCCTATGAGGCACTGCTGAAGACCTTCTGGGAAAACCACGACCCGACGCAAGGCATGCGGCAGGGTAACGACATCGGCACCCAGTATCGCTCCGGCATCTATACCTACGGTGCCGCCCAACGTCAGGCGGCCGAGGCATCGAAAGCGATGTACGAGCAGGAACTGAAAAAGAAGCGCTACGGCGCGATCACCACCGAGGTCGTCGATGCGCCCGAGTTCTATTTCGCCGAAGATTATCACCAGCAGTATCTGGCAAAGAATCCATTCGGCTATTGTGGGCTCGGCGGTACGGGAGTGTCTTGCCCGATCGGCACCGGCGCCAAGCTGACGCAAGGCGCGCCGGCCTGATTTCCTGGCGATAAAAAAAGCTGGTCCCCGCGCGAGCGGGGACCAGTTTGTTTGTGGATGCTTGCGTGCCGCCTACGGCGGATCGATTTTTATTTCTTCATGTGCTTAGCGAGAAATTCCTGCGTCCGCTTCCAGGCGAGATCGCCGGCTTCCTTGCGGTAGCTCGCGCGCTCGTCGCAGTAGAAGCCGTGCGGCGCGTCCGGATAAGTGTAGGTTTCCGCCTGCGGCTGTTTCTTCTTGATCTCGTCGACGACCGACATCGGAATGCCGTCGTCCTTTTCGCCGAAATGCATCTGCAGCGGGCATTTAGGTTTCTCATCGGCGAACTTGCCGATCATGCCGCCGTAAAAGGCAACCGCCGCGGAAAATCCGGGGATCCTGCAGGCGGCGAGGAATGCGGCGGTACCGCCCATGCAGAAGCCGATGACACCGAGCGGCCCCACGCCTTTGAGATCGCCTTGCGCGGCGACGACGTCGGCCATCATGTGATCCCAATTGAGATTGCCGAGATAGCTGCGCGCGTGTGCGATTTCGTCTGGGGTGTAGCCGCTTTCGAAATTGCGCACGAAACGGTCGAACACCGCCGGCGCCACAGCCACATAGCCGAGCGCCGCAAGCCGGTCGCATACCGCGCGAATGTGATGGTTGACCCCGAAAATCTCCTGCACCACGACCATACCGCCCTTCGGCGTTCCGGCCGGATCGGCGCGATAGGCGCCGAGCGAGTGCTTGTCAGTGGCGGTCAAAGTGAACTGCTTACCCAAAGGGAACCTCCCGTAATTTTTTGCGACGAAATAGTCGGCCGGGCTTTTAGCATGGCCGCCTTGCCCCGTCATTCGGGGTCGCCCCCTCAGGCAAACACCTCGGCCAGCAGTTCATATGATCGTTTGCGCGCGGTGTGATCGAACAGCATGCTCGTGATCATCAACTCATCAGCCTTTGTCCTCTCGATCAGCGGCATAAGCCTCGCCTTCAACGTCGCCGGCGAGCCGACCGCGACCCGCTCTCGGTTACGCGCAATGCGCGCGCGATCGATCGGCGTGTAGTCGTAGGCTGCGGCTTCGTCCGGAGAGGACAGCGGCTGAAATTCGCCCTTGGCCCGGCGCACGAAATTGAGGTCGACCGTTGTTGCGAGCCGTTCGGCTTCTGTGTCGGTATCCGCGCACACCACATGCGTCGCGAGGATCGCGAAGGGCTTCTCGTGCGATACCGATGGCTTGAAGCTGTCCCGATAAAGCCGCATGGCTTCCGCCGCATCAAAATCGGCGAAATGATGCGCGAAGGAAAACGCCGCGCCGATGTGTCCCGCAAGCTGGGCGCTGTAGTCGGAGGAGCCAAGCAGATAGATCGGCGGCAGCGGCACATCGGATGGCATCGCGCGCACGTTGTGAAACGGATGGCCGGACGGAAAGCCGCGGGTTTCCAGCAGCATCAATTCGTTGAAGCGTTCGAGGAAATCATCCTCTTCGCTAATGCCCTGGCGGCGGCGCAGCGCGTACGACGTTGCCGGGTCGGTGCCCGGCGCGCGGCCCAGCCCGAGGTCGATGCGCCCGGGAAAAAGCGCCTCAAGCACCTTGAACCGCTCGGCCACCATCAAGGGCGCGTGGTTCGGCAACATCACGCCGCCGGAGCCGACGCGCAGGTTTTTCGTCACCGCCGCAATCTGGCCGATCATGATATCTGGGGCCGAACTGGCGATGGCCGGGAGATTATGATGTTCGGCGACCCAGTAGCGCCTGTAGCCCAGGCCGTCGGCATGTCGCGCAAGGTCGAGCGAATTGCGCAGGGCCTGTGCGGCCGTGGAATTCGCGGAAACCGGGGAAAGATCGAGGATGGATAAAGGGACCATGCGAAGAAGCTCACACTAACATGTGAGCGCCGTCTTTTCGCCCGCATGATCCGGCGTATGATACCCCAACCCCCCGGGAGCGCATCGATGGCGTCGTTGATCGAATGGAAGGTGCCGCAGGCGTCGCAACCACGCGCGGAGGACTATCCCTACGATCTTGAGCGCGCTCTCTCGTCGGTGGTCGGCCTGCATTCCATTGTGCCGTCGGATGCCTTCACGGCGGACACGTTGGGCGCCGAGCGCGCCGGGAACGGCGTATTGATCGACGATGGCGTCGTGCTCACCATCGGGTATCTGATCACTGAAGCCGAAACCGTCTGGCTGCATCTGAGCGACGGGCGCGTGGTGCAGGGCCATCCGCTCGGCTTTGATCAAGAGACTGGCTTTGGGTTGGTGCAGGCTCTTGGCAAGATCGATTTTCCTTCGCTCGAAATTGGCTCATCAAAAGCGGTGGAGGTCGGCGAGCGCGTCGTCGTCGGCGGCGCCGGCGGCCGAACCCGGTCGCTCGCTGGGCGCATCGCGGCGAAACAGGAATTCGCCGGGTATTGGGAATACGTCCTCGACGAAGCGATTTTCACCTATCCCGCTCACCCGAACTGGGGCGGCACCGCGCTGATCTCGTCCGCCGGCAAACTGATCGGGATCGGCTCGCTGCAGCTCGAGCGCGCGCGTGAAGGCAAGAACGAATATCTCAATATGGTCGTGCCGATCGATCTCCTGTCGCCGGTTCTTGAGGACATCCGCAAATTCGGCCGCGTCAATCGTCCGGTGCGGCCGTGGCTCGGGCTTTATTCGACCGAGATCGAGGACAAGATCGTGGTGGTCGGCATTGCGCCGAAGGGGCCCGCTGCGCGCGCCGAGATCAAGACCGGCGATGTCGTGGTCGCGGTCAAGGGCGACCGGGTTTCGACGCTCGCCAGCTTCTATCGCAAGGTCTGGGCGCTCGGAGACGCCGGCGCCGAAGTCCCGCTCACGCTCTATCGAGAAGGCGTCACCTTCGACGTGCGGGTGAATTCATCCGACCGCGCGAAATTCCTCAAGGGGCCGCGGCTGCACTAGGCGGCGCTCAAGCTTCCTCGATCTTGTCGACGCGGTCCGGATAGAACGCGAGATACTCCTTGATCTGCGACATCGCCGGGAAGGGTTGCTCGTAGCTCCACACGGCGTTCGCCGCCGTACGACCATCGGCAACGATGCTGAAGTAGCTTGCATCGCCTTTATAGGGACAATGCGTGTGGTGGTCGGTCGCTTGCAGCGCGCTCATGTCCGCATCGCTGCGCGGAATGTAAAGCACCGGCTTGTAGCTCGCTTCCGCCAATCGCAGCGCCTGCGTGGTGTCGGCGATCACGCGGCCGGCAAAGGTGACGCGCACGCGTCCGCCGTTTCGGCTGATGGTAATGGGATGATCGGGGCCGGGGAGTTTCATGCCTGTCGCCGCCTTGTTCATGGCCTTGGACCTCGTTCATGGATAATTCGCGGTAAACATATCGCGCCCGCATCATTTAGGTGCCGGATTTCGCGCTCGCCAGCGCGGATTGCGAAAAGTTGAACGATTGCCTCAACCGAAGAACAGAAACTTCGACCTAAATTGCCTGCGTTACCGACAAGAACGGTCCCGCAGGTTCATGGCCAACAAGACAATCGAAAAGATGCTCCAGGGTCTCAATATCCTGGTGGTCGATGACAACGCCTATATGCGTCGGTTGACGCGCATGATGCTCACGAACCTTGGCGCGAAATCGGTGCTCGAGGCGCCGGACGGGCTCGCGGCGCTCGAAGCCATTCGCGCCGCCGACCCCGATGTCATGTTGCTCGATTGGGACATGCCGGTACTCAACGGGATTGAGGTGCTTCGCATTGTTCGTTCGCCCGGCGTTTTCCCGCGTCCGAATTTGCCGGTCATCATGCTCACCACGCGCGCAAAACGCAGCTACGTGAATGAAGCCCTGCGCGCGGGCGCCAACGAATTCCTACTCAAGCCGACATCGCCCAAGGCGCTTTGCGATCGTCTGATGTCGATCGTGTTCAAGCCGAGGCCGATGGTGAAGGTCGGCACGTTTTACGTGCCGCAGCCGCGACGAACAGCGGCGACACGCGAGGCCACGCAAGCCGGCTGAAACAAACTTGGTTGGCCGAGGAACGAGGCGATGGCGCGCCCGAGACGATTCGAACGTCCGACCTTTGCCTTCGGAGGGCAACGCTCTATCCAGCTGAGCTACGGGCGCGCGTAAACCCTCAATAGACGAAAGCCCACCAAGCGGCAACGGCCGGTATTTGCGGCACTTTTGGCCGCGCCGCGGCCAGCTTTCTGTGGTTAAGCCCGCGGTTCGGGCCGCTCGCAGCTATGCGCCTTTGAGCGAATCCCCTAGTGCTGTGGGGGTTCGCGCATTATGCGCGCTCCCAAGGAGTTTCTCTATGACAGCAGCCGCTCCATCCAAGCCGAAGGCTGGCAAGCCGGTCACCACCAAGCATCTGGCCGCCGCCCTCGCTGAGCAACATCAGCTCACCAAGAAGCAGGGTCTCGAAATGATGGAAGACCTGATCGGCATGATCACCAAGCACCTGAAAAAAGGCGAGCGGGTGAAGATCGCGGGCCTCGGTATCCTGATCGTGCGCAAGCGCGCCGCCCGCATGGGCCGCAACCCGATGACCGGGGAAGCGATCAAGATCAAGGCCAGCAAGAAAGTGGCGTTCCGCGCCGCCAAAGACTTGAAGATGGCGATCTAGCCTCACGTTTTCGAAAGCTTGCAAAGCCCCGCCGCTCGTCGGCGGGGTTTTTATTTTGCAGGCGCCGATGGCGGCCGCTGGGAACGCGATTGAACCAAGCCCGATACCGCCGATACCACGGGGCGTTGGCGCCCCAACCGTCTGGCGGTCTATAATGGGGCAAAGAGCCAAAGGGAGGCTTCATGTCGCAAGTGGCCGAGAAGCGCGGTGGTATGCCCGCAATGCTGAAAGACGCAGCGTTCGTGTGGGAAGACCCGCTCGATCTTGAAGGCGAGCTTTCCGAAGAAGAGCGCATGGTGCGCGACACCGCGCGCGGGTTTTCGCAAAGTTACCTCGCCCCACGTGTGGTGGAAGCCTATCGCGACGAAAAATACGATGCGGGCCTGTTGCCGGAGATGGGCAAGCTCGGCTTGCTCGGCCCAACCATTCCTGAAGAGTACGGCGGTGCAGGTCTTGGCTATGTCGCCTACGGACTGATCACGCGCGAGCTCGAACGCGTCGATTCCGGTTACCGCTCCTCGATGTCGGTGCAGTCGTCGCTGGTCATGTATCCGATCTATGCCTACGGCACCGAAGCGCAGCGGCGAAAATATCTGCCGAAGCTCGCGACCGGCGAGATCATCGGCTGCTTCGGGCTGACCGAGCCCGATCACGGATCCGATCCCGGTTCGATGGTCACGCGCGCCGAGAAGGTTTCAGGCGGCTACAAGCTCAATGGCGCGAAGACCTGGATCTCCAACGCGCCGGTCGCGCATGTCGCGGTGGTCTGGGCGAAGCTCGACAATGTCATTCGCGGCTTCCTGGTGGAGCGCGGCACCAAAGGTTTCTCCACGCCGAAGATCGAGGGCAAGTTGTCGCTGCGCGCGTCGATTACCGGCGAGATCGTGCTGGAAGATTGCCTGGTGCCGGAAGAGAACCTGCTGCCGAACGTGAAAGGCCTCGCCGGCCCGTTCGGCTGCCTCAACAATGCCCGCTTCGGCATTTCCTGGGGCGCGATGGGCGCGGCGGAATTCTGCTGGCATCGCGCGCGTCAATACGTGCTCGAGCGCAAGCAGTTCGGTCGTCCGCTCGCCGCCAATCAACTGGTGCAGAAGAAGCTTGCCGACATGCAGACCGAAATCGCCATCGGCCTGCAGGGCGCATTGCGGCTTGGGCGTATGCTCGAAGCAGGCAAGGCATCGCCACCGTCGATTTCGCTGATGAAGCGCAACAATTGCGGCAAGGCGCTCGACATCGCTCGACTTGCGCGCGACATGCACGGTGGCAACGGTATCTCCGAGGAATACCACGTGATGCGCGTGCTCTCGAACCTCGAGACGGTGAATACCTACGAAGGCACGCACGATATTCACGCGTTGATCCTCGGGCGCGCACAGACCGGTATTCAGGCGTTTTTCTGATCAGGTGCTTGCTCCACGGACGGTATGGCCGGGACATCCCCGGCCATTGCAACTGAACATCGAATTCCCCCACCCATGGACATTCTGACGATCGCCTTTCTGGTCGGCGTCGGCGTCATCGCTGGGATCATTGCAGCCATCGTCGGCGGTGCCGCGGTCGTCATTTATCCGGCGCTGATTGCGACCGGTGTCCCGCCGCATCTCGCGGCCGTCTCCAACCTCGCGTCGGTCATGCCGGGTACGATGCTGGCCGCGCTGTCGGATCGTTCGCAATTGCCGCCGTTTGACCGCGCTTTCGTCAGTCTGATTTTCGCGTCAATTATCGGCGCCGGTATCGGCGCGGTGTGCCTGGTGCTCACACCGGAGCGCGTCTTCGCGCAGATCGTCCCATTGCTGCTCGGCTTCGCCACGCTGCTGTTCGCGTATTCGGAGCGGATCAGCCGCTGGCTGCGCAAACGTGCGGAGGGGCGCGGACACGCCATCGCGTTCAACGTCGCCAGTCTGAAAGTCGTGCTGCCAGTGTCGTTCTACGGCGGCTATTTCGGCGCCGGCGTCGGGATCCTGATGCTGGGCGTGTTTTCATTGGCGACGGGCGGCGACTATCGCTCGGCCAACGTGGCAAAGAATTTCGTGTCCAGCCTCAACGGGCTCGCGGCCACGCTTGTTTTTGCAACGCAAGGCGTAGTGCTGTGGCCGCAGACGCTGGCGCTCGCCGCCGGAACGATCGGAGGCGGACTGGTCGGCGCATACGTGGCGCGCATCATCCCGCGAAACGTCATTCGCGTGCTGGTCGTCGTGGTGGGCGCGACACTGACGATTGCTTTTGCGCGCCGCTACTGGTTCGGCGGCTAAAGCGGCAGACGGTTGGTGCTCTGCGCCAGTGCCGCCACGCGCGCCGTCATCGGGCTGTCTGGATCGGCAAGCGGGTCGACGGCTGTGAAATGGTTCGCGCCGGCGATTTCCTCGTAGCGGGTGATCGTCGCGCCCCGCCGCCAGCCTTCGGCGACCGTTCTGCTCTGCCGCAGGAACTCGTTGGACTCCAGTGCGCCGACGACGGCATCGAGACTTCGTCCGGCCGGAACGCTCCAGTGCAGCGGAGAGACGCGGCGCGCGTCCGCTTCGTCGAGCCGCAGGTCCTGGTTCATGGAGACCTGCACCAGTGGCAGAAGATCGAACACGCCGGAAACCGAATAGGCTGCTGGCACGAGATCGGCCGGTGCGTCGGACGCAAAAGCCTTCCAGTCGGTCGCCACCATGCAGGCGGCGAGGTGTCCACCCGCCGAATGGCCGTAGACGAAAATGCGCTGCCGCCGCTTGCGCCAGAGCATCAGGCATGCCGCGCGCAACTGCTCGATGATATCGGCGATCGTCACGCTCGGGCACAGATCATAACCGGCAACTGCCACCGTAACGCCGAGGGCATTCGGGCCGGCTGCCGACTGCGAGAACATCGACGGCTCGAGCGAGCGCCAGTAGCCGCCATGAATGAACAGCGCCAGCGGGGCCTGATCGTCGTGCCTCGCCGGGAAAAGATCGATGGTCCGGCGCATCGACGGGCCGTACGAGAGCCCCAGCTTGGCGTTGTGTGCCGAGGCGCGATACGCGGCCGCCTCGCGCTGCCAGCGGGCGAAGATCTCCGCGTGCTCGGGCACCCGGGCCCGATTGTTGTACTCAGCTTCGTAATCGACAGACATGCTGGCTCCCCCCGGACCCGGCTTTGCGTGGGGTTCGAAACGACGTTATCTCTTAGCCATGAAAATCGATGGCAAGCAAATGCGCACCATCTGGGTCGAAAGCGACGGCGCAAGCGCCGGCATTATTGACCAGACCCAGCTGCCGCATCGCTTTTCCACCGTCCGCCTTGCCAGTCTTGACGATGCCGCCCGGGCGATCAGGACCATGCAGGTTCGCGGTGCGCCGCTGATCGGTGCCACCGCGGCCTATGGCGTATGGCTCGCCCTGCGGGCCGACGCATCGGACGAAGCGCTGGAAAATGCTTATGCCGCGCTCATCGTCACGCGGCCGACCGCGATCAATCTCAAATGGGCGCTGGAGCAAATGCTGGCGGCCGTGCGCAACCAGCCGCGCAACGAGCGGGCGAACGCGGCTTTGCGGCGGGCCAGCGAAATCGCCGATGAGGACGTGGCCATCAATCGCTCGATCGGTGCGCACGGGCTGAAAATCATTGAGGAGATTGCCGCGCGAAAGAAAAAAGGCGAACCCGTCAACGTGCTCACCCATTGCAATGCCGGATGGCTGGCGACCGTCGATTGCGGAACGGCGACCGCGCCGATCTACGCGGCGCATGACAAACGTCTGCCGGTTCACGTCTATGCCGATGAGACGCGGCCACGCAATCAGGGAGCGGCGCTCACCGCCTGGGAACTGGGCCACCATGGAGTGCCGCATACCGTCATTGCCGACAACACCGGCGGTCATCTCATGCAGCACAAGATGGTCGACATGGTGATTGTCGGCGCCGACCGCGTGACGGCACAAGGCGACGTCTGCAACAAGATCGGCACGTATCTGAAGGCGCTCGCCGCGCATGACAACAAGGTGCCGTTCTACGTCGCCGTGCCGTCTCCTACGATTGACTTCGCGATCATGGAGGGTGCCGACATCCCGATCGAGCAACGCAGCGCGGAAGAAGTTGCGACGATGACCGGCAAGACGCGTGACGGCCGCATCGAGACGGTGCAGGTCGTGCCCGATGGCTCTCCGGTCGCGAATTTTGCGTTCGACGTCACGCCGGCGCGGCTTGTCACCGGCTTGATCACCGAACGGGGCGTCATCGCTCCAGGCCGGGCCGCGCTGGCGCAGACTTTTCCCGAGCGCGCCGAAGTCCGGCCAGATTCGAACCGCAGGGTCGGGTGATGGCCTTCGCGTCGACCCCGCTCAAATTGTCCGTCGATGGTCGCCAGTCGGAAACCGCGCTGGCGATCGCGCGGGGCACCGCACGGCTCCTGCATGCGCATGGACGCTGCGTGGTGAGCGAGTTGCCGCTGCCGTCCGGCCGCCGCGCGGATCTCGTGGCGCTTGATCCGGGCGGCGAGTTGTGGATCGTCGAGATCAAATCGTCGATCGCCGATTTTCGCGCCGATCAGAAGTGGCAGGACTATCGCGCGCACTGCGATCGTCTTTTTTTCGCGACGACGGTCGACGTGCCGTGTGAAATCTTTCCGCCCGACACCGGCTTGATCGTAGCCGATGCCTTCGGTGCGGAGTTCAAGTGCGAGGCGCCCGAGCACAAGCTGCCGGCGGCGACACGAAAGGCGATGATGTTGCTGTTCGCTCGCGCCGCCGCGATGCGTCTGCAGTCGCTCGCCGATCCGACCGGACCTTACTGGGACGCGGAGTGATCGCTACCGCGGGGCGCGCTTCGCCAGAATACGCTGCAAGGTGCGGCGGTGCATGTTGAGCCGGCGTGCCGTTTCGGAAACATTGCGGCCGCAGAGTTCATAGATGCGCTGGATGTGTTCCCACCGCACGCGGTCGGCCGACATCGGATTTTCCGGCGGTTCGATTTTCGCGTTGTCCAATGCAAGTAGCGCAGCGACGACGTCGTCGGCGTCGACGGGCTTGGCGAGATAGTCAACGGCGCCGAGCTTCACGGCATTCACCGCCGTCGCGATGTTGCCGTAGCCGGTCAGAATGATTCCGCGTGCGTCCGGACGGCGGCGCTTGAGCGCGGAGATCACATCGAGTCCGTTGCCGTCGCCGAGCCGCATGTCGACCACCGCATAAGCAGGTGCCGATTTTTCCACCTGCAGCAGGCCGTCGGAAACGGATTCCGCGGTGGTGACGGCAAAGCCGCGCTGCTCGAGCGCCTTGGCAAGCCGTTGCAGGAAGGAAAAGTCATCCTCGACGATCAACAATGATCGTTCGCCGGAGATTTTTTCTTTTGCCGCAGGGGTTGCGGGCTCGGTCGTCAAAGCATCCACGTTGTCACCACCATCTGATGATCTTATGCCCATATTAGCCTGAGCGAAGGCGCTTGCGCACGCAACAAATAGTGATCGTGTGCCCCCACCTCAAGCGGCTGCAAACGTTAACGGTTGCTCGAAATCGCTGCGGCTCCAATGGAGCCTGATAATCGCGCCACGTTCCGGAACGGCCCGATTTTCAAACGACAAGGTAGCGCCGGAACGCTCCAGCAGCGTTTTTGCAATAAAGAAGCCGAGCCCCAGGCCGGTCGGTTCGTCGCCGGTATCATTCTGGAGATGCCTGCGACTGCGGGTTGTGACGTAGGGCTCGCCGATCCGGGCCAGGATTTCCGGCGCAAAGCCAGGCCCGTCGTCGGTGATCGTGACCGCAACGGAATCCTCGCCCCAGTCGGCATTGACTGAAACGCGGTCGCTCGCGAAATCGACCGCGTTTTCCAGAAGATTTCCCAGTCCGTAGAGGATTGCCGGATTTCGCGCACCGACAGGTTCGGTCGTGTGGTCGGCAGGGGTGGCGACGTCGATGGTGACGCCGAAATTGCGATGCGGCGCGACCACTTCCTCGATGAGAGCGGTCAGCCGCATGCGCTCGAACGGCTCGCCGCCCGCCGACGACAGTTCGGTGAGCTTGGCGAGAATATCGCGGCAACGCGTGGCCTGCTCGCGCAGCAGCCTGACGTCGTCGCCGTGCGGTGCGGTCGGTGCGATCGCCCTTTCGAGCTCCTTGGCGATGACCGATATCGTTGAGAGCGGCGTGCCGAGTTCGTGCGCCGCCGCCGCGGCAAGTCCGTCGAGCTGCGAAAGGTGCTGCTCGCGCGCGAGCACAAGTTCGGTCGCGGCGAGTGCATCGGACAGCTGCCGCGACTCTTCGGTGATCTGCCAGGCATAGACGCCGATGAATCCGATCGCGAGCAGAATGCACAGCCAGACGCCCATCATGTAGATCGGCGGCAATTGCAGCGGATCTTCGCTGTCCCAAGGAAGCGGATAGTGCACGAACACGAGCACCGTCGCGCAGGCGACCGCGAAGGCGCCGAGCAGCAGGGTGAAGCGCGGCGGCAGCGCGGTCGCCGACAGCAGCACCGGTCCGAGAAACAGAAACGCGAACGGGTTCTGCAGCCCGCCGGTGAGGAACAGGAGCACGGCGAGTTCGGCAATGTCGAATGCGAGAAGCCAGGCCGCGCGATCGGGCGCGAGCCGCTGCGTCATGTGGAAGCGCAGCCGCAGCGCCACGTTGAGCCAGGCCGAAAGGATGATGGCGGCGAGGCAGGCATAGATCGGCAGCTGGAAGTCGAGCCCGTAGTAAACCACGAACACCGCGGTCGACTGACCGATGATGGCGAGCCAGCGCAGCCGGACCAGCGTGTCGAGACGCACGTTCCGCAGAGGGTGGTGCTGGGCAAGGGAAGCCGCCATGGGCGCAGTCTAGCGTGTACGAATTGGCCGCGCATCGCGGGGCTTGCACTTCCTGCGGCAGGGCGTCACACCTTTCGCCTTATGGACGCGCAGAATGCTTCCGCCATCGCGGTCGATCAGCTGGTCAAGCGCTACAAGGGCGTGGCCGCGGTCGACGGCATCACATTCCGTCTGGCGCCCGGCACGGTCACCGGCCTTCTCGGCGGCAACGGGGCAGGGAAAACAACAACAATTGCGATGATCATGGGGCTGGTGACGCCGACCTCGGGAACGGTCACGGTGCTTGGCGCCGACATGCCGCGCCAGCGCTATCGCGTGCTGCACCGGATGAATTTCGAGAGTCCCTACGTCGACATGCCGATGCGCCTGACCGTACGGCAGAACCTGTCGGTCTTCGCGCAACTCTACGCTGTGCCGGACATTGATGCGCGCATCGCACGGCTCGCCGCCGATCTCGATCTCACCGAATTTCTCGACCGGCCGACCGGCAAGCTTTCGGCCGGACAGAAGACGCGCGTGTCGCTCGCCAAGGCGCTGCTCAACAAGCCGGAAGTGCTTTTGCTCGACGAGCCGACGGCCTCGCTCGATCCCGACACGGCCGACTGGGTGCGTTCGCACCTCGAGCGCTATCGCGCCGAGGAGGGCGCGACGGTGTTGCTTGCCTCGCACAACATGGGCGAGGTCGAGCGGCTATGCGAACGCGTCATCATCATGAAGCGCGGGCGCATCGAGGATGACGATACGCCGGACCGTCTGCTCTCGCGCTACGGCCGCGAAACGCTGGAAGAAGTGTTTCTCGATGTCGCGCGTGGACGACGGCACAACGAGGCCGCGCAATGAAACCTGGCATTCAACGTTACGGGATCGCATGAGCAGCAGCGTCACCGATACCGGCATCGATTTTTCGTTCAACCGCGTCGCCGCGATGGTGCGGCGCTACTGGTACCTGCTGCGCTCGTCGTGGCCGCGCATCCTCGACCTGATTTACTGGCCGGCGGTGCAGATGCTGATGTGGGGGTTCCTGCAGGTCTACGTTTCGCAGAATGCCGGATTTTTCGCGCAGGCCGGCGGCGTCTTCATCGGCGCGGTGCTGCTGTGGGATATTCTTTTCCGCGGCCAGCTCGGCTTTTCCATTTCGTTTCTCGAGGAAATGTACGCGCGCAACCTCGGCAACATCATGATGTCGCCGTTGCGGCCCGCCGAATTCCTGCTCGCGTTGATGATCATGAGCCTCGTGCGCCTGTTGATCGGCATGATTCCCGTTTCGCTGCTTGCGATTGCGTTCTTCGGCTTCAATCTCTGGGCGCTTGGTCTGGCGCTCGCGGCGTTTTTCGCCAATCTCATTCTCACCAGCTGGTCGGTCGGAATTTTCGTGGCCGGTTTGCTGCTGCGAAACGGTCTCGGGGCCGAAAGCATGGCCTGGACCATCATGTTTCTGTTCCTGCCGCTGACTTGCGTCTATTATCCGGTCGCGATTCTCCCCGAGTGGTTGCAGTATTTCGCCTGGGCCTTGCCGCCGACCTACGTGTTTGAAGGCATGCGTGCGCTGGTGATCGACCATGTGTTTCGCGCTGATCTGATGGCCCAGGCGCTCGCGTTTAATGTGGTGCTCTTCGCGGCTGCATCATTCGCGTTTATGAAGCTGTTGCAGAGCGCACGGGTCCAGGGCTCGCTTCTGCAAACCAGCGAGTAGTCAAAAAAAGCCTGTGTTTTATGAGACTTAACGCGTCGGTTTGCGTTGTAAACCGGACACGAACGTCTTAGGTCTATGTTGACGCTATGACAGAAAAACGACAGTCTGCCGCGCTGCAGCGAGGGTCGGGGGACTCAATGGCAATAGGTGAATTCGGCGGAGCAGCGTCGCTCTCCGACGGGAGTGGGGCGTTACTGTCGACGCCGATGTACTGGTTTTATGAGCTCGGACACGCCGCGCTCAATCCCGCGCGGGCTTTCGCCGACGCAACACGGCTCTTCTTTAAAAATCCGGCCAATCCGTTGTCGCATACCGCCTATGGCAAGTCGGTCGCGGCATCGATGGAACTTTTTGAGCGCTCGACGCGGCGCTACCGCAGGCCGGAATGGGGTATCGATTCGACCACCGTCGGGGGCGAGAAGGTTTCCGTAAACATCAAAAGTATCTGGGAACGTCCGTTTTGCCGGCTGCTGCATTTCGAGCGCGCCTTCGTGCGCGCCCCGCGCCGTCCGCAGCCGAAGCTGCTGATCGTCGCGCCGATGTCGGGCCACTACCCGACGCTTCTGCGCGGCACGGTCGAAACCTTCCTCCCCAACCACGATGTTTACATCACGGAATGGGTCGACGCGCGCATGGTGCCGCTCTCGGAAGGGCGCTTCGATCTCGATGATTACATCGACTACGTCATTTCCATCCTGCATCTGCTCGGCGGCGACGCGCACGTGATTGCCGTCTGTCAGCCGTCGGTGCCGGTGCTCGCGGCGGTCGCGCTGATGGAAGCAAACGGCGATCCCAATGTGCCGCATTCGATGGTGTTGATGGGCGGCCCGATCGACACGCGCATCAACCCGAATGAAGTGAACAAGCTGGCCGAGCACCGCGGGCTCACCTGGTTCCGCAATCACGTGATCACCAAAGTCCCGTTCCCGCATCCCGGCGTGATGCGCGACGTCTATCCCGGTTTTCTGCAGCTGCACGGCTTCATGAGCATGAACCTCGATCGACACATCGAGGCGCACCACAATCTTTTCCTGCACCTCGTGAAGGGCGACGGCGATTCAGCCCAGAAGCACCGCGAGTTCTACGACGAGTATCTGGCGGTGATGGATCTCGCGGCTGAATTCTATCTGCAGACCGTGGACACGGTATTCATCCGTCATGCGCTGCCGAAGGGCGAGATGACCCATCGCGGCAATCGGGTGGACCCAACGTCGATCAGGCGCGTTGCACTGATGACGGTCGAGGGCGAGAACGACGATATCTCCAGCGTCGGACAGACCGAAGCCGCGCACGCGCTGTGCGTGAATATTCCCGAGGAGCGCAAGGTGCACTACGTGCAGCCTGACGTCGGCCATTACGGTGTTTTCAACGGCTCGCGCTTCCGCGCCGAGATCGCGCCGCGCATCGCCGATTTCGCTCTGTCAAACAATAGTGGTGCGCGCACGGTGCGTTCCGCCGTGTTGAAAGTTGTCGGTCAGCGTTGATCCCGTGTTCTCACGCGTGATGACACACCACGGGCCCGCAAACTGATGCTATCGATACCCTTCCGCGCCTTGCTCTACCGCCGCGGCCGCGAGCCTTCGGCGATTGCGGTCAAAGTTGACGGCGAGCTTCATCCGGTGCGTGTGCGCCGGCATCGACAGGCGCGCCGCTACACGCTGCGTATCCATGCCGTGAGCCGTGAAGTCGTGCTGACAATGCCGCCGCGCGGCAGCGTGAAGCACGCGAGGGATTTTGCCGAGAAGCACGGCGCCTGGATCGCCGCGCGCCTGCGCCGCCTGCCCGGCGCCGAGCCCTTCGTGCGTGGGGCGATGCTGCCGCTGCGCGGGCATCTGCACCGGATCGAGCATCGGCCCGGAGCGCGGGGCACCGTCTGGGCCGAGACACGTGACGGCGAACATTTGCTGTGCGTTGCCGGTGATGCACCGTACATCTCGCGGCGGGTGCACGATTTTCTCAAGCGTGAGGCAAAACATGATCTTGAGGCCGCGAGCCGTCGCGCGACGCAGGCGCTCGGCATCGTGTTCCGGCGCGTGTCGGTGCGCGATCAGCGCAGCCGCTGGGGCTCGTGCTCCTCGAGCGGCGTTTTGTCTTTCTCGTGGCGGCTGATCATGGCTCCGCCCTTCGTGCTCGACTATCTCGCCGCGCACGAGGTCGCGCATCTGGTCGAGATGAATCATTCGCGCCGGTTCTGGCGGATCGTTACGGGTATCTATCCCGATGTCAGCCGTGCCAAGTCCTGGCTCGACGCCCACGGCGCCGACCTGCATCGCTACGGCGCCCAGCCGCGGTAGTTCAGCTCATCAATCTCGTCATCGTAGCTGCTCTGGATTCCGGGTCCGGCGCTGACGCGCCGTCCCGGAATGACGCGTGAGAAAGTCATTCCGGGGCGCGCCTTTCGCGGCCGTGCCACCCTCTTCATGGCCGGACTCGTTCCGGCGGTCCCTAAGGCACCGCCGCACCACCAGCCTCTCCGCCGTCATTGCCGGGCTTGACCCGGCAATCCATGAGGCACCGCAGGCGATCAGAGTCGCAAAGAGTTTTAGATTTGCGCCTCATCATGGATGCGCGGGTCAAGCCCGCGCATGACGCTCTCGCGAGTCCAGAAACAAGTACTCACTGTCATCACCGGACTCACACCACGGTCATGGCCGGGCTTGACCCGGCCATCCACGTCTTTCTTGCAGGTGGTGACGTCCACACCCCGTGCTAAGCCTTGAGTCCCGCCTGGTCCGAGCCCGGCACGACAAGGACGCCCTTAATGTTGCGCCCCGGCACTTTCGCGCTCACGGCACTGCTTGCGGCGTTGAGTGCAATCGGCCCGCTCACCACCGACATGTATCTGCCGTCGCTGCCGGACATCGCGCGCCAGCTGAACGCATCGACCGCACAGGTGCAGTTCACCATTTCGGCCTATCTCATCGGCTTTGCCGTCGGACAGATTTTCTACGGCCCGGTGTCCGACCGTCACGGCCGCAAGCCCATCCTGATGATGGCGATCGCGCTTTACTGCGTGGCGAGCCTCGCCTGCGCGCTTTCGACTTCGATCGAGATGCTCATCGTTGCACGCCTCTTTCAGGCGCTCGGCGGCTGCGGCGGAATCGTGCTGACGCGCGCCATTGTGCGCGACATTTATTCCGGCGCGCGCGCCGGGCGCGAACTGTCGATGATCGCTGCGGTGATGGCGCTTGCGCCGGTGCTGGCGCCGATTGCTGGCGGCGTGCTGCAAACCGCCTTCGGCTGGCGGTCGGTGTTCTACACGCTGGTCGCGGCCGGGATCGCCGGCGTTGCGATCGTCTGGATGGTGCTCCCTGAGACATTGAAAATGCGCGCAGCAGAGCCCGTGTCGGCGTCTTCAATGCTTCGCTCTTATCGCATCGTCGCGCGCAATCCGGCCTATCTTGCCTATCTCGGCATCACCTCGGCGAGCTACGCCGGGCTGTTTGCCTGGATCTCCGGTTCGGCCTTCGTGCTGCAGGATCTCTACGGGCTTGCGCCGTTCGATTTCGGCGTTGCCTTCGCGCTCGGTTCGATCGGTTACATGACAGGCTCGGCGCTGGCGGCACGCATGGTTGTCAGGATCGGGGTCGACGGCGTGCTCGGCATTGGCGGTTGCGCGTGCGCGGCTGGCGGCCTTGGCATGGTCGCGGCGGTCGCGCTCGGCCTGACGTCGTCGCTGTCGCTCGTTCTGCCGATCGCCGTCTATCTCGCCGGGCTCGGCATGGTGCTGCCTCAGGGAATTGCCGGCGCGCTCACGCCGTTTCCCGAACGCGCGGGCGCTGCGTCCTCGCTGTTCGGCTTCGTGCAGCAAAGCATCGCCGCGCTCTGTGGTGCGGTGGTGGGCGCGCTGCTCGGGCGCAGCGCCTGGCCGCTCGCCGCGGCTGTCGCGGCGATGGGCTGCGCCACGCTTTTGTTGTGGCTTGCGACGCAGCGCGTTCGCCGCGCCGGCGCCAAACACTGAGATCAGCGCCTTCCAAACAGCGTATTGAGGAACCAGTTGTCGAGGCCGCCGCTGCCGTTTGTCGACGCGCTATTGGCCGCGACCGGCTGGACTGATGCCGGCGGTGTTGGCCGCGAGCCTCCACCGTTGAAAAATCCGGAGAACATGCTGCCGCCCGCGGTGCCGGGCAGGCTTGCGACCGGCACGCCTTGGTGCGCGGTGCGCATCACGCGGCTCCAGATTTCCACCGGCAGGCTTCCGCCGGTCACGTGTTTGGTCGGCGTTCCGTCATCGTTGCCGAGCCATACGCCGGTCACGAGATGCGCGGTGAAGCCGATGAACCAGGCATCGCGGAAATCCTGACTGGTGCCGGTCTTCCCGGCGGCGGGCCAGCCGGGCAGGCTCGCCCGCTGCGCGGTGCCGATGGTCAGCGTTTCCGACATCATCGCGTTCATCATCGCGACGTAACGGGCCTCGATGATGCGGCCGAGCTGCGGCGCGCTGCGCGCGTAGATCACTTTGCCGTTGGTGGCGATGATCTTGTCGATCACGCGCGGCGTCAGCGCGTAACCGCCATTGGCGAAGGATGCGTAGGCGCCGACAAGTTCGAGCATCGAGACTTCCGAGGTGCCAAGCGCGATCGAGGCGTTCGGTTCGAGTTTGGAGCCGATGCCGAGGCGATACGCGGTGCGGACCACGGCCATCGGCGTGACCTCGAGCGTCAGCCGCACCGAGACCGTATTCAGCGATTGCGCCAGCGCGCGGGTCAGCGTCACCGGCCCAAAATATTCGTGGTTGTAATTTTCCGGCTGCCAGCCTTTGACGTTGATCGGCTTGTCCTCGCGCACGGTGTCGGGCGTCAGTCCGTGCTCGAGCGCCGTGAGATAGACGAAGGCCTTGAATGCCGATCCGGGTTGGCGTTTCGCCGCGACCGCGCGGTTGAACTGGCTGTCGGCGTAGCTGCGCCCGCCGACCAGCGCGCGCACCGATCCATCCGGACTCATCGCGATCACCGCGCCCTGGCCGACGCCGTTCTTGTCGCCTTTCTGCGCAAGCTCTTCCTCCAGCGCTTTCTCGGCTGCCATCTGCAGGTTGGCGTCGATCGTGGTCTGCACCACGATGTCTTCGTCGACGTGACCGATCGCGTCGTTGAGCGCATCCATCACCCAGTCGGCGACGTAGTTCACCGAACCGTTGTTGATCTGCGTGACGATGCGCGGCGGCCGCGCCAGCGCCAGGCGTTCGGTGGTGTGGTTGATGAATTTCAGGTCGGCCATGGCCGCGAGCACGGCTTTCGCGCGCTTTTCGGCGGCGACGAAATTTCGCGACGGGGCAAGCCGTGATGGCGATTTCACCACGCCGGCCAGCATCGCCGCCTCGGCGACGGTGATGGTGCGCGCGGATTTGCCGAAATAGCGCTGCGACGCCTGCTCGATGCCGTAGGCGCCGGAGCCGAAGTAGACGCGGTTGAGATACATCTCCAGGATCTGCGTCTTGGAGAACTTGCGCTCGAGCCACAGCGCAAGCAACGCTTCCTGAAGCTTGCGGTTGATCGTGCGCTCCTGCGTCAGAAAGAGATTCTTCGCGAGCTGCTGCGTGATGGTCGAACCGCCTTGCGCGACCGAACGGTGCAGGACGTTGGCGACGAAGGCGCGCCCGATACCGTACGGGTCGACGCCGTAGTGTTCGTAAAAGCGCCGATCCTCGATCGCGACGAATGCCTTCGGCACGTAGCCCGGCATCTCCCGCAACGGCAGCGGTTCGCCGGCGAGATCGCCGCGGCGTGCCAGTGCACGGCCCTGGATGTCGACGATCTGGATCGAAGGCGGGCGCTTGGGAATTTCCAGCGACTGGATGGGCGGCAGGTGCGCGCCGGTCCAGGCGATGACGCCGACGCCGGCGATGCCGAGCCACAGGCCGGCGACGAGACCCCAGTAGGCGATCCTGCCGATGCGCGCGCCAATGCCGCGGGCAGGGCGTTTCTTGCGGGCGCGGCGCTTGCGCTTCGAAGACGGCGCGCTGTCAGCGGAAGACGCGCGATCGCTCGCCGTCGCGCGCAATTCGGGGCCGTCGTCGTCATCGAACGTCGGCTCCCGGCGCGTGCCTGCTGCTTTCTTCTTTGCGGCCATACGCAACTCGTCCCGCGCCGGCGAACGCAGGGCGCCGGCCCCCCGATACGGTAGGCCGGTCGATTTAAGGTCCCGTTAAGGAACGGATGGGGGGCGTGGCGCTGTGCTTATGTCATGCCGTCATTCCGGGGCGCGGCCGAACGCCGCGAACCCGGAATCCAGAAACGAGCGTCGTGCCTGCATCTGGATTCCGGGTCCGGCGCTGACGCGCCGTCCCGGAATGACTGCGAAGTGTCGCGACCTCTCCCGTCATGCCCGGCCTTTTTTCCGGGCAACACCTATCAACGTCATGGCCGGGCTTGTCCCGGCCATCCCCGTCTTTCTTACTTCTTGCTTGCTGCGAGGTGGTGAAGACGTGGATGCCCGCAACAAGTGCGGGCATGACGGATGCTTCTGCTGTGCCCACCCAAACGAGATGGCCGGGACAAGCCCGGCCATGACGTCGTGGATTAGTTTTGAGTGAGCTGCGCCCGCTCAAAAATCCCAGGTGAACGCGCCCTTGATGGCGTGGGTCTGCGCGCTCGCGGCGAGTTCGCCGAGGTAAGAGACCCCGAGCTTCGCCTGCGGGGTAAAGCGCCAGTCAAAGCCGCCTTCCACCAGCGCCGAGTTGCGCGCCACCGGAACACCGGCAACGGAGAACGCAGTGCCCGTGCCCTGGAACGCAAGCGCCGCCGATGGCGTCACATCACCGAAGGCATATTGCCAGGCGACGGTGGCGCGCGGCACCAGCACCGTGCCGTTGGCGAGCGGCATGATGCTCGCCAGCCGCAGGCCGAGCGAGGAATAGCCGAGGTTCTCATGCGTGGCGGAACCCGTGAGCGCTGCCGCCCCGCCGCTCTCGTTGAACGAGCCGTTGCGCAGGTGCACATAGGCAAGGCCGGCGAGCGGTTCGAGCGCGAAGTTACCAAGCGCCATGCCGTAGCCGACCTCGCCGAACACCTGTCCGACATTGCCGTGCAGGCGAGCTTTGGTTTGGTCGGTGAAACCGGGGAAGAAGATGCTGCGGCTCGCGTCGATATCATCGAACGAATACGAGCCGCCACCGCGCACGTTGAACATACCGAGCCGGCCTGTCGCATAGGCACCCAGCTGCACGCTGTCGATGCCGGCGCTGCTCGCCCTGTCATTGGCATGCAGATCAGTACGTACATATCCTGCGGTAAAACCAGCGCGCCAGCTTTCGCCGAAGCGCGCATCGACACCGGACAGGAAGCCCCCGAAGCGGCTCGTCAGCGATGCGGCATTGCCGTCGCCATCGCTGTGGCCCCAGCCACCGAGACCCAGTGACCAGAAGGTGAGATCACGCGAGGGGCCGTACGGCGCCTTCACCGGATATGCCGACGCCTGCGCCGCGGTGCCGGATGCATAAGCCAGTTGCGGACCAGCAAAGCCAAGCGCGCCGAGTTCACCCGGCGCGCCCGCGTATGATGCCTGCCGCATGCGCCCGAGCATCGCGCCGCGGGCAAACTGTGCTTCTTCGGCCTGTGCATTGTGCACGCTGCCGTACACTTCGCCCGAGAGCGCATCGAAGGCCCGCCGCGCGCCGTCGACACTCTGATTCAACACTGCAGTGATGAGCGGGTTCGAGGTCGCACCACCGTCGAGCGCGGTTGCGACTGCAGTCTGGTTCCGTGTCTGTGCCGCACCGGCAAAGCCATTGCTTCCGGCAACCGTGCTGTTGCTGACCAGATCCAGGAAGACATTGGTTGCGCCATAAGTCAGCGAAGGCGTGAGGAAGGCG